>Ga0169931_10008023_pt1 | contig 15519 bp, 9 predicted proteins | sample Kivu_15m_20L_FD_129675 | JGI IMG/M metagenome (GOLD analysis project Ga0169931, IMG submission 129675) | Freshwater microbial communities from Lake Kivu, Western Province, Rwanda to study Microbial Dark Matter (Phase II) - Kivu_15m_20L... | ecosystem: Environmental > Aquatic > Freshwater > Lake ... | reverse complement strand
TCCGGGTGTGCCGTGACCATCGAAGTGGCCGCCGGAGCGGGCGCTCCCGGCGGGACGCCAACGGAGGAGGAGAGCCTGCGTCGCCGCTGCGGAATCGTCCTGAAATCGGGGCAGCTCCGTAACCTCCACGACATCTGCTTTGCCATTGGATGTGGGGCCGACGCGGTCGCGCCTTACGCCATGTACGAGGTCGCCCTGCGCGACGCGGTCGATGAGGAGTCGGCCCGCAAGGCGTTGCGGAACCTCTTTGTCATGCAGCACACCGGCATCGAGAAGGTGATGTCGACGATGGGGATCCACGAGGTCGATGGCTACGGTCGGCTCTTCGCCTCGATCGGGCTCGCGCCTGACGTCGCCGATCTCTTCGGGATCAAGAACTACTGTGGGTCGGAACAGGCCGGGCTCTCGATCGCCAGGATCGACGAGGAGACGCGGGCCCGCCTTGCCGCGCGACGGGCCAAAGCGGCCAAGGGCGCGACGACCAAGCTTTCGGGAACCACCGGACTGCTTCGCGAGTATCGGCGTCAACCCTACGTCTGGGGCGCCGCCGGCAAGGTGGCCCGCAAGGAGGAGCGCTACGAGAACTTCATCCAGAAGTTGAGTCAGATCGAATCGGCCAACCCGGTCGCCCTGCGCCACCTGCTCGATCTGCAGGAGCGGTCGATCGTCACGCGGAACACGGCCGATACCCGGATTGGCAACCATAGCGCGCCCATCTTCATCGCGGCGATGTCGTTCGGCTCCCAGGGCGAGACGACCTTCCGCGCCTACGCCGAAGGGGCGAAGCGGCTCAAGATCATCGCCATGAACGGCGAAGGCGGCGAGATCCCCGACATGCTCGGCAAATACAAGGAGTTTCGGGGGCAGCAGGTCGCCTCGGGGCGCTTCGGGGTCAACATCCACCTGCTCAACTCCGCCGACTTTCTCGAGATCAAGATTGGGCAGGGGGCCAAGCCGGGGGAGGGCGGCCATCTCCCCGGGTTCAAGGTGACGGAGTTGATCGCGCAGACGCGCCACACGCCACGTGGGATCGATCTGCTCTCCCCGTCGAACAACCACGACATCTACTCGATCGAGGATCTCGCGCAGGTGATCGCGGAGCTGAAGACGGCCAATCCGCACGCCCGCGTCTCCGTCAAAATTCCCGCCGTCCCCTTCATCGGACCAATTGCCACCGGGATTGCCAAGGCTCACGCCGACATCATCGCCATCAGCGGCTACGATGGGGGCACGGGCGCGGCGCGCAAACACGCCCTGCGCCACGTCGGCATGCCGGTCGAGATCGGGGTCAAGGAGGCCCATCGCGCGCTCACCAAGGCCGGTCTCCGCAGCCGGGTCGAGATCTGGGCCGATGGAGGGATCAAGTCGGGCGCCGACGTCATCAAGCTGATGCTGCTCGGCGCCAACCGGGTCGGGTTTGGGACCATGGCCATGGCTGCCGTAGGCTGCACCAGCTGCCGGGAGTGCAACACCGGAACCTGCCACGTCGGGATCACGGCCCACTTCCCAACCGCCGAGGAGGCCATGGCCGGCGGCGCCAAGAAGTATGTCCCACGCGAGTACGACAAGTCGGTCGATGGCTTGACGACCTTCTTCGGCCACGTCATCAACGAGATCGGCCTCTGGACCATGCGCCTGGGCTTTCAACGGACCCAGGAACTGGTCGGCCGGTCAGACCTGCTCAGGCAGGCCCGTGGCCAGGAGATGATCGATCTCTCGTATCTGCTCTCCGGGGTCGAGGTCAGCGAAGGTTATGAACCAGAGAAGCTGCGCGAGGATCACATCGGCCGCTCCCACCGTCCGCGGACGTCGTTGACTCGACTGGTCACCGACGAGATCTGGTCCCTAATCGAGCGCGGCAAGTCGATCTCGATCTACGAGGACGACAAGGTCTCCTCGGTCGATCGCTCCCTCGGGACTCACCTCGCCGGTCAACTCGCCCGGGCACGGACCCGCCAGGAACTCCCGGCCCATTTCAAGCGCGCCCTCCTCTTCTTCAACGAAGGGACGATCACCGGCAATGGCCTCGGCGCCTACAATATCGAAGGCGTCGACATCCTCGTCGAGGGCGGCGTGCAGGACAGCGCAGCCAAGAGCAGCTGCGGCGGCACAATCGCCATTCTCAAGGGGATGAACCACGACGGACTCCGCGTCGACGGAGCGGTCGGCAAGTGCTTCGGCTACGGAGCCCAGGGCGGCACGCTCATCGTCCAGGGCGACGCCGATTCGCGTGCCGGGATCCGCCTCTCCGGCGCCGATCTGATCATCGCCGGCAAACTGCGCGAGCCTCTCCGCGACGACCTCGGTTGCATCGCCTCCCGCGCCAATATCAAGGGCTTCGCCTTCGAGTACATGACCAGTGGACGCGGACTCGTCTTCGGCGACCCTGGCCCCTGGCTCTGCTCCGGGATGACCGGCGGCGTCGTCTACCTCAAGCTGGAGGAGACGATGGGACTCGATGAACAGGCCCTCCAGCGCCGGCTCGCCAAGGGCGCCGAGGTTGTGCTTCGTCCAGTCGACGACGGCGATCAGCTCAACCTGCAGGAGTTGCTCACCGCCTACATGACGCAGCTCGAAACCAACGAACAGCAGGAAGAGATCGAGACCACGCGCCGCTTGTTGCGCGACTGGCGCGGTTCCTTCCTCAAAGTCGTCCCCAAAAAATGAAGATCTCGACCGAGGGTGCGATGGAGCGAAGACCACTGGGGCGAACCGGCTGGAGCGTCTCGCCAATCAGTTTCGGCGCGTGGGCGATCGGAGGCAGCTGGGGCGAGGTCTCCGATCGCCAATCCCTCGACGCGCTTCATCGCGCCGTCGATCTCGGCGTCAACTTCTTCGATACGGCCGATGTCTACGGGGATGGCCGCAGCGAGCGCCTCCTCGCCCAGCTCCGTCGCGAGCGCTCCGAGGAGATCCTCATTGCTACCAAGGCCGGCCGGCGACTCGATCCCCACGTCGCCGCCGGCTACACTCTCGACAACCTGACCTCCTTTGTCGAACGCAGCCTCCGCCTTCTCGAGACGGAGGCACTCGACCTCCTCCAACTGCATTGCCCTCCGACCGACGTCTACTACCACCCGGAGGTCTTCGACGTGCTCGATCGACTCGTCACTGCGGGAAAGATCCGCTTCTATGGCGTCAGCGTCGAGCGGGTCGAGGAGGCGCTCAAGGCCATCGAGTATCCTGCCGTCCAGTCTGTCCAGATCATCTACAACCTCTTCCGACAGCGCCCGGCCGAACGATTCTTCCCCGAGGCCCGGCAGAGACAAGTGGCCATTCTGGCCCGTCTTCCCCTCTCCTCCGGGATGTTGACTGGAAAATTGAGCGCCGAGAGCCGCTTCGCCCCCGATGATCATCGCGCTTTCAATCGCGACGGCGCCGCCTTCGATCAGGGCGAAACCTTCTCCGGAATCGACTACGCCACCCAACTCGCCGCTGTCGACGCCCTGCGCACGCTTCTCGCCGAGGGGCCTCCCGGGATGACCCTCGCTCAGCTCGCCCTCCGCTGGATCCTCCAACAACCCGGCGTCACCTGCGCCATCCCCGGCGCGCGTACTCCCGCCCAGGTCGAGGAGAACGTCGCCGCCGCCCACCTCCCCCCTCTCCCCGATCCCTTCCTTCGCCAGATCGACACCCTCTACCAGGAACGAATCCGTCCTCTCGTCCATCACCGCTGGTAGCCCTCTCCTCGCGCTGTCCAGGACGTAAAACAGAATTGTAAGTTTGAAAGGCAGTCCTGACAAAAATGTAAGGTGAGTTGGACGTGTCCTCCGCGTCGCCTCCCCGATTCGTCTCTCTTCTCAACTGGACCGGGAAAAGATTCGATCGGGAAGGAGAATGTTCGGAGTGATTCGTTACGACCCTCTCCGATTCTGTCGCTCGACCTCCCACTTGCCTGCCACGGAGACGTCAGCGATCGTCGGCGGTTCGGGAATATCACGATTTTGTCTGTAATGTGAAGAAAAAATACAAAAATGTTGAAATTTTGTTCGGGGAGTTCAAGATGAAAGAAGAGGGAAAAGAAAGCTGTAACTTACTTGAAATCAAGTAATTAGTAAGGAAAATCACACAGGCTGATCAAGCAGGAAAAGCCTCTGGCATAGAGCTTGCAGTATGACTGCACGAAAAGCGTACACAGTGAGTCAGAGTTGCCTGAAAGAGGGCGCGTGTCGTCATTCAAGGCGAGCCAAACGAGAGAGAAGAGATGCGGAGCGAGGCGGTGCACAAGGAGCGAAGGGGAGAGGGTCCGGCGGCCGCTGGAGCGGCGGGACAGGCGCTGCGGCCGGAGCTTCTGCGGCAGCTGCTGGCGACAGAGGAGGAGCGGCTGGCCGAGCGGCATCGACAGGGAGAGGATGGCTGGGATCTGGTGACAGAGCGAAGCCGGGTTGCCGACCGGGTGATTGGGCAGGCGGCGGAGGCGGCGTGGCGGGGAGAGTTGGAAGCGGTGGGAGCAGACGGGCTCGACCTGGGAGGCGCCGATCGGGTCGCCCTCGTCGCCCTCGGTGGGTATGGACGAGGGGAGCTCTCTCCTGGATCGGACATCGATCTGTTGATCCTCTACCGGGGGGCGAGCGACTTTGCCGCGGCGAGCCGACTCAACGAGATTCTGCTCTATCAGCTCTGGGATGGCGGATTTCGCGTCGGTCACAGCCTGCGTTCGCTGGATGATTGTGTCAAGGCGGCGCGGGAGGATGTGGTGACGCGCCACGCGCTGCTGGACGCGCGTCCGATCTGGGGGGCCGCGGGGCTGGTCAGAACCCTGGCGCAGCGGCTGGACGAGGAGGTCCTGGCGCGGGATCCCGCCGGATGTCTTGAAGATTTGAAGAAGGATCGGGAAGCGCAGTACCGGGCGGCGGGGCCGGTGGTCTGTCTGCAGGAGCCGAACGTCAAGGAGTCGGCGGGTGGCCTGCGCGATCTGCATACGCTCTGCTGGGCGATTCGGATTGTCCTTGGGTCGGCAGGGGAGGAGGGAATTGCCCTCGGGAGCGCGCTGATTCGGCACAGGCTGCTGGCGGGTGGGGTTCGCCATCAGGATGTCGAGGAGATGATGCGAGCCTATACCTTCACGCTGCGGATTCGCCACGAGATGCACCAGCAGACGGGGCGGCCAAGTGATCTGCTGACGCTGGGGGTGCAGCAGCAGATCGCGGAGAGTTTGGGCTATCGCGACACAGAGCAACAGCAGGCGACCGAGTTGCTGATGCGCGACTACTACCTGGGAGCGCGCCGTCTGCATTTCCTGACGACCTCCTATGCGGAGCGCTTGCGCCATCGTCATCTCAAGCGGAGGTGGTACCAGCGGGCCCGGGTGGCTCCGGCGATGGGGGGCTTCCTCATTCGCGACGGGCTGCTGGAGTGGAACAGTGCGATGGAAGAGGGGCGGCTCGATCTGTCGCGGATGATGCTCGCCTTCGGCTATGCGCAAGCGACAGGCTCGGAGATTGGCTTGACGCTGCAGGAATCGATGGAGGTGGCTCGCCGGCAATTGGGAGAGGCGGAGCGAACCTCTCCGGAGGTTCGGGAGTCCTTCCTGCGGATGATCGCGACGACCGGGCGCGTCGCCGGAACCCTGCGACGAATGCACGGCCTCGATCTCCTTGGGGCGATTCTTCCCGAGTTTGGCCGTCTGACCTGTCTGGTGCAGCACGATCTGTTCCACCGCTACACGGTCGATGAGCACACGCTGCGTGCCCTCGAGGTCTTCGATGAGCTGCATGCCTCGCGGGGGAAAGCGCTTGAGCGATACCGTACGCTCTATCAGCAGGTCGCGGATCCGCTCGCCTTGCACCTCGGGATGCTCTTTCACGACATCGGCAAAGGGCTCGGCGGAGGCCATACGGAGAAGGGCGTCGAGATCACCCGTCGGGTCTGTGACGAGTGGGCGATTCACGAGGAGCGGACCGAGGCGATTCTCTTCCTGGTGCGGGAGCATCTGGTGATGTCGCAGATCTCCCAGCGACGAGATCTGACCGACGAGAAGGTCATTCGCGATTTCGCCGCGCGAGTGGGAACGGTCGAGCGGCTGAGCCTTCTGACCCTGCTGACCTATGCCGATGTCAACGCGGTCGGGCCCGGGGTGTGGAACGAGTGGAAAGACTCGCTCCTCTGGGAGCTCTACCAGCGCACCCACGCGGTGCTGGCCCCGCTCGAAGAGAACGAGCAGGCCCATCAATCCCTGATCGAGTTGCTGGTCAAGTCGCTGGCGAGCGAGTTGAGCGAGGAGGAGGTGCGCGGCCATCTCGCGCTCTTGCCGCGGGAGTACGCGCGCTTCACGCCGGCGGGAACGATCGCCGAGCATCTGCGGCTGGCCAATCGGCAACTCTCGCAGCCGGTTCGGACGAGCTGGAAATTGGACTTGACGACACGGTCGACAGATCTGCATCTGAGCACCCACGACCGCAGGGGACTGCTGGCGAGCGTCACGGGGGCCCTGGCGGCGCACGGCGTAAGCATCCTGAGTCTTCAGCTCAACACACGGGCGGATGGACTGGTCGTCGACTCCTTCAAGGTGGTCGACGCGGCGGGTGAACCGATCGTCGATCCAAGCCGTTGGCAGCAACTGGACGCGACCATTCAACGATCGCTCCGGGGAGAGTTCGATGTCGCCACGGCCGTGGCGCGTCGCCTTCGCGCACAGGGATCGACCCGGCTCCGCAAGCGGCATCTCCGAGAGGCATCTCCGCCACAGTTCGGCTGGGATCAGCAGACCTCGGAGAAGAGCACCATTCTCGAAGTGCGCGCGGGAGATCGACTGGGATTGGCCTACCGCATCGCCAGCACCCTGACCGGTCTCGGACTCGACATCGTCTTTGCCAAGGTCGCGACGGAGATGCACCTGGCGCTCGATATCTTCTATGTGGTCGACGCCGCGGGAGGAAAACTCCCCGACGCCTCACTCCCCGCGATTGAAGGGGTTCTCCACGAAGCGTTGCGCGATCTGCCATGAAAGTTTCTCCCAATTTGGTAGTTGGTTGGTAATCACAATACTTACAGAGGAAGAAGAGGAACCCTTCGATGACTAAACAGACATTTGTAAGAATCACGTGGCGTCTCCTGCCCATTCTGATTGTGTCGTACAGCAGCACCCTGGCGCAGACGGTCGAAGAACGGCTTGCCAGCGCCGAAGCGGCCGTGGCCAACGCGCAGACCGCGGGGGACAACGCCTGGATGCTGGTCTGTGCCGCGCTCGTTCTGATGATGACCGGTCCTGGATTGGCGCTCTTTTACGGCGGACTGGTGCGTCGCAAGAATGTGCTGGCGACGATGATGCAGAGCTTTGTGCTGATGGCGGTCATGTCGGTGCTCTGGGTGCTCTTTGGCTACAGTCTGGCCTTTGCCAAAGGGAACGCCCTCGTCGGCGGTCTTGATTATGTCTTTCTGCGCGGCGTTGGCGCGGAGCCTTCCGGCTATGCTGCGACGATTCCGCACCAGACCTTCATGGTCTTCCAATTGATGTTCGCGATCATCACCCCGGCGCTGATCACCGGCGCCTTCGCCGAACGGATGAAGTTTTCGGCGATGTTGCTCTTCTGTTCCTTCTGGGCCCTGATCGTCTACTTCCCACTGGCCCATATGGTCTGGGGAGACGGTGGGTTGCTCAACGCCTTTCTGGGTGGCGTCATTCCGGCGCTCGATTTCGCGGGCGGAACAGTGGTGCACATCTCGTCGGGCTTCTCCGCCCTGGTCTGCGCGCTCTACCTCGGGAAGCGGCTCGGCTATCCCAAAACGCAGATGATGCCGCACAACCTGGTGATCAGCGTCATCGGCGCCTGTCTGCTGTGGGTGGGGTGGTTTGGATTCAACGCGGGTAGCGCCCTCGCGGCGGGCGGCCTCGCCTCGAACGCCTTTGTCACGACTCATCTCGGAGCGGCTGCGGCGACGATCGGCTGGCTCCTCGTCGAGTGGATCCGGCTCGGCAAACCGACCGTGCTCGGAGGCATCTCCGGCGCCGTCGCTGGCCTGGTCGGAATTACGCCGGCGGCCGGGTTCGTCACGCCGATGGCCGCGCTGGCGATCGGGTTTCTTGCCGGCGTCGTCTGTTTCCTCGGCGTGACCGAGTTTAAGAAGCGACTGGGCTACGACGACACGCTCGACGCCTTCGGCGTCCATGGGATTGGCGGCCTGACCGGGGCTCTCCTGACGGGAGTCTTCGCCAACAGCGCCGTCAACACCGTCTTCAAGGACAGCGCCGGGAACGCCCTTCCGAGTGGCTTGATCGAAGGGAACGCGAAGCAGGTGGTCAATCAGTTGATCGCCGCGCTGGTCGCCATCGCGCTCGGCATGATTGCCTCCTGGATCATTCTTAAGGTGATCGATCTGACCATCGGAGTTCGCGTCAGCGGCGAGCACGAAACACTCGGGCTCGATGTCAGCCAGCACGGCGAGGAGGGCTACAATCTCGACCTCGATCTCGCCGCCTCGGGGGTCTTCAGTTCCGGAGATACTCAGCTGGGATTCAGTGGCGCCGCCAATATCGTACACGAGTAGAACGGGTGGATGACCGAAGCCGCGGCCTCTCGCCGCGGCATTCCGAAAGGAGAGGCAAGCAATGAAGAAGATCGAAGCAATTATCCGCCCGCACCTGCTCGAAGGGGTCAAGGACTCCCTCCAGGCGCTCGGGGTGCAGGGAATGACGATCAGTGAGGTCAAGGGATTCGGTCGCCAGAAGGGGCATACCGAAGTCTATCGCGGCAGTGAGTACAAGGTCGAATTTGTCCCGAAGATCAAGGTCGAAGTGGTCGTCGACGATGAGATCTGCGATGGAGTCGTTGACGCCATCGTGCTGGCTGCCCGGACGGGCAAGTTTGGCGACGGGAAGATCTTTGTGTTTCCGGTCGAAGAGGCGGTGCGCATTCGGACGGGAGAACACGGTCTCAACGCGGTGTGAGACTCGTGACGCCCTTCCAGCCGGGGCCCGAGGCTCTTCCTCCGGGGGAGCTTGGCTTCAGGGGGCGACGAAGAGATAGGAAGTGATCGTTCATCGATCGAGAAGAGAGAGGGGAGTGGACTGAACCAGCGATGCGGACACATCGCTGAGCCCGCTCCCCTCGTGCGAACCACGCATAGCAACTGGACATCACCTGCGTGGATCTGGAGTCAGTGTAAACGCCCCATTCGTGTGGGACAAGCGTCAGCACTCCCCTTCCAGTCCGGCAGGTCTCTCGACTGGAGGCAAAGTCAATGCAATTTTCATCTATCTACCGTCGGATTGGCGGCATTCTCGACAGAAAAAAGGGCAGAAGGAAGAACGATATCAAAGAAGGGACAGGCCGATCACCGTGGCTCGCGACCGCGATTGGGTCGATGGTGATTCTGCTGACCGTCAGCCTGCTGGCGGTCGAGGGGCGGGCGCAGCTGGCCTCGGCCGCGATCTCCGCGGCCAACGATCCCCGCATCGGTCCGGTCCTCCCAACTCGCACGGCTCGACCTACCGATGCCGAGATGGTTCGCTTGATCACCGAGCTGGAGTCGAGGATTCAGCAGTTGGAGCAGCGCCTGGCGACGCTCTCCGCTGGCGCGGCCGAGCCGACCCATATCATTCGGGTCGAGCAGGGGCCTGCTCCCGCTCAAGTGGCGTCACCGACCGAGAAGATCGAGAAAGAGGTCGCCGACCTCAAAGAGGAGGCCAAGCAGAACGGCCAGTTCCTCAAGTTTCTCAAGGATGTACAGGTCACCGGGGTCGTCGACGGGTACTACAGTTATAACACCAACCAGGTCGATATGTTCACGCAGGGGCGGGCCTTTGATGTTCGCCACAACTCCTTGAGCCTGCAGATGGCGCGGCTGGGATTGACCAAGGCCAACTCCCTGGAGAGCCCGCTTGGATTTCAGCTCGACATCGGTCTGGGCGAGACGGTCGACCGGATCATCTCGGTGAGCGACGCGCAGCGGAACGAGGCAACCAAGCATATCCTGCAGGCCTATGTCAGCTATGTCGCCCCGATTGGCAAGGGCTTGACGCTCGATTTCGGGAAGATGTACACCCCGGTCGGAGCCGAAGTGATCGATACGGCGAACAATTTCAACTACTCGCGTGGCTGGCTCTTCGCCTTCGGTCCGTACTATCACATGGGCTTGCGCGCGAAATATGCCGTCAACGACAAGGTGGCTGTCTCCGGCTTTCTCTTCGATGGCTGGGACAACATGTTCGAGAACAATCAATCGCGCGTCGCTGGCAAGACGGCGGGAATTCAGCTGAGCCTCAACCCGACCAAGCGGTTCGCGCTGACCCAGACCTACCTGGCCGGACCCGAGGCGCCGCTCGCCAATGTTCCCGATATCTCCAGTCGCGACAACTGGCGACACATCGCCGATACCGTGGCCACCTATCTGGTCAACGACAAACTCTCGCTGATGGGCAATTTTGTTACTGGATCGGACGGGGATAACTCGGGCAGCCGGGGATCGTGGACGGGCGCCGCCGGGTATCTGCGCTACGCCTTCAACGACCGGTTTGCTTTCTCCCCGCGATTCGAGATCTTTCACGACGAGAAGGGGCTGCGCACCGGCACGGCCCAGACCGTCAAGGGCTTGACGCTGACGCAGGAGATGAAGCTGGCCAGTCAACTGGTCACCCGGTTCGAGTATCGACGGGATGTCTCGAACCGCGACTTCTTCACCAATGCCGCGGGCAACGCGCTGCGTCATCAGAACACATTCATCGTCGGATTGAGCTACTCCTTCTCCAGTCGCGAGTAGGGAGCACACTCCGCGAACAACAAGTTACTTCCGTAGCTGGTGCTTAGTTGATGGACTCTTGTGGCGGTGGGTCGAAAGGCCCACCGCATTTTTTATGCGCGCAGCAGAAGGAGGAGTGAGGAGAGAGGGGAGAGGAGTGAGGAGTGAGAAAGAAAGGGCGAGCCTGAGTTTTCCTTCTCCCCCAAAAATCTTCGCGTCTTCGCGCCTTTGCGTGAGAAAAAACAACCAGGCCCTTGCCGGAAGGAAGAGGCTCACGCGAAGACGGGGCGTTGGCAAAGCAAGGAGCGATAGCGCACAATGACCACGTTTGGTCGTCAATGAAGAGGAGGGGGAGAGGCGGGATGAGGCGGATCGACGGGGAGGAGCGGGAACGGGCAGAGGCGCAATGGCGGGCAATCCCGCGGTTGTCTTTGAGCCATGCGAGGACACCGCTCGAGGATGCGCCGCGGTTGCGGGCGGCCCTCGGCGGGGGGCCACGGATTCTGGTCAAGCGGGACGACTACCTGGGAGCCGGGTTTGGCGGCAACAAGGTGCGCAAGCTCGAGTATCTCCTGGCGGAGGCGCAGCGGGATGGTGTTGAGGTGGTGATCACCTGTGGCGGGGAGAAGTCGAACCACGCGCGGGTGACGGCGGCGCTCTGCGCGCGGCTGGGGATGCGTTGTCGCCTGGTCCTCAATCCGCCGGCGGTGGGGTATAGCGGCTGGGTGCCGGCGAGTTTGCTGGCGGATCGGCTCTACGGGGCAGAGATTGACCGGGTTCCGGACAGGGAGGCGCGGGATCGCCGCATGGTGGAGTGGGCGGAGTGGGAGCGGTCGAGGGGGCGGGTCGTGCGGGTGATTCCGCTGGGAGCCTCCGTTCCGCTGGGAGCGATTGGATTGGTGGGCGCCGCGGCGGAGGTCGAGGCGCAGCTCGCGGCGGAGGGCATCGAGGTCGACGCGCTCTTCCATTGCAGCTCGTCCGGGGGGACGCAGGCGGGACTGATGCTCGGCGCGGCCCTCTATCCACGGATTGCCCGCCAGTTGATCGGCGTCAGCCCCGATGGGAGCGCCGCAGAGATCGCGGCCACCGTCGCAGGAATCCTCGAAGGGGCGAGTGGGCTGCTCGGGATCGCGGGGGAGGCAGGCAGCTGGGAGCCGGTCGTCGAGGATCGCTATCGCGGCGCGGGCTATGGGATTCCCTCTGCGGAAGGGCAGGCGGCGCTCGAGCTCCTCGCGCGGACGGAAGGGCTTCTGCTCGACCCTGTCTACACGGCCAAGGCCATGGCGGCGCTGCTCGCCTGGATTCGCGAGGGGCGCTTCCGGGATGATCAGACGGTGCTCTTCTGGCACACAGGCGGGCAGCTCGCCCTCTTCTATGGGCCAGAGGGAGAAGGGGAGGCGCGCGTCCAGCGATGAGTCGAACGTACCGAATTCCCTCCGCTCCGGCCAAGCCCTCGCGGATCGATTACGCGGCAGTCCTCAACGAGCAGCAGCGCCAGGTGGTGCTCGCCGGAGGAGGGCCCCTGCTGGTCATCGCGGGCGCGGGGGTCGGCAAGACCCGGACGCTGACCTACCGGGTGGCGCGTCTTCTCGAAGCGGGCGTTCCGGCGGCGCGGCTGATGCTGGTGACCTTCACCAATCGCGCCGCGCGGGAGATGCTGCAGCGCGTCGAGGGGCTCCTTCCGGGAGATCCGCGGCGGATCTGGGGAGGAACCTTCCACTCGATCGGGAATCGCTTTCTGCGACGCCATGCCGTCAGCCTCGGTTATGGCAATAACTATACGATCCTCGATACGGAAGACGCGCGGGAGTTGATCGGCGTGGCCATCGACGAAGTCGGGGGAGATCGGCGATCCCATCGCTTTCCGAAGGGAGAGGTGGTGCAGGAGATGGTCAGCTTCGCGATCAACACCTCGACGCCCCTCGCGCGGCTGGTCGTCGAGCGATACCCGCGGTTTGAGCCGCTGACCGAGGCCCTGGTGCGCGTCGAGGCCCGCTATCAGCAGCTCAAGCGCGAGCGGAATGGGATGGATTACGACGATCTGCTGGTCAACTGGAAACGCCTGCTGACCGACTGCCCGGAGATTGCCGCGCTCTACCAGGAGCAGTTTCAACAGATCCTCGTCGATGAGTACCAGGACACCAACCTCTTGCAGGCGGAGATCCTCGATCTGTTGGCGCGGCGGCATCGGCAGCTGACTGTCGTCGGGGACGACGCCCAGAGCATCTATGGCTGGCGAGGCGCCAACTTCGAGAACCTCTACCTCTTTCAGCAGCGGTATCCAGAGGCGCAAGTCTTCCGCCTCGAGCGCAACTACCGCTCGACGCCGGAGATCCTCGAGCTCGCCAACGCCTCGATCGCGCACAACGTGCGCCAGTTTCCCCGGCAGCTCGAAGCGGTTCGTCCGAGTCTGGGGCTCAAGCCTGCGCTGATTCCCGCGCGGGATGTCGAGCAGCAGGCGACCTTTGTTGCGGCCCGGTTGCTCGATCTGCGCGATGAGGGCGTGCCCTTGCGGGAGATGGCGGTGCTCTACCGGGCCCATTCCCACGCGCTCGAGCTGCAGCTGGAGCTGACGCGGCGTGGCATCCCCTACGAAGTCCGCTCCGGGGTCCGCTTCTTCGAGCAGGCGCACATCAAGGACGTGACGAGCTTCCTGCGGCTGCTCGTCAATCCGCAGGATGAGTTGGCGTGGCGGCGCGTCTTGCGGATGATTCCGCGGGTCGGGCCGGCGACGGCGGAGCGGCTCTGGCAGCAGCTCGCCCGGGAGGAGAATCCGCTCGCCCTGGTTCGCGCCCCCGCCTTCGCCGGGTCGGTTCCGCGCAGAGCGCTCGAGGGCTGGCAGGACTTTGCCCGTCTGCTCGTCGATCTGTCCGACGGGGAGACGAGCGACTCGCCAGGTCGTCAGATCGAGCGCATTCTCGATCCGTGGTACAGACCCTACCTGCAGACGACCTATCCCAACCACGAGGCGCGCGAGGAGGAGATCCACCAGCTGGCGACGTTTGCCAGCCGCTACGAGACGACCGAGCAGTTTCTCAGCGAGCTGGCGCTGGTGGCGAGCGAGCGGTTCGCCGCGCCGGGAGCGGTGGGGGGAGAGGATCTGGTCGCGGGGGCGGAAGGGGACGAGCGCGTCACCCTCTCCTCGATTCATCAAGCCAAGGGCCTCGAATGGCGCGCCGTCTTTCTGCTCTGGGCCGCCGATGGCCGCTTTCCCGCGCCACGCGCCCTCTGGGATCCGATGGGAGAGGAGGAGGAGCGCCGTCTCTTCTACGTCGCGGTCACCCGCGCGCAGGAGGAACTCCACCTCTGCTTCCCCCTGCTCGAACTCGATCGAAGCGGACAGGCGGTCCTTCACCGACCTTCCCGCTTCATTACCGAAGTCTCGCGGCTCCTCTTCGAGATCTGGAATCTCGAAGAGGAGTCCCCCGCGTTTCCGGAGGAGGACCCCACCGGTCCGCCGCTGCTCCATTGATTCCAGGGCGAAGCCGCCTGCGATGCTACATAGAGGAGAGAGAATGGCCGATGTCGATGTTCACCTGAAATGGGAAGGGGAGAAGAGGTTCACCGCGACCAATGGCACAGGCTGCCAGATCGTCCTCGACGGGACCAAGACCGCCGGTCCGAGCCCGATGGACCTGCTGCTCGAAGCGCTCGGTGGCTGTTCGGCCATCGATATCGTCGTGATCATGGAGAAGGTGCGAACCCCGCTCCAGCGCTTCGAGATGTCGATCGCCGGGACGCGTGCGGCGACCGATCCGAGGTACTTCACGGAGGCGGTCCTGCGCTTCGATGTCTGGGGAGAAGGGATCAGCGCAAGCAAACTGGCCCGCGCGATCAACCTCTCGATCTTCAAATACTGCAGCGTCTTCCATTCCCTCCGCCGGGACCTCCAGCTTGAAGCCGAGTACCGGATCCACGCGGTCGGGGCCGAGGCCGGAGGCGACTACGTCCGGGTCGAGCAGGCTCCTCCGACGGAAGAGGCCTAGTCCTCGGCGGTGTCGAGCCAGATCGTCACCGGGCCATCGTTCTGCAGTTCGACGACCATCATCGCCTGGAACTGACCGGTCGCGACGCGAAAGTCGAGGGAGCGCAACTCCGCCAGGAAGATGTCGTAGAGGGGCAGCGCCGTCTCTGGCCGGGCGGCGGTCGAGAAGCTGGGGCGCCGTCCACGACGGCAATCGGCGTAGAGGGTGAACTGGGAGACGACCAGCAGCTCGGCGCCGACCTCCTGAGCCGAGTGTTGGAAGCGCCCCTCGGCGTCGCTGAAGATGCGGAGCCGCGCGATCTTCTGCGCGAGCCGGGTCGCCTCGGCGGGCGTGTCCTTCTCTCCGATGCCGAGCAGGATGACGAGGCCGGGACCAATCGCCCCCGTCTCCGCTCCTTCGACCGTCACGCGGGCCTCCCGGACCCGTTGCAGCACCGCTCTCATTTTTGATGGACTCCCTGGGGGCTGTGGGCGATCAGCGTCGCCGCGCTTTGCTTCTCACTTTGGCGGGCAGCGATACCGCGAGGGGGTGGCCATTCGCGGCCGCGACCTGCTGGACGAGAGCGACAAACCGATCCCGGTCGCGCGCGGTCAGCGCGGCGGCGGCATCGGCCGATTCGATCGGGTAGGGGAAGCCATTCCCGACGATCACCTCGGCGAGGACGATGGCGATCAGTTCATCAAGGATTCCCGCCTCACAGACCCACCGGGGAATCTCCAGCCGCGCCGGCGGAGCCGTTCCGGTCGTCTGGAGATAGACGAAGCCATGCTCCTCTCTCCTCGCCGATGGGGCCGCCAGGAAGGGGAGGCGCGCTCCCCAGCCGAGCCCACCAGCGCTCTGCAGCAGCTCGGCATCG
>Ga0169931_10008022_pt1 | contig 15520 bp, 8 predicted proteins | sample Kivu_15m_20L_FD_129675 | JGI IMG/M metagenome (GOLD analysis project Ga0169931, IMG submission 129675) | Freshwater microbial communities from Lake Kivu, Western Province, Rwanda to study Microbial Dark Matter (Phase II) - Kivu_15m_20L... | ecosystem: Environmental > Aquatic > Freshwater > Lake ... | reverse complement strand
TAGCCCTTGCAAGACCCTAACTTTTCAGTATGCTACAGTAGTGATAAGGCCATTCGCATTCCCACCTACATCTCTACGGTAGCTTATTGGGTTGGAATAAAGGTCATACGTACTTTTATGTTTTACGTTTTTGTCTCGCAATGCATGCTATATCCAAGTTCAATTTATTCGCTAACCGTTGAAGGACAAATTCTTGATCCATGCTTATCAATGAAATCACTATTCCCTCTCGCCCGAATCTCCCGGTGCGACCTGCACGATGGACATAGACATCACTGGAATCAGGTAAATCGTAATTGAAGACATGCGATACGTCATTAACATCGATTCCACGGGCTGCTAAATCACTACTCAGTAGTATCCGTAGAATATTTGGACGTGTATGTTCATACTCATGAAATCTACCCTTGATACTTATTCCTTGGAAAGAGTCCATGGCTGCAGATCTTGCGGACAAGGAATCTTCGTACCGAAGGACCGATAAAATAATCTCGCAAGAATCTGGTACATCTTCTATTTTAGTTTCTTCTTTCCAAAGAAAAGTATTCAATGACTCAGCAAGTATAGAGGCGATCTCATCGACATTTCTCTGTTGATCGAAAAAAACTATAGCCTTTTTATTCATCAACCGTTGTCTTTCTCTTTCTTTTAGAATCAACTTTTTGAATATGGGTAATTTTTGTTCATTATTTGCGCAAACCACATAGTTATGTTTTATAGTAGGTGGTATCAAATCACTTGGATCTGAACAGACGAATATCGGTTCTTGAACTGTCCACTTATTCTTAATGCATTGTTTCATGAAATGATTATGTTGAGGAATTGTGGCTGATGCAAAAATTGTTTGTCGATTATTTTTGAACGTTTTGATCCGACTCGATAAAAGATCAAGATCCGTCGCGGAGGTAATCATTTGATCCGTCAAAGCGACGATTGATGAATCCTCAAATGTTGGACTCAAATATCGTGATAGTAATTCATGGAGTTCACTTCCAGCTAAACTCCAGGCTGCCGTAGATAAGGACGATTGCAATTGAAAACCTAAACAAGCATCAACTTCATCAACAACAACATATTGAACTGCATTGTATCGCATCCCTCCTTTGCTGACCATTTTATTAAGCTCCACCGGAGTCCCAATCACCACATGTGGTGGTTCAGCCCAAGCCCAAGCACGCTGCCTCCGATTGGCGCTACCCTGTAAAACATTCATAATCATAATTTTTTGTTTCTTGCTACTAGTAACACTGCCAATATCATGATCAATTTCAATTTCAGAAGATTCGTCATCTTTCTCGGGCAATATTTCTGATTGGACGTGACTACTACTACTTTTACCAGCAGCGAGACGTTTCGCTACCTTTGCAACTTGAAGTCCCAATTCTCTCGTGGGTACAACGATGATTGCTTGGATAGCTGACCGACTTGCATCGATGGAAGCTAGAAGTGGAAGTAAGTAAGCAAGTGTCTTCCCACATCCTGTATGGCCTTGGATGACACAATCATGCCCATTTAAAATTACATTCAGGGCTTTTTCCTGGATGATTGTTGGATAAATGAACCCGCATGCGATGCATCGTTGGATCAACCAATCAGGGAGATGTAAGTTTCCATCATCTGTCGAGGGAGTTTTCGTCGAGGAATAAAGATCTTCAAATGATTTGTCACACAGTGTGCTATCACCAAACGTTAAGGGTAAGGATGACGAAATGAAACTGACAGTAGAATGACGACTGGGATTAGTTAGTCTATCAACGAGGAATGATGTGCAACGTAATAAGAACGTTGTTTGACTGGTGATCAAAATCCCAAGTCGCAAGTGTCGCTGTCGGACTCTCATGATGAGTCTGGAAAGACAAGTGCTCCCAATATCTAGCTTGTAAACCCTCCTAGATCGTTACCCCCCGATAAATCTTCAGCCTTGTTTACTTTTTTAAATGGACTCAAAGACAAGAAAACTACAGTCTACTGTAGTGTACTACTAGCTAGCACGTATGTTGCGCTTTCCACACTCTAATTGACTAATTGATCCTTTGATCGCCATCAGTGGTCACTGTGTCACCCCGTGTTGACTTCGCTAATGCTAAATCAAGGCTCTAATAGAAGTTTACAAACAATCCTCGACTAGCATACAAGCGTATTGAAATAGAAGGGAAAAGGAAATCAGCGTGTGGATAAACATTTCACCGAAAAGATCCCCAATCGAAGCAGAAATGTATCGGGAACTGACATTACTTCGTCTGCTGTCCAAAGAGATAAGAAGCCATCAAAGTCGTTACTTATCCGATTCGGGCGTAGCATTTCCATCGGAGAAAAACCCCGTCAAGTTCGTCCAGTCATCGTTATCATCACCATCAACATTTCCGCTCTCACGACATCGAAATAAACGATGGGAACACATGTTTCAGGAGCTATTGGATTATCGGACGAAGCATGGAGATATGTTAGTCCCTGCAGATTTTCCTGAGAATCCTCAACTGGGGACATGGGTCGATACACAACGGCAACAATTTCGTATCTTCTACGAAGAAAAACAACATTTTATACACCTTCAACAACAACAACAGCAGTTACAGCAACAACAGAAGAAACAAAGCTCAGAGTCAACGTTTCCAACGACGACAACAATAATAATCAAACCTATATCATTATTACGAAATGCTGTTTTACCAATGAAAAAGTCGAATTTGACACAAGAGAGGATTGATTTATTGGAATCTAATGGATTCGTCTGGGATGTTTTTGCTCTAAGATGGGAAGAACGATATCAAGAATTGGTTGAATACAAAAATAAACATGGGACAGTCATTGTACCCAAGCTTGATCAACATGAAACCTTATATAACTGGGTATTTACGCAAAGAAGGCAATACAAACTTAAATTATTAGGCACGGAGCAGTCATCCTTAACCCAAGAACGAATTGATAAACTAGATGCTTTAGGTTTTATTTGGAATTATCAAGATGAAGTATGGATGGAGAAATTTCAACAATTACAGAAATTCAAAAAAGACTATGGGCATTGTTTGATTCCATCGACCTACTTTCATCGTCCACTCGCTCGATGGGTCGAAATACAACGAATGCATTATAGAAACATTCATAAACATAATAACGTAACAGATATGGACGACGAGGATGGGGCCGACATTCTACATACATCGAAGGATGCCATGTTAGATTCGCCATTGACGGAAACTAGAATACAATTACTTAATAACGAAGGCTTTGTATGGGATGTAGCGGAATACCATTGGAATATACTTTATCAACAATTGCAAGACTTTGTGAAAATCAATGGTCATGCATTCGTACCAACATCTAAGCCCTTGGGAAGATGGTGTCAAAAACAACGAATCGAATATAAGAAAATGATGATGGGTGAAAAGACATCCATGACAGGTTTACGACAAGATAAAATGATACAATTGGGTTTTGTTTTCGACATGGAAAAGTCTCGTCATATCATAAAAGGTTCAGGTTCCAAGAAATATCCCATGAAACCGAAAATTCGTACAATACAGTAATTTAAATTATTCAATATACTTTCTCGTGTCATTATCCATCGGATTGTGTTTTAGTTTAAGAAAAAATGAGCGTACGGGGGAGATACCACTGCTGCACTTTTATTCAAAATAAATTTTGTATGTAACATCTCTTGTATAGTGCAGTTTTCGAAATTCTTCCTGTCGATGATTACTTTCAACATGTCTGTGCAAGATCAAGGCGATGACAACCTTCTTTACAGCAGTGACGATGAATTTACACCAACAGTACTAAGCTCATTTTCATTTTCACCAAAAGAAATGAAAAATGGCGCATCGCAAACAGAAAACCTGTCGATGACGAATGAAATAATGACGAAATTAGACTTCATCTCAAGTCAAATCTCAATTACGCAAAACGTTCTACAAAGGATGATTGCAAAGCATGAGTCAACCGGAAAGCTTGTGAATCAAGGAGTGAGGAAGGATGATACCGTAACGATCCCAAGCAGCTGTGGGACATCGTATGATAGCCCTTATCGAAAGAGTCGGGTCCTTGGTGAAAATTGGATCAAGAACTCAGAGTCTACTTATAGCTCTACAGAAAATAATGCCAAAAATGTTTGGGAAAAAATAAACCAAGAGCAACGAGACTATATCTGCGTCGATGATGATGTCGTTGATACCAATTGGTTCACTCGAGTTAACTTTGCTATCATGCAGCTACTAAAGGTATTATTTAGAATTTTTTTTCGAGCAGTTGAGACACAAGAAATAAACATAGCGCCCGTCTACCAATCGTTAAATCCTTTAAAAGTCCCAGACGATGTTAAAATTGCTATAGAGCTCAGCAAGGCGAAACGAGTACCTATAAAAATTAAAACTTTTGATCGATAATCAGACTTAGAGATATATGCAGAGAGATGGATCGACGAATCGAATTCTATTAGCAACTCTACTCCGATGGAGCGTATTCATTTAAAAACAATCGAGCAGAGCTTAAGAACTTCCCTTTTAAATCCTTGTGTTCTGTAGAAGTTACCTTTGATAATTTAGTGTAGGGATTCTTCTTGGACGAACTCAGTATCGGACGATTACATGATCCAATATCGAGTGTCATCTCAAGGGATTTTTTTTTATTGTAAAGTAAAGTCCATCGACGTATCATATCCATATCGCAGGATAATTCGCACTGTTTTTCATCATTATTTACTATACCTTCGATATGATTAAGAAAGGGACTAAGATTATCCATGTTGTAATGATCAGCCACGAACACAGCTGTGCATTGTAACCATTCAAAGGAAATTACCACGTAACAAGCTGCAACTTTCGACGGCATTAATGATCGCATCAATTCTAGAAAAGGCGTTCCAGATTTCGTTCTCATTTTTATCACGATGATAGAAGTCCTGAAAATCAAATCAATTAAATCATCCAGATGCTGTAGTAACGCTTGCACTATAAGCGAGTTCAGTACTGAAATGAGCTCGCAAATTTGGAGAAAGCCTGGTCTATTCGCATCGATACTCATATCATCTTCGAGATTCTTGTATATTATGTCCCCAATAACAGAGAAAATCTTTTCCCTATCATCATTAGGGATGGATGGAGACAGCTTCACTTTTGACAAGAAATGACGAAACGATTGTAATCGGAATCTGATCCCAGCCGATTTATACCTTTCTTCATATCCTGATAACTCCTCTTTTCTCATCATCAAGTCTCGACGAATCATGCAGTCACTGAAACGATTCCATTCGGTAGAACTAGCGATATTGTTAGCAGCATTTACATTTACTAGACACAAGCTACTTATCTCGCCGACTTGAAGGTGAAAAAGTGAACTATCTAAAACGATGTGGGTATTCCTGTAAATAAATTGCTGATCACAGCTACTGCCGATGTAAAAAATCAACGAATCTAAATAGTGCTGAACCGCTGGTGATGGACTTTGTAAACCTAATGTATCGATGTTCCTTAAGTCGTTGAACAGGAAAAATATATTGAGCCGTTGATCACTTTGCTTCGCAACGATGGAAATTACATGCTCCCAAAGCCATTCACTCAAGTCGATACTTGGACCCTCTATGAACCTGGATCGGATCAAAACCCATGAAAATATATCGAGGCATAATAGGCCGTACTCGTAGTGAAGTAATAGTGCTTTCGCTATGTCGTAGGTTTTCGTTTCCTCTTCACTTCGACGTAGATAGCTGACGGCAGCTATCACGGAATCAAGTTGTCCAACCATCGTTGAAAGTAACCGTTTACCGATATCGGTGAATAGTAATCCGTGCTCCATTGACAACGCCTTTAGTATAGCACGAAGTTTCATCGACCGCCGAATACACTCTCGTTCTAATGAAGAGCATGGCAAGACATCGACCGAATCCAGAGTCGTATTACGTGCATCGATAGCTGGTTGAAGAAGTGCAGCACTCAGTAACTCCAATTGGGTTTCAAATCTTGTAAAGGCGTGACCTATATCCGCACCAAATGACCAGATACGTTTACTCATCCTTGATGGCCCTGGGGAATCAAAAATATCACCGTATCCTTTCTTTATACCTACAGCTTCCGTGTCATACTTGAACAGCCCATCATTCGTTTTATTGTTAGAATCTAAAATGCATTGACGCCGTTCTTTTTCTTGGATAGCGCAGTTCTCATCCCCGACAACTAATAGTGCCGCTAAGTCGGTTGTCGGGAAGCATGCGAGGATATCAGCATCGACGACGGCATTTAGGAAACTCTCCACTACGGATAAATAGTTACGTGAGATAATGCGAAGACAAGTTTCATGATGATATGCAAGGCGACAAATTTCAGCGATAAACACGTGGCCAATCCTCTTAAAATAGACATTATCTTCTTTTGAGAGTTTACTGCTATTAATAGAACAAATGGTTTGTGGTAATGAGAATTCTGCACTCAATATAAAGGCATTTGCTTCTGTACCAAGGGAATTAATGACCGCAGCAAGGGTCGCAGCGACACCACCTGCATGCCGAGCTACGATTTCTCGACCTAGCGGGGAGAAGTTCGACACAGGATCACTAGGATATACTGTGCTATGTAAAGAAAATCTTGTAGAAGGCTTTGTTATTTATGAAGCAAGGCATAACTTAGTTTTCCGTAAAAGAAAGGTCATGTAATATTGGGTCGGCAAAGCTTGGACTCACCGTAGAGTTGGCCAGAAAAACGAGCAAAACCTGATAGAGGTTTCGGATGAACGTTGCAACGTCTGAGTCACAATCTAAGATTGACTTGTTATCCATAGAGATACGATTAGCAACGTTACTGCCATCAGAGTATGCTCCTCTATGTAATAATTGATCATCGTCGTTAGCATCAGTAAGCCTATCTTCACGAAGATCCCGCGATGAACTGAGTGGTTGAGATGCCCCACTAAGTATTGACGTTGACGACCGTATTGCGGAGAGACAGCAACGGAAAGCCGAATCGATCAGCTTTCCTGGATTTCTCGCCTGTAACATGTTCATGATGACCTTCTTAATGACAGATAAAATCATGACGATGCATTTCTTTGATTGCGAATTTCTAGAGACTGTATAATCCTTGGCTAAGATAGTAATTAGAACATTCAACCAAAAAGATGTCCGAAACAGTATTTCCGCGTACATCGAAATGGTTGGTGTATAGTCTCCAATTGTGCGGCTAATTGTTGCTATCGAGTTAGACGCTGTTGCAAAACATGTCAAGAGACAAGTTGATAAGAATATAATTATATCAAGTTCTTTAGCAGGCTTTTTGAGAAATAGGAATATTAGCGCTGTAATAGATTTGCTAGCTGAAGAAACCTCATGCCCTTGAATGCTCAAATTCATGACTATCTCCCCTCCTACTTGACTACTAAAGGATTCTCGGGCTGATTCCAATTCCTTATTTACCAAAAGTGACCATATTTGTTTGCAGAAGGACATGTCAAGCTTCGCAACTAAAGGCAATATGTTTTGTGTCAAAGATGAGGATGTGCGTTCGTATCGGGATAGAGCTACACATATCAATAATGAAGCGGCGGCTTCACGGAGGAACGATCCTGCCGCTTCTTTATTTACATGCGTAAGCCCATCCCGATACAAACGCACACCCTCATCGTTGACACTGGCATCGGTATCACCTTCAGTATGGAAACAATTCTGGTTGTCGAACAACTTTTGGAACTTGTTGTAGTCATCGCTTCTTGATGGTGGTATTGCAGATCCTATCTCTTCACACCCATTTAGCATGAGTTGTATTGAGTTGTTCAATCTCAGCCATCGCGCACGTTTATCAGGATGTCGCTCAATCCATAACTTTACAAAGTGAAGAGCGGCACGAAGCAAAACCGAATCAGATGCGAGGGAAAACATACCGTTGGGACGATCACCATAGTAGAATGTTGATAACTCCTCAATAGCTAATGCCAGTTGATCCTCAGCAAAGGACGTAGACAAACATCTTATAACATCTGATTCTCGCCACATGCATTCTACTGATTTTTGGATTATCCGTTCAATTTTGACTGTTCTGCTTCCAATGTGCTCAGAACACATGACTCTTGTATGCTCTAGAAAAACACAGCTTAGAAAAATTTTGATCACCACGGCGTTATCAGCTTGTAAGGGGTCTAATGCACCGTTTGACAATAGGGTACATAAATGGCGGATTTCACGAATGCAAGCCTTGACATGAGTATCCGATGGTGGATCGTAGAAACAATGTTTACTTGGAAGGGTCGAGCCTAATACACCAGCTGGAGTCTCAAACATTGTCATAATTAATTTCCATCGAAAAGAAGACGAGGCTTCTAAGCCTGACTCAAATTTACTAAAAAAATTAAGAAGCGTCCAAAGAGCATCGATTTCTTTACGCGCCAAGCAACTGCTTAGTAATTCCCAGCGAATATTGGAACCACTTGCCATGGCATCTCCTAGTGCAACAAAATGTATGGGATACGTATGTCAGATGCGGGGGTTCAGTATGTAAAAATGTTTCACTCCTTTGTTTTACCTTGATCAGACCAAAACAAGCTTAGTGACGGTGAGTTCATACTAGACACGAATGCGACGAAATTGTTGCCACGGGAAACTTGATACCAGCACTGGCAACCGAATCTACCCATCAGCAATCGAGCTACTGTCTCGACTATAGGCAGATTTTTCCCCAAAGCTATGCTGAGTGAACTGAATTCTTGAAATAGTGCAGGTTTAATTGGTTGAGGATCACCCCACTCATAAGGTAACAATATTGAGTAAAGAACGTCGATCAGTAGAAGTAGAATTGTTTCAATTGTTTCTTGCTTCTTAATCTTAATCATTCTGAAAACTATTCCATCGCTTTCTTCAAGATCTCGTTGTAAGTTAATTGCTGTTAAATTAAACAAGCACGTGAATAGCTGTACGCATGGAATAATAGTTTCATCACGACAAGCAATCATTTCAACGAAAGAGCTGGTCCCATGATTAAGGATGAGATTAAATAATGTATTCAACACAAGCTTAGAGTAGCTTTTAGTTGATTGACATTGACGTTGCATTTCAAGAAAATAGACGGGTAGCATAGGAAGGATATTATTCCTCACCGAAGTCACTAAAAAATCGTTGGTAAGTTTTTCGCAAATTTCATTGATATCGATCGTCAAAAGATCTAGACTTAGACTGGCTTTGTCATCAACATGAGATCTATCCTTCAGCATCTCAAACAACTGAACGTTGGATCTAATGTTCATGGCAGAGTCAGTTTCAGTATGGACCTTTCGAAAACCTGGCTTTAACTCGTGTCTATTATTTTCACTTCGTTTTGCGCTTTGAGCGTTCTTGGGTTCTTCATTTCTTGCATGATCCTCGGGAATCATGATTCTTTGGCTGAGAACTTCAAGACCATTCTGATTCTTTGAGATGTTGCCATGAACCGAGTGTATTTCATTGTCCTTTTGACCTTTGTTTGATACAGCATTTTCCAAAGTATTCGATCCTCTCACCTCTGTGCCGGTACCTCGACCTCTTGCTTGTCGATCTCCGAGTTGTTTGGCTCTAGATTCACATGGAAAATTACATGATTCAATATCCAATATTTTATCAGACTTCCTTCTTCGTCGTCTTACTTTCCTAGCCCGTCTATTCGGCAAAGCCTGCTCCTCTTGCATTTGCCGTCTTAAGCGCTTACGAGTTGCGAAAGGATGAGATCCAATATTTTCATCCGTCCTAATGCTCTCCCTTGGTTTCTTGACACCTATAACTGTTGTCATGTCTAGGTCTTCTTTCAATTGTAGTGATTTGGCATCATCGTCGTCTATCAAATTCTGGAACGACGCCAAACAAAGCCTATGCTTCCTCAAAGCCTCGTCGATCTCAGACTGCAAAGCATCGAACTCGCAGTCCATATTATCGATATCCCTATTGCTAAGAATAATGACATGTTCTGACTTATGACGCTTTAATATCTTTTTCAGAGCTAACCGGCATTGGTCGATACCATCTTCAACTAAACTTTTACAAATGTCCTCATAAGAATGAAAACTATCAAATATTGATTTAGATCGTTGGCAAAGGTGAAACTAGATAGGGAGATGTCATGACAGAGACATACCATTCTTCATAAGATGATTGCATGATTGACATCACCTTGACATCTGTATCGTTTGAACCATTCAACTTGAGTTGAAAATAATTAAGACGTTCATGAGCCTTGGGTAAGGTGATACCTCGTAACTCATTCGTTTTCGAGTAAAAAAATTGCACAAGTTCCTCATAACTCAAAGTTTCTGTTTGATCGACTATATCACGAGGTAAATTATTTGCTACAGCTTCACCCTCAGGCTGAATGAATCCATCATCCCAGTATTCCGACCAATCGCTGAGATCATCCCAAAGTGTACTATCAAAGGAATATTCATCTTCCTCGTTGATGCTCCGCGAAGAAAGGTTAACATCGGTTGCGACAATGTGTCTATTCACCCTCTCTTCATCATCCGTGTCGCCGATATCACAATCTCTCACGATTCCGATTCTCCTGGATTCTTTCATACCATTTTCGACATTATTTATCGTAGATATTAAGGCTCCGTCCATGTGACCTAGTTTCTTAGACCTCACTTGTCCTACACCTCGATATGGCTTCATTGCCCCTGAAAGTGTTGTGATAAATATAGAACTATCATCACTACTACTAAGGGTATTCATTATAGATTCATTGGATTCTAAATTCCGATCACCACTATTGTCTAATCTATTTGACACTTTATTTCCAAAGTTGGGTACATTTCTGAACAAACTATCCTCATCACTGCTACTTTGCGTTTGAAATATATTCCTTTGAGAGCCATGACATCGTTTATTCAGCGACTGATTTTCAGCTGCTCCTAGTAATTCTAATGAACTTGTATATTTACGTCGATGAGATAAGGTACGAAGTTCAGCTCTCCTTTCTTTTCTCTTTTGAGCTTTCAACTTGGAATAAGCCTCATGAACTCTTTGGAATAAATCATCAGCTGAACTCGATGAATCAGACGGATTTTCCAGTGGAGATGTCGAAAAGTCGGATAACTCATCATCTCGTTGGTGAGATCCGCGCTTTTTAGCTTTGACTTTCGGTCTCGTCATAAGTATCAGGTCTTGCTGATGATCTTCTACCCAATCGCAGCTACCACAATCCAATCTCAATGAACCACATTTTTTACAGCGTCCAAGCATTAGTGATCGGTCTCGCAAATGGACACGTTTCTGAGCATTTTGGATGACTTTATCTTCCTTAGCTATCTGACCATCATTATGGACATGATTAGAAGCATCTGTTTCGAATTGAGGAGCTCTTCGGCAGTATTCAATCGACACACGACGCTCGCGACCCCCCATTACGACATATCTCACATCTACATGTGTCAACCGAGGTCTCACTTTTTTTGATAAAATATCTCCCTCGCCTTGGGTTTCGGGAGTTTCATATGGAAATTCAATTCTGTCGACGAGTCCGTGCTTCGAATCAAGTCCAGAATGTTGATGAAGTCCCTCAGGAAAGGTAATTGAATAATGGCATTTGGTTACACGTGCAACGCCTCCTATTTTATTGATGCCAGGCCATGTTCTTGCAACGACTTCGACCATGCATCCGACGAAAATTTCATTACTATCATGATGCACTTCAGTTGCTTCATTCATTTCCTCGTTAGCATTTATAAGAACACCCAAAAACAGGAAAATGTCACTTTAATTTTTTCTAATTGAAAAAGGAAGAAGCATGGAATAAAATTAGGTTACGCGTGGTTACTGGTTACGCGAGTTTTGGGAGACACCCAATGTGCGCTGGTATGGCTACACCCTACACGTGTATTTATGTATTTATGTAACCGTGGATTTCTCGTTTTGAAAAATACCCATGGCTCACGCTTCGATGATTGCTCGCTTTAGAGGAAGCCGAGGATTGCAAGTCTAAGCAAAGTCTACAACTTCTCCATACTCGGCTTCCTCTACGCGAGAAAATAATGGGCCATCGAAGCGTCAGGGTTAGACGAACAGATGATTTAAGTATGATTGAATAGTATTTTTATGGTCTATTAGAATTATTAATTTCAGATTACAACGAACTACTTTTTAAATTATGATATTTTTTACCCGACCACAGACTTTTCATATTGAGATTTTTTACCCGACCATGGGATAAAAGGTCCGCAAGCTCCATTAACTTGTACCTTTCCTCTGCTGCAGATTACTGTAAATTTGTATCGAGTACAGGGTACTTCATATAGCCTAGCTTGAGGTTTGGAGGAGAGTGGAAACAAACACAAACTTTATCTATCTACGTAATAATCGAAAAACATTAATATATCTACATAATAAACGAAAAACATCAATATACCTACTTTGTAAACGAATTCAAATTAACCTAAAGCAGATGTAAGTAAGTACTTTTATGACGTAGAAATAACGTTATAAGATAAGTAATAAAATACTAAAGCACCAAGTGAAATATATAAGGATTATCGCCACAAAGTAAGTAAACCTCGTTTTTGGGAGGGATCTCTAGAATAAGCGCCGATAATTCCTTTGTATGGATGATGTACAAGACCTGTCATCGCGATGACAGATTGTGCCCCAGAGGTACATTGGATACCAAAGTCTAAGATACTTTTGTGGACCTTACCCGTGGACACATCAAAGCAAGTCATTATACCTTTTTGCGAAACAACATAGAGCCATTTGTTTGAGGGACTGATGACTGCAGTTACAAGGTCTAGATCAGATGATACATTTGAATCATTCGAATTATCACTAGGATTGTAGATCCGTAATAATTCACCCGTGAAATTCAAGAGATAAGCCTTATCCATTCTTCCAACTGCGATAAATGTATTTGATGGTGTGTGAAGAGGTAGAATAGTATGAATGTTAGTTCCTATATGCTGCCCAAAGGATGCAGAATCAAGTGCATAACTTTGCACACCAGTGGTAGAGGAGAGACTCAAGATATACTTCACTTCCGTTGAACGATAATCCCATATACGTATTGTGCCATCTGCGGATGCGCTTAATACAATTAACGAAGGCTCAACTTTCTCCTCTGGGTGAATCATTACATAGGCACAATAGTTTACAAAACTTGAATGTCCACGAAATTCACGGAGCATACGATTTGCTCGTAAGCCAAATTCACGACATGTACTGTCTTGACTAGCACTCAAAACCTTGGATGAATCTTGTGAGAAATCTAAACAAGAAACAGCTCCTCCATGTGCATTGCGAAATTCACGCAATACGGTTCCATCACTCAATTTCCAAATCATAATTGTTCCCTGAGAGTCACCTGATGCTAAAAGTTCACTATCTTTACTTACTTTTAAAGCTAATATTGACACACCATCATCATGACACATCAACTCATCTCTGGCTTGATAGGGTAAATCATGTGTTCGCAAGGAAGTATAATTAGTTTCAGAATCCCAAATTTCGATGAAACCATCTGAGGATCCCGTTATCAAGCTAGGATGTGTAATAGAGGACAAAAAGGTACAACTTTCCACTACTGTTTTCTTTGAAAGCTTTATATAACTATAAGGCTCTGTAGGGTTGGATTCACACAATTTTCCTTTCTTAAGCTGGGAGAATCCACTATCTAATGGTTCATCCACTTCTGCAACACCTAAAACTAAATCAAATGTTTTTCTTTTCTTAGTTTTCTTCTTTTTCCTTTTCATCTCTTGAGATTGCTCATGGGCATTATCTGAGTCTCGTGTATCTTCCAATGATTCAGTTTCCAATAGTTTTTGGATCATAGGGAGTTGTCCTGTATGTGATTGCCATTTGATACTTTGTTGCAAAAGAACAGTCAATCTAGCTGGAGGAACGATGGGTAGGATAGACCCGATACGATGGGCAATATCATCTCTCCGCTTTTGCTTGGATATGGAATTGGGTCCATAATAATCGACCGGTAAAGAAACATCGGAGTATCCCATTCGTGTTTGACCGGAGGAATAATGTCCACTGGTTAAATTGGTGGCTAAGTGAAGCGACCTCGCCGCAGACAAGGCTTGTAAACGTTGTTCTATGCTATGATTGGTAACAAGGTAGTTATATTTCTCTCGATGGGTAGGGTCTTCATCTAAAGAACTGTTGTCAATACAAGTCTGATCGAAATGCTCTGTACATACTCGCAATGTTGCAAACGCCAAATCCATATCGCCTAATTCCCCCAACTCCAATATCACGATTTCATGAATTTCACTGAGAATTTGTCTCCATTTCGAAGCGGTAGAAGTAGAAGTGTTTGGAGTAAGGGTCGATAAAATCTCAAGAACAGATCCCCATTCTCCATTTCGTATCCACGTTTTTAAATTACTCAGAGCTACTGGTAAAAGCCCCGAGGGTCCAATACCTGATTCATGCAATAATGCCTTTGAGGTTTCCAATAGACTTGATTCTACCAAGTGATGCTGAATCAATGAGAGGATCTGAGACGAATCGACGGATAGGACGAATGAAGATGATGATCCCTCCATAATCGTTTTGTCGGATTTGCTGTTGGCACTCTAAATGATGAACAGAAAGAGAATGAAACACAGAAGGGCTTTGAGCTCCTCCTTAATACGTCGACGTGTACTCGTGTACGAACTGCACCGTACAATTACATCATATCAAACTAGTCGTGTCTGATTTGAGCTCGTGTAATTCAAAGCTCACAGGAAGCCGTACAGTAGTAGGCCCTAAGCCCTAAGGTGGGGTGCGCACGCGCACCCACCTCGCACGTGCCTCCTCGGTCCGTTGCGCAACACACGTGTCCTGCTGGGCGCGATGTTGTGGACACTCGCGGGACCTGTACAGTACGTAGCTACATGTACGTAGCTTTCTGCAGGTAGTTCCTCTTCCATGGAAGATGAAAAGGACGTTTCGATCTAGCTTCGAAGACCTTCGGTCCTCAAGTCCTCATTGTCCTCCTTTCTGTGAAGACGATCTCTTCAAGCTACTGCACCGAATTTAAGTTTTCCCACCCACCATCCCCCGTGTGAAAGATGGACATACCTGTCCAACTTTCACTGTCACACACCATGCCCACAGCACCAGTCTCCTGCTCCATCATGAAGCAAGAGTGTCTGCCTGGAGAGGATCGATGACCATCTCCTGGCAGGCAGTTTTAGCTTCTGACGAGCAACTGTGCTGACATGGGATTTGCAGCAGGTGAAGCATCTTCGCATCACGATCTCACGATCACAGAGATCAGCATCGCGAAGATCGACAGCACTGCTGGTCTGCACGCCCACACCCTCAGGGCGCACCCCAGCCTAGGCCTACAGTAGCCTAGCTAGGGGGTGGAGCCATCTGCGTTTGAAAAAGCCGATTTCTGCGGGGTAGGGGGTAGGGGTCGATTTCTGCGCTAGTCGTGCGAAATTAGATTGTTTTATACGTTTTTTAACCCGATGCGTTCCGCGCACAAAGATCATCGTTTTTCGATGATCTTTGCTGGTACATATGTGTGTATGTAATCTATAATCATCGTTTTTCGATGATTTTAGGACAGATTACCGACGGATTTTATTC
>Ga0169931_10008021_pt1 | contig 15520 bp, 12 predicted proteins | sample Kivu_15m_20L_FD_129675 | JGI IMG/M metagenome (GOLD analysis project Ga0169931, IMG submission 129675) | Freshwater microbial communities from Lake Kivu, Western Province, Rwanda to study Microbial Dark Matter (Phase II) - Kivu_15m_20L... | ecosystem: Environmental > Aquatic > Freshwater > Lake... | reverse complement strand
TGATGAACAGCCCGCAGACGCTCGAACCCTGGCAATGGCCTGAAGCCCACTGGCGGAGCATCGTCGATCACGTGCGGGCCGGGCGGACACTGCGTCCGAACGTCTGGCCAGGCGGTGCCCGCTGCGCGATCGCCCTGTCCTTCGATTCAGACCATGAGACGAATGAGTTGCGCGAAGGTGGCCAGTCGATCGGCAAGCTTTCGCAAGGACAATATGGCAATCGACAGGGCATCCCCAGGATTCTGGACGTGCTCGAGCGGGCGGGCGTCCCTGCGAGCTTCTACGTGCCGGCGGTCGTCGCTCAACTCTACCCCGAGGAGCAGCAGCGGGTGGTGGCGGCCGGCCACGAGGTGGCCCTCCACGGCTGGATCCACGAGCGCAACTCCATCCTGCCCGAGGCGGCCGAGCGTGACCTGATGCTGCGCAGCGCGGACGTGCTCGAGCGGATCACGGGCGTACGCCCGGTCGGCATCCGCACTCCCTCCTGGGACTTCAGCCCGTCCACGCTGGCCATCAGCCGGGACATGGGTCTGCTCTATGACTCGTCGCTGATGGCTGATGTCGATTGCTACGAATTGATGCTCGACGGCGCGCCGACCGGCGTGGTGGAGTTGCCGGTCGAATGGATTCGTGACGATGCGGTGTACTTCAACATGAACCGTTTCGCATCGCTACGGCCTCACACGGCGCCCGCGGACGTGTTCGATATCTTCAGGCGCGAGCTCGAGGCCGCCTTCCGCGAAGGCGGGATCTTCCAGCTGACGATGCACCCCCACATCATCGGTTATCGCTCCAGAGTCTGGATCATCGAAGAGCTGATCCGCCACGCCCGCGCGCTCGGACCCGTCTGGTTCGCCACCCACGCCGACATCGTCCGCCACGTCAAGGCTCACGCCTGAACCCACTCTAATCCCGAAAAAGCTCATTCCCCATGAACGCCGCAGACAATTTTTCTGATTCGCAAACCGTCCGCAAGGCGGTGCACGCCAGTTCGGGCGGGGTGGTTGCTTCACAGCACAAGGTCGCGGCTCGGGCCGGCGCAGCGGTGCTCGCCGCGGGCGGCGATGCTGTCGATGCGGCGGTGGCGACGTCTTTTGCGCTCGGAGTGGTCGAGCCCTGGATGAGCGGCATGGCGGCGGGCGGTTGCATGGTCCTCTGGCGAGCCCGCGAGCAGCGTGCCTACGTGATCAACTTCGGCATGCGCTCGCCTCGCGGTCTGGATCCTGCCGACTACCCACTCTCGGGCGACGGGCGCAGCTCAGACCTTTTCCCCTGGCCCGCCGTGGTCGAAGACCGAAATGTGATCGGTGCGACCGCCGTGGCCGTCCCCGGCGTGGTGTCGGGCATGGGTGTCGCTCACGAGCGATTCGGGCGCAGGCCCTGGCGCGAGCTGATCGAGCCCGCCGTACGACTGGCCGAGCAGGGTCTGCTGGCGGACTGGTACTCGGGGCTGGTCACCGCGTCCTCCGCCAAGACGCTTGCCCAGGATCCCGATGCCGCCGCCCTGTTTCTGGACGAGGGACGCTGGCCGATCGTCGGTGGCTGGACGGCAACTGCCGAGCGCAGGCTCGATCAACACACCCTTGCAACCAGCCTCGCTCACGTCGCCGAGCACGGCGCCCGGTCGTTTTACGAGGGCGAATTCGCACGAAAACTCGTCGCGGACATCGGCGCGAAGGGCGGTTGTCTGAGTGAGGACGATCTCGCGGCCTACCAGGCCGAATGGGTCGACCCTCTGACCGTGCCCTTTCGTGGCGGGCGGGTGTTTGCGGCACCCGGACTCACAGGCGGGCCGACCTTCGCACAGGCGATCACCGCGCTCGAGCAGGCGCTCGCCGGTCGCGAGCTCGACGACGTTCCGGACGCATCGGTCTATGTGGCGATCGCTCGCGCACTGGACGCCGCCTTCCGGAATCGGCTATCGAACATGGGCGACCATCAGCCGCCCAAGGAGCCGGTGTCGACGACTCACTTCAGCGTGGTCGACTCCGAGGGCAATCTGTGCGCGGTCACTCAGACCCTGCTGTCGATCTTCGGCTCGCGCGTGGTGTCGCCGTCGACGGGTTTGCTGCTGAACAACGGCATCATGTGGTTCGACCCCGAACCAGGCAAACCCAATTCACTGGGGCCTGGGAAGCGTTGTCTGGCCAACTACTGTCCGGTGGTGGGCGAAACCGCAAACGGTCGCCGCTTCGCTCTGGGCGCGTCAGGCGGCAGGAAAATTCTGGGCGCAGCGCTACAACTGAGCACTTTTGCGATGGCACACGGGATGAATCTGGAGCAGGCATTTCACCAACCCCGGATCGACGTAAGTGGCGGCGGTCAGGTGATCATGGATCCGTTGCTGGGCGAGGCTGTCTTCTCGGCGCTTAACAGCGCACTCCCAACCTCGGTCGCGCGGCGCTCGGTCTTTCCCTACGCTTATGCGTGCCCGGCTGGCGTCATGCGCGACGGCAGCACCAACACCGGCTGCACCGAAATCATGTCTCCGTACGGAGACGCTGCTCACGGATGAGCGCAAGAGGCGCTCATCCGCTTGCCGCCGGGGGCTCTCGCCACCCGGCTGACCTTACTGTTTACAGCACGCGAATCGCGGTCGCCTGGGGCCCTTTCTGGCCCTGGGAGATGTCGAACTCGACGCGCTGATTTTCCTGCAGGGTACGGAAACCCGACCCCTGAATCTCACGGAAGTGCGCGAAGAGATCCTTGCCACCGCTGTCGGGCGCGATAAACCCGAAGCCCTTGCTCTCGTTGAACCACTTGACGATACCTGTTTCTCTGGCCATGGCCGTTTTCCTTGGGGGTGAGTTGGGAAACACGCAGGCGTCACACCTGCGACGCACAGAAACACTCCGAACCTCACCGATGGAAAATCTGACCAAACCGCCGAGCATGCGACAGCGCAGCCTAAAAGCGCCGAACGAGAGAGCAAGAAATGTGTCTAGCTCGTGCATTATATCAGGTGTCAGTTGATCGGCGGCAAGCAGTTTTCCTGTCATGGATGAGTGGTCAGGCGATAATTCTTGAGGTTCGTCAACCCGGACCTGACAATCAACAACACGGATTCCTCAATGAACCTGCAGCGAACCTATTTACCGAGCCTGCGACTGTCCACCCTCTCGGCGCTTGTTCTGGCCGTCACCCTGGCCGGATGCGCAACGGTCAATCAGCCCAAGAATGACTTCGCGACCGCCCGCACCACCTCAAATTTCAAGGCCATCGCGGCCAATTTTCTCAATGACAAAGGCGTACCCGCGTACGACCGCAACGACCTTCGTCAGACACTCGAAGCGGCCAAAGCCTTCCACGATGCCGGTCTGTGGGCGTACAGCAATGACGCCTTCGATGCAGCACATGGCAAGCTCGCCTGGAAGGAAAACACGATCGACACCCCGGCCGAGGTGATCAACCTGGTCGCCACGACGCTGACCAGCAGTGCATTCGGCACCTATCCGGGCAAGATCCACGAGGGGTCACTGCTGAATTTTTACCGGGCGCTCAACATGATGATGCTCGCCTCCGAAGAGAAGGATCCGGTTCGACGCCGCGACATCGAGCAAAGGGCGCGAGTGGAGTTCAACCGGCTCGAGGAGCGCCAGAGCAATGCATTGGCGCAGTTGCAGGCCTTCGATCAGGCCTCCAGCAATGCCTCGCAATCCACGCTGGCCAGCAACAATGCGCAAGGCTCAGGGCGAAGCCTGCAAGCTCTCGGGCCCAAGGCTCAGGAGGGCTTCGCGGAGGTGCCCGCGCAGATGCGCCGATCCGATATCCGCAACGCCTCGGGCGATCTGCTTGCTGCGGCATTTCGCAGCAGCTCGAGCTTCGAGCAGGACAAGGATCCTCAGAGAATCGGCCGCCTGATCGCCGCGGCAGCGGGTTCTTCGCCCGGGCCCGATGCCAGTCCGATGCTTGCCGGGTTCCAGCGCATGGTTTCGACCCACGGCGGCTCGGTCGCAAACAAGATCTTCGTCGTTTTTGAAGACGGCAACGGCCCCTCGCTGTCGGAACTGCGTCTCGACTTGCCGATGTTCCTGTTCTCCGACCGGGTCATGTACTCGGGCATTGCGCTGCCTCGCTTCAACCGCGGCCAGCCGGCACTCGGCGCGCTCAGGGTTGCGGGCGAGCCCACCGTTCCCATGACCGACCTCAACCGCATCGTCGGTCTCGAGTTTCGTGCGGGCTACAACGCGGTGCTGACACAGGCGGTCGCCTCGACGGTCATCAAGACCGCAGCGCAATACGCCGTCAACAAGAAAATCGACCAGGAAGCCAGATCGCCCATGGCGGCGCTCATGATGAAGGCGGCGACCGGTGCGTTGCAGGCGGGCCTGACCCGCGCCGACACACGCTACTGGCGCAATCTGCCCAATACCATTCAGATCGCAATCGTGGATCGGCCGCCGGACGGTCGAGTCAGCCTTGCGACCGGCAGCGGACAGACTTTCCGCATGCTCGAACTCGAGCCCGGCAACCACCTCGTCCTTGTCAAGGCCTCAGGCGTGGCCGGACCGCCCGCAGTCTACGTCGCCCGTCTGGGCGAGCGCAACATCTAACCCGATTGTCAACCGTTCAAGAGCATGCAATCATGATCCGAACCCGTTCCCTGATTCCGCTGGCGATGGTCGCCGTTCTGGCCGGCTGTCAGACCACCCAGGTCAGCACGTCCAACATCCTCGCCAATCAGACCCGCGACCAGCGCGTCGGGGTCGACACCATGCAACTCGAGTCGATCGACTTCGAATACGCAGCCAAAGAGGCTGTTGATCAATTCCTGCAGTCGCCCTGGTACAACAACGGCAAGAATCGTCGCTGGGTCGCCTACATGGGCGAGGTGATCAACGACTCCACGAGCGATGTCAACACGCGCAGCATGACCGACCGGATGCGCCAGTACATGACGCGCAGCGCCAACTTCGTTTTCACGGCCGCAGTGGGCAGTGAAGCGACGCGCGGTGTCGCCGCCTATCGCCAGCTCGAGCGTTCGGGCATGTTCGACCCGCGCACGGGTGCCAGCGGGCTGGCGGTCAAGCCCGATCTCGAGATTTCCGGGTCGATCCGCAGCGCCACGCGTACCAGCGTAGACCGCCGACGACAGGCTCAGGAATACGAGTTCTCGTTCCGCGTGGTCGAGCTCGGGTCCGGACTCGAAATCTTCCAGGCCTTCGTACCGATCAACAAGGCCGGCTCCAACCGCAACTTCGCTTGGTGAAACCCTTGAATGCTTTCAACCTGGACCGCCGAATTCGAGGCATTGGACTGGCTGGTGCGCTGAACGTCTCGCTTGCCCGAGCCGGCATCGCCACCGCAGCCTTGGCGGGCCTCAGTGCCAGTCTCTGGATCGATCTCCGGCCGGCCCATGCCCAGGTCGTCGAGCGGCGTGTCAGTGCCGAGGGCACAGGCCCCTCGCGCGGCCACGCGATCCACGACGCGCTGATCAACGCCGGCGCCCAAGCCTTCGGCTTGAGGCTGCAGGCGAGCACCACCACCACGCTGGCAAGCACCGAGATCAACATCGACACGGCGTCCACAAGCGTGCTGGTCGACGCCTTCAACAAGCGGATCGCTCGCGAGGTCAGGACGCCCGGTGATCGGCCGATTCTCGGCTACACCATCGATCGGATTGAGCGCACGGGCAGCGGGCTCTGGAGCGCACGCATCACGATCCGCCACAGCGACTACGAAAAACTCGGCGCCCCCAGCGATCGGCGCAGCATGGCGGTATTCGTCAAACCCCACGCCCAAGGGCAATCGCTGCTGCGAGCGATCGAACCCGCACTGATTGCGACCCGGCGTTTCGATGTCCTCAGTCGCGACACGTCGCAGGCATTCGACCGGGAAACCCGCTTCCTGCGCAGCGGCGACGCCGCGCCGGCCGAGTTGGCTCGACTGGGGCAGGGGCTCGGCGCCGACTATATCGCCGTGATCGAATTTGACGGACTGCGGATATCGAACAACCAGCAGGAGCGCATCGCCCTGAGCGGTGAGGTCTATGTGCGCAGCCAGATCAGCGGTGCGATCCGCCTCGAGATCGTCGAGATGGCCTCGCGCAAGAAGAAGTGGTCAGGGCGGGAATCGCTCGCCGCGGTCTTCGAGGGTGCGCCTCAGGTCGACCCGGAGATGCTGGCGCAGCGTCTCGAAGACGCGGCTGCGGCGCTGGTTGCGCGGATGACCTCGGTGATCTACCCGATCGAGATCATTCGGGTCGAGGGGGATCGCATTTTCATCAACCGGGGCGAAGGCGTGGTGATGCCGGGCGACCGGCTCGAGGTGCTCGCGCTGGGTGCCGAACTGCGCGACCCCCAATCGGGCGAATCACTGGGCGAGAGCGAAACGCCAGTCGGCCTCGCCGAGATCATCGAGGTCAGTCCGAAGTTTTCGGTGGCGAGGCTGGTTGCAGGCGGCCTGCGGGCGAGCGCCAAGCATGTGCTGAGGGCCCCGCCCTCTGCGATGGCCGCACCCACCCCGGCCGCCCGGCCCCCCGCCTCGAGCGCGGCCCCGCCAGCCGATAACCGCCACTTTCTCCAACGCTGATCCCGCGCGGGCCTATCCCGTCCCTTTTGACCGGAGTAATCAATTGAACCACTCGATACGAGTCATCGCGGCCGCCTGGCTGGCAACTCAAACCCTGGGCCTCCCCGTGGCCATGGCGCAAGGCAATGCGGGCGATCCAGCGCAACAACTGGCCGAACGGGCGCTTGCCCAGGCCACGCCGGCGAGCGCCGACAGCGGCATGAGCCCTCAACGCTTCGAAGATTGGGTGCGCGAATTCGAGGAACGATTCGGCCAACAGGTCGGCATTGCCAGTGACGGCAAGACCTTTTTCAGCGGCGTGGCCAATGTCCGGGTCGGCCCCACCAATCCGAGTTTCGGGAAAGAAATAGCGCTGGCTTACGAACGTGCGATGTTCGATCTGCAAGCCGATTTCATTGTGCAGAATTATGGGCGCCAGGTATCGAGGCGCCTGCTGCAGGTGATGCAGGACAACTCAACCAACGCCGAGCAGTTCGACCCCGTCGAGCTCAAACGGGCTCGGGACGAGGGCCGGGTCGGCGCCTTGTTCGACAAGGCTCTCACGCTGATGGACAAGCGGCTCGACAACGAATTGATCAAGGAGGGCGTCCCGCGTGAAAAGCTAGCCGAGATGTCGGTCGAGCAGAAAAAGACCACGTTCCGTGAGAGCCTGACCAAGGACGTCGTGACCCGCGCGGTGCGCGACATGCAAGGCCTTGTACCCGTTCAGACCCGGATCTTCACCCAGAACACTGTCAATGGGAAAGTCACCCGGGTCGGCGTGATCGCCGTGCAGTCCGCCAAGACCCGACAGTTTGCCCAGGACCTGGCACGACAGCGTCCCACGCTGGTCAAGGGCGATCCCAATAAGCTGGCGGACCTGTTGCCCCGGAACGACCGGGAGTACCTCGACGAGATCGGGCTGAGGTTTTCGTACGACGAGCGTGGGCGGCCCATGCTCATTTCGTACGGCCGCTGGTCGCTCGCCATCGCAAAGGACTGGAGCCCGGCTCGCGTGATGAGCGCCACCCAGATCGCGAGCCAACAGGCGAGAGGCCTCGCCGAGAGCGCGATCATCGAGTTCATGAACACCAGCATCCAAGTCGACGATTCAAAAACGTTTGGCAGCTTGTCGGAGGAGATCGCCCGGCGCGTCACCCGGATCGACGACGGCGGGGCGAAAGGCTACGAACAGACCCGCGAGGAGATCGGCGAGACCATCGACAAGCTGTTTCGGAATGCGCGCTCGGTGGCCCAGGGCAGCCTCAGAGGCACCTCGGTTGTCAAGCGCTGGGAGCAGTCCGACGACAATGGTGTGCTTCATGTCGGAACGGTGCTCACCTGGACTTACGCCCAACTCGACAACGCGCAGGCGATCGACGCCAAGCCGGCCCCCTCGGCCACGCCGCAGCGCGCGGGCCCGGCACAGGACGAATCCCGCACGTCCCGCCCAGTCAACCGTGCCCGCGATTTTTGACCGCCTCGGGGGGGCCCCTGCCCCGCCCGCGTCTGACTCCCACAATCTCGATAATTCCAGGATAATCCGCGCGCTGTCCCGTTCTCCCGGGCTATGGCGCAGGACTAGGCCGGCCCGGGGGCCTGCCACGTTTGCCTTGATCGATTGCGCCCGGACATGATCGCTGACTCGCCGATAGGCCGTCCCAGGACCGCCCCGGTCGCGCTCTTCGCGCTGACCGTTTTTCTCAGTGCCTTCCTCTTGTTCCAGGTGCAGCCGATGATCAGCAAGTTCATCCTGCCCTGGTTTGGAGGCAGCCCAGCAGTCTGGACAACCGCGATGCTGTTTTTCCAGACCACGCTGTTCGCAGGCTATGTGTACTCGCACCTGGTCGGTCGACACGTCGCGCAAGAGCGGCAACCCCTCCTGCACCTGGTCGTCCTCGGCATGGCCTCGCTCCTCGCGCTTTTCGTTCTGCCGGACCCGAGCTTCAAGCCGACCGGAGACGAGGCCCCGGTCTTCAAGATCCTGACCATTCTGGCAGCCAGCGTGGGGCTCCCCTACTTCTGCCTTGCAACCACTGGGCCCCTGCTCCAACACTGGTACGCCGGGATGGCAGGCGGCCAGTCGGTTTGGCGGCTCTATGCGCTCTCCAACGTCGGGTCATTTCTCGCCCTGCTGTCCTTTCCCTACATCTTCGAGCCCTGGCTGACCCTGCCCGCGATCGGATCGCTGTGGACCTGGGGTTTCTGGTTGTTTGCGCTCTGCTGCGGGTCAATCGCCTGGCGCGTGCTTCGCCATGGGGCGGGATCGCCCGGACGCGACAGCGAACACGCCTGCCCCGAGCCCGGCCAAAGTCTGCAGTACGCGCCTCGCCGCACCGAGCGCCTGACCTGGCTCGCGCTGCCGGCGCTGGCTTCGCTCGCCTTCATCGCGGTGACTGACCATCTGAGCCACGACATTGCACCCGAACCCAGGGTCTGGATTGCCACGCTCTCGATCTATCTATTGAGCTTCATCCTCACCTTTGACAACCCACGGTGGTATCGACCGGCTCTGATGGCGGCGCTGGGGCTGGGAGCGATCCTGTTTCTCGCTGGACGGGCGGAGATCCCCGCGTTCTTCGGCATGCACTGGGCCTATGGCATCAGCGAGTTGCGTACGATCCACTACGTCGCGCTGTTTCTCGTCTGCATGCTGTGCCACGGCGAGCTTTACCGCAGGCGTCCGGCCGACACCCGCTATCTGACCGAGTTCTACCTGTGGATGTCACTTGGGGGCGCCTGCGGCGGACTGTTCGTCGCGCTAGTGGCGACTCACCTGTTCAATGACTACCATGAGTGGCCGCTGATGCTCGCGGCGAGCGCAGCGCTCGCCGCTGCGATCCTTGAGCGCGAGCGGCGCCAATTCGTGCAAGGGCGTAGCCGTGAAAAGGTCGCAGAACGTCGATGGGCACCGCTGCCGGTGCTGGGCATCATCGCAGTAACCGTATGTGCGTTCTGGTGGGACAACCCGCTGCGCAGTCGCGTGTCCTACGCCCAGGGTGGAACCGACATCGAACTCGACCAGACGCGCAACTTCTATGGTGTCGTTGCGGTCAAGGAACGTCAGTTTCCCGATGACCCGCTGCGCAACCACCGCATCTTCTACAGCGGACAGATCACGCACGGCATCCAATACCTCGACGCCTCCTTGCGCCACACCCCGTCCACCTACTACGCGACCGACAGCGGCGTGGGCGATGCGCTGGCCTATGTCAAGCAGCGCAACCCTTCCGCGGGCGTAGCCCTGATCGGGCTCGGTGCGGGGACGCTGGCGACCTACTGCCGTCCCGAGGATCGCTATGACTATTACGAGATCAACCCCGAAGTGGTCCGGGTCGCGCGGAAATGGTTCGACAACATGGATCGCTGCAAGGCAGTCACTCAGCGAACCTTTGTCGGCGATGCGCGACTCAAGCTCGAGCAACTGAGCGACGGCACGCGCTACGATCTCATCGTACTCGATGCGTTCAGCGGCGGCTCCGTCCCAGTTCATCTGCTGACCCTGGAAGCGTTCCAGAGCTATGTCGAGCGCCTCAAGCCCGATGGGCTGATTGCGATCAACATCACCAACGCCTACCTGAACCTCTACCCGGTGGTCAAAGCCCAGGCCGAGCGACTGGGCCTGGGCTATCGGCACAAATACCAGCACCGGGCCAATGAGCGCTATGTGCGGGACAATCTTTGGTTCGTGATGACCCGGGATAAGGCTTTTCTGGAGCGCCACCCTTCAGTCAGCCGTCCGATTCGGGATGACGAGGGCAATATCGTCGGCCACGAGGACCTCGACCTGCCCGGCATCCCGCTCTGGACCGACCACTACAGCAGCCTGCTCCCGATCGAGTGGCGCGACTGACAAAAACGATCAATCAAACTTCAATCCAGCCGATTTGACCAACTTGGCCCACTTGGCGACCTCTTCAGAAACGATGCCGGCCAGCACGTCAGGCGTCCCGCCCATTGGCACCACGCCGAGGGCCTTCAGGCGGTCGAGCACCTCCTGATCGCTCAGCGCCTTGTTGACTTCCCGATTGAGAAAATCGACGATGGACTTGGGCATCTTTGCAGGCCCGAGGAGCGCGAAGAAGGTGCCCCCGACAACGGGATGACCCTGCTCGGCCAGCGTGGGCACATCGGGTATGAGGGGCGAGCGTTTGGTGTCGGCCACACCCAGCGCGCGGAAACGACCCGAACGAATATGGGCATTCGCCGTCGCATAGACGTCCATCGAGGTCTGCACTTCCCCCGCGAGCAGCGCGGCGATCAGCGGCGCACCGCCCTTGTAGGGCACATGCACGATATCCATCCGGGTGGCGTCCTTCAGCAACTCATAGGCGAGATGGTTGGAACTCCCGAGCCCAAATGAACCAAAATTGAGCTTGCCGCGATTGGCATTGACATGCGCGAGGAATTCAGGGAAATCCTTGACCGGAACCGAGGGGTGAACCAGCAAAAAATAGGGCGTGCTCGCGATGTTGATCACCGGCGTGAAGTCCGCAATCGGGTCATACGCGAGATTCTTCTGGGTGGCCGAATTGGTGCCGAACGTGCTCGCAGTGCCCAGCACCAGCGTGTAGCCGTCGGGTGCCGAGCGCGCCACATGCGTGGTCCCGATCGCCCCCGAGGCCCCTGCCCGCGTGTCAACGATGTAGTTCTGGCCGATATTCTGCGCAATGCGGCTGAAAACCGTGCGTATGACCTGGTCGCCCGAGCCGCCCGCCGGAAAGGTATTGACGATCCGGATCGGTCGATCCGGATACTGCTGGGCCAGCACCTGGCTGCTGACCAGTGCTGCGGAAACACCCAATCCTGCCGCAAGCAGCATCCTGCGGGTTCGGGCAAGGGGTAAATTGGCGCTCATCGACAGTCCTCCTCTGATTGATTTGATGATCGACTCCACCAAACCATGTATTATTTTGAACATGAAGTCAAATATCCCCGCCAAGATAGACCCGCAACCCGATCCCGACTCCGCGCCGCGCTGGGTCGGACGCAGTGGCAGCAAGCGCTCGCGACGCGACGCCATCCTGCACAGTGTGGGGGCGATTCTGCGCGAGTCGCGTCTGTCCACGCTCACGATGACCGATATCGCCGAGGCTCTGGGCATCACCAAAGGCAATCTCTACTACTATTTTCGCGACAAGCAGGACATCCTGTATCAGTGCCATATGCGCTGCATGGCACTGAGCCTCGCAGCGCTACAGGATGTTCAGAGTCGACGCGACGAATTACCTGATCCGCTGCACCTATTGCTCATGGCCCACATCGAAGGCATGGCGTCCAGCCCCTTCGGTGGCGTGCTGCTTGCGGACGTCGACGCCTTGAGCGCGGTGCAACGTCGCCACTACGTCGCGCGCCGCGACGAGTTCGAGGCGGGGGTGCGCGACTTGATCAGGCATGGCGTCGAGCGCGGCCTCTACCATTGCCAAGATGATCGGATTGCCAGCTTGACGATACTGGGGGCGGTCAATTGGCTGCCGCGCTGGTATCACCCGGACGGGCGCCTGAGTGCCACTCAGATGGCCGAGGCAATGGCTGACTTTCTGATGCGCGCACTCTGGGTCGAACCGGGCCGCGCCAAGCCCTGAGCGTTGATGTTTGACCCGGGAGAATGGAAACTTGAGTGCACGCAGCCACTGGTATGAGGAATTCGCGGTCGGGCGTCGCCATGCCACCCGCACACGCACAATCACGATCGAGGACCATTTGGCGTTTTGCGCCCTGGTCGGCTATCAGGTACCGCTGTTTCTCGATGCCAAGCAGGCCGAACAGACCGACTTCGGCGGAATGATCTGCCCGAGCCATCTCATCATGTCGTTTTCGACTGCGATGACCGGGGACCTTTTTTCGGCGAGCATCAGGGGTCTGTTGGCCATCGAGAATGCCCGCTTCCTGCTGCCGGTGCGCCCTGGCGACACGATCCGCACCGAGGTCGAGGTCATCAGCAAGCGCATGACTTCCAAGCCCGGCGTCGGGCTGGTCACCTTCCGCGATCACGTGATCAATCAAAGCGATCAGACCGTATTTCAGAATGACAAGATCGCGCTCATCGCCTGCCGACCGGCAGACCCGAACCAGGCTGAGCAACGGTGACCGTTCAATCCGCGCGCGCGGTGCTGGCCGACTGCCTGCACCAGACACAGACCGCGATCGAGGCCTTCCAGAGTGCGCGACTGCGCGAGATGCTTGCGCTCTGCGCACGCGGCCACGCGTATTACAGGCGGGCCTGGCAGGATGCCGGAATCGACCTGGCTCGCATCGAGACGATCGAAGACCTGCAACAACTGCCCCTCACACCCAAGCGCGCCATGATGGAAACACCCGAGGCCTTCAGGCTGCAGGTGCCCGACTTGCCGATCGAAGAAAGGGTGCTATGGGAGGTCCTGTACACGACCGGAACCAGTGCTGACCCAACGCCGGTTTACAACACCACGCACGACTATCACGCCTATCTGCTGCAATCTCAACGGGTTGCGAGCATCGCGTCGATCCGCAGCGATGACGTGATCGCCAATCTGTTTCCCCTCACCGCCGCACCGATGGGTGCCTTCGTTCGTTCGGCGACCAACGCCTATGCCGCAGGGGCGAGCATCTTTGCCGCGCTGCCGGGGGCGAAGCTCGGCGCCTTCGGGGTCCAGCGCCCACTCGACCATGCCGTGACCGCGATCGCCGCACAGCGGGCAACGCTGCTGTGGGGCGTGCCCAGCTTCGTGAGAAGGGTGCTGCTGCGAGCACCAGAAATGGGGGCCGATTTCAGTTCGGTGAGAATGTGCGTCATCACCGGTGAAGCGTCTTCGCCAGCGATGCGCGACGAGTTGCGCCGGCTGATGCGTGAGCTCGGTACTCAGGACGCACTGGTCTTCGACCGCTACGGCTCGACCGAACTGGGCGCATTTGCCCAGTGCACCGAAGAGAGCGGTTGGCACAACCCCGCGCCTGAGATCCAGTATCATGAGATCGTTGACCCCGACAACGGCAGACGCCTGCCTGATGGCGAGCGCGGCGCCCTCGCGGTCACGCACCTCAACCGCCGGGGAACGGTGCTCATCCGATTCCTAGTGGGCGACATTGCCTCGATCGAACGCGGGCCCTGTCCGCATTGCGGACGCACGGGCGACCGGATCATTGGCCCGATCGTGCGGACCAAGGATCTGGTCAAGGTCAAGGGCATGCTCATCAATCCTTCGACACTGCTCGAGGCCCTCCAGGGCGTCGATGCAATCGATGAGTTTCAGGTCGTGATTGATCGGGTGGATCCCAACGACCCCTTCTCGATGGATGAGATGGTGCTCCGCATTGCGACCCGACATGCTGACCCCGACGGGGTCGCTCAGCAGGCGCTCGCGCGCGCCCGTGCGGCATCGCGGGTCACGCCCCGTGTCGAGTTTGCGCCGGCTCGATCCCTTTATGATCCCGATAGTCAGACCAAGGCCAGTCGCTTCGTCGATCGGCGCGCGGCGCTGGTCCAGGCGTCCGAAGTCCACGCTCCAGATCCCGCGTCGCCAAGCTCAGGCTCGGCCTGATTCACTGCCCCCCTTTTCCGGAGATACGTACAATGAATCTGCAATTGAACGGCAAGACCGTCATGATCACCGGCGGATCGAAAGGCATTGGCGCAGCCTGTGCCCGATCCTATGCCGCCGAAGGCAGCCATCTGATCCTGGTCTCACGCAACGCGGATCCACTCAATGCCACCGCCCAAGCCATCACAGCGCAGCATGGGGTCCCGGTACGCACCCTGGCGCTCGATCTGCGCAAGCCCGAGGATTTCGCGCAAGCTGCGCGAGCGGCCCGCGAAGTTGACATTCTGGTCAACAATGCCGGGGACATACCGGCGGGATCGGTTGTCAAGCTCGACGATGCCACTTGGCGAAACGCCTGGGAACTGAAGGTGTTCGGCTACATCAACCTCTGCCGCGAGGCGTTCTCAGCGATGAGCGAGGCCCGTCGCGGAGGCGTGATCGTCAACGTGATCGGACTGGCGGCCGAACGCGCCACCTTCGACTACATCTGCGGCTCCTCTGCCAATGCTGCACTGACGATGTTCACCAAGGGACTGGGTTCAGACTCGCACAAGCACGGTGTCAGGGTGGTCGGTGTTCATCCGCCCTCCACACGCACTGACCGCATCGAGAAGGTGCTTCGTACGGCGGCCGAGCAGCGCTACGGCGACGCCACCCAGACCGAACGCCTGATCAGCGAGGGCATTTTTACCCGGCCGATCGATCCCGAGCAGGTGGGCGATATGGTGGTCTACCTGAGTTCACCGCGCGCGAACCAGATCTCAGGCGTGGTCATGGCGCTGGGCTAAACAGTTGAGCACCCGCGCAGAGCGTACCGGGTTCGCGATCGGCAGGAGGCGGCTTCCGTGCATTCGCTAGGAGCGCCCTTCAGGGCTTTGGTGATCGGGGCCTCCGGCACCATCGGGTCAGCCTTCGTACAGGCACTCGGGGCCGATCCGGGATGTGAACGGGTCGCGACTGTTTCGCGCAGCACACGCGCCGGTTTCGATCTCGAGGATGGAGAGAGCCTAGCGCAGCATATCGAGCAGGTGGCGTCGAGCGGTCCGTACTCGCTGGTGATCGATGCGACAGGCGTACTCGCCGTCGATTCTTCAGGGCCGGAAAAATCACTCGGGTCGATCGTCCCCGATTCGATGCAGCGGATGATGCAGATCAATGCGATCGGTCCGATCCTGATGCTGCGGGCCCTTCTCCCTCATCTCGCTTCAGGGCGCTGCCTCTACGGCAAACTCTCGGCCCGGGTTGGCAGCATTTCGGACAATCGGCTGGGCGGCTGGTATGGCTATCGGGCCTCCAAGGCGGCGCTCAACATGTTGCTTCAGACAGCCGCGATCGAGATCCATCGCCGCCGACCCGAGGTAGTGATCGCTGCGCTCCAGCCTGGCACGGTGCGCTCCGCGCTGTCCGAGCGCTTCATTGGAAGCCGGACCGATCTGGTCGACCCCATTCAGAGCGCCCAGGGCCTGCTCGCCGCCTTGGACAGCCTGACG
>Ga0169931_10008020_pt1 | contig 15520 bp, 13 predicted proteins | sample Kivu_15m_20L_FD_129675 | JGI IMG/M metagenome (GOLD analysis project Ga0169931, IMG submission 129675) | Freshwater microbial communities from Lake Kivu, Western Province, Rwanda to study Microbial Dark Matter (Phase II) - Kivu_15m_20L... | ecosystem: Environmental > Aquatic > Freshwater > Lake... | reverse complement strand
GACAAAGTTAGTCGTGTTTCCATGTCAGAGGAAAGAGGGGTTATTTTTAGCTTCTCTTTCTCTGATAAAACATCTTAACATTTAGCTCCCTATAAGTTGCATTTGTTACTTGAATTTAAGATACAAAATTTCGGGTTGTGTTGTAAAAACCGCTTCTACCTTAAATGACCGCGTGCGCTCATTCATCATCGGATAAATGTAATGCACCTGAGCTTCAAACACTTGGTCGCGATAGCTATCCATGCGCACAAGCACTTTTTGACCATTTCTGATTTTTACAATATCAAACTCATCAATGTTCAATTCGATTAAAAACTGAGCTTCACCAACCACAGCGAGCACCGAAGCAGAAGTTGCCAATTCACCAGTGCTTACGTTGATTTTGTAAACATAGCCATCTACTTCGCTTCTGATGATTAAATCATTCTCCGATGCTTCAGCCATTTTTAAATTGTTCTTGCTTTGGTCGGAAGCCAGTTTCAATTGTCTGTTGATATCTTCGTAGGTCAATTCTGCTTTTTTGAAATTCACTTTGGCTTGCTCATAGTTGAGTTCGGCTTGCTCCAATTCCAGCTGAGAACCGATGTTGGCGGACCAAAGTTCTTGTTGGCGGACCAATGCCAGTGAATCGCTAAGCATTTTTTTTCGTGAGATGTCGATCACGTTTTTGGCTTCTTTTAGTTTGCCTTGGTTCACCGAATAATCGTTGGCCATTGCCACGAGTCGCGCGTTTTCCGAATTCAATTTCGAATTCGTATTGTCTATTCGAAAGATTGGACTTCCTTTTTTCACAAAAGTGCCTTCTTTTACGTAAATTTCAGCGACCACGCCATTGACTTTGGTGTGAACATCATATTGATTTTCACTTTTCACACAGCCCGATGCATAAACGCTTTCAGAAATATTCGTTTTTTGGGGTGAAGCGGTTTCTGGTTTGTTGTTGCATGAAAAAAATAGGAACTGCAACAAAAGCAAATGGAGTAGTTTGAAATCTTTCATTTTGAACGTTCGTGGATTGAATGGCTGCATACACGCATACACTACAAAAGTGCACACAATTTGAATCAAGATCTTTACAAATTAAGAATTAAATCATACAACATAAAAACAAATTTACGCGCAGAAAAATAAATGGCTAATGACAAAAATCATGTTTGGAGAAAAAATCCAAGACCTCATGCAAAAAAAGAGGATTTAGTGCAATATCACAAAATGCGAAACAATAAAGCGGATTTCGAATGTAGGTTCGATCAGAATTCAACGAAAAAATTAATCGTCATCCAATAACTGTGTCGGGTTTTAGAAGCGAGGAAAGAATTTACCCGATAATCCAATCCACTTTCCACTTTGAATCTGTTGTTTATTTCATATCCCAACAAAGGCACCAATCTGATTTCCAAATCGTATTCGCCGCCTTGCACACTATTCAAGTATTCATTATTTATTCTCAAATAAAGTTCTCCCGGGTCAACCGACTCACCATTCAAAGGAATTTCTGATGTTAATCTATACCTCAACCTAAATACGGGTGCTTCAAGCGGTGAAAATGTTTGATCGGTTACGAATCGATGTGCCAATCGGAAACCCGATAACTTTTGTACAATGGCGTATTGCTGTATAAAACGGTGCTGGATTTCACCCTCTTCAAACCGTATCAAATAACCACCAGCAATTCTTGAATTTAGACCAATTTTCTTGGCAGCAATGAGCGAAAAATCTGTGAGCACATAATCAAGACCTCGATCTACATCTCCATTAATTTCTCCCCGCTGCAACAGAACCCGAGACTCAATTCTCGAATTCAAGGACCAATCATTTTTTAGTTTTTTGTTGAAGTTTATTGCGGGTAACACACCCAACTGAAATGTGCTTTGTGTTTGTGCCTCTGTACAGAAAAGCAGCACAACTACAACGAACCAAGGATATGTGCCTTTAGTATTCAAGATGACTGCTGTTTTTAAATACCATTTTTGAAATAGACAATGTTTTCCCGCTGTCGCTAAACAAATACTCGTAGAGATCAATTTGATTTTCTTGCTTGCATCTCACAATCACTTCATATTTAGTTTGGAGTTGGCTCGAAATTGACCCCGACTTTAACAAATGATACAAATCCCTTTCGCTTCCTGTAAATTGACGTTGCACTTTTACAATCTTGTGGTTCAAACAGCTGGGCTTGAGTTCATTCTCAATGGACTCACGCAGGCTCAATTCAAGCTGACCCCAAGCCACTTCAACTTCAATATCTTCTATTCTGCCCAATGAGTCAAATTCAACACTATACCGTGCTTTACTGATTCTGAACTTGGCCTCGATGCTTTTGTGGTTCAGACCCTCTTCTTGGTACCATTTCACGCTCGATTGTAAGTTCAAAGAATCTATAAACTTCAGCGCTTGTGCAGGCACGTATTTTCTTTTGATTCGGCTTTCTTTTTCAAATTTATCCTGAGCAAACAAGGCGCTTGAAGCAGAAAAAGCGAACAAAAACAGTATAATCTTCATTTTAAACATGCGCTTTCTTTTTGATGATTTTATTTAAAAAAACACTATTCGGGATATCGATTTGTTCGTGTTCTGGTGTTTTCAAAACAACAAAAAAGAGACCGATATCACTAATTCTACCTTCTATTTCATAGTCCTTTTCAAAGATAATGATGGTGTCTTCCAATTGCACAGAATGATTGAAAAATATGATGATGCCCGAGGTGATATTCGACAATATGGACCATTGCGCAAACAGAGCAATACCCATAACCGTGAGCACCGAACCGATAAAAACAGCGAGCTCTGATTGATCGACGCCCCAAATAGACAGGAGAATTACCATGAAAATCGTGATAAGCGTAATGTTGATCGCTTTTTTCACAATTTTACTCCTCTTTTTTGTTGAAGAATTGCCTGCCACAATATGTTCAATGTAGCGGTTGATCAACAATTTAATTAGGATGTAGAGCACTACTGCAATCCCTGTTTCTATGAGTTGTATTTTCATCATCCAAATTCCATTTCTTTGATGCCCTTTTCATGGCGCATGACCAATCCCATGCTCAATAAGCAGATGGCTTGAGGCATCACAAAGCTACAAAAGCAACACATACCAAATTGAAAGCCTTGGAGAACTGCCCAACAAATTTGTGAATTTTTAAGAACTTTCGGAACTGCTTTCTCGCGGAACACATAGGAAACACAAAAAAGGCACGGAGAGCACAACGCTGAGTTGGATACAAATCAACCTTTGGTGCTAAATGCTTTTTCGATTCGCAAAAACACAAAGAGTTTATCTAAAAAGTCCAAAACTCCGTGGAACTCTGTGTTTTCTCTGTGGAACTCCGTGTACAACTTCTGCGGATTTGTAGTAGTTTAGGTTCACTTCAATTTCTTTATTTCGCGATTGCCAACAAGTGATTTCATTTGTGTAATTGCAATTAAGTTTAGTTGTTTTAATCGCTCTGGTTGCAATAGGCCTTGATTGATTAGCACTGCGTTAATGCTTTCGAGGTTTGACAATACAACAAGTTGTTCAATATTAGCATAATCCCTTATATTTCCATGCTTAGCGGGATTGTCATCGCGCCACTGTTTAGCGGTTGAACCAAACAACGCTACATTTAGTAAATCGGCTTCGTTGGCATAAACAAAACTGATTTATGATTGACTTAATGCTTTAGGAATTAAATTTTCTTTTATGGCATCAGTATGAATGCGATAATTGACTTTCGCTAAGGTTCGCTGTAGATTCCATTCTAATTTAAGACGTTCGTTTTCATCGGCTTTCAGACGTTGAAATTCTCTGATGAAATAAAATTTGAACTCAGCACTAATCCAAGTGGCAAATTCAAAAGCGATATCTCGATGTGCGAAGGTCCCACCATATCTGCCAGATTTAGATACAATCCCAATAGCATTGGTGGTTTCAATCCATTTTTGTGGAGTTAATGCAAAACTATTTGATCCTGATTCATTTTTAAAGGCATCGAATTCGATGCTTTTAAAAGCAGGGTTGTTTAATTGTTCCCACAAACCGCAAAATTCTATGGCACTCCGCGTTCTCATCCAGTTTTGAATGACATAATTTGTTCTTTCCTGATCTCGGTATCGAGCCATATCAGTTAATGAGATAAAATCATTTTCATCGTTTTGAAGAATCGTGATTTCTGCTCCTTCAACTATGATTTTCTTGTTTTTCGACATTGTTTTGTAGTTTAGGTTTCAAACCACAAATATAAACCAATCAAATAAAATGACAAAAAATTAAGCTTAATTTTGATTAATTTATTTTCAATATTGAATTGAAGTTAAAGAAAGGAAAGATGAATGCAACAGATTAGATGTAAGTGGCGCAGTAGCAGCTCGTACTCGGTCTGCGGTAAGCTAACAGCGCAGCGAATAAGTGCGGCGAACAGGGTGGGTCTCAAAGAAAGACAAAGAAGGCACGGAGAACACAGTGCTGATTTGGATACAAGCCAAGTTGAGCCGCTAATCACTTTTTCAATTCGCAGATACAAATAGAGTCTCTAAAAACTCCGTGGAACTCTGTGTTTCCTCTGTGGAACTCCGTGTCCAGCTTCTGCGGATTTTAGAGGCACAGCAGCAAAGCTAGCAGCGCAGCGAGAAAGCTACGAAAAAACGCCCATATTCATTTTATTCGTTTTCACTCACTCTATCTCAACCTCATCCACCGCCCGCATCAACCGATCCGTCTCCGTCAATGCCACAATGATTTTCTGATAATGCAAGATGTCGTCAAATTCCAATTTTCGGTCTTTTCTGTCTTTGAGCCATTTTTGGGCAGGTTGGTAGCCGCCAATGTAAAACTCCCAAGCTACTTGGGGGACATTGTCGAAATATTGGGTTTCGTTGATGAAGACTTTGCCGAGATTCCCTAAATCCTCCCCCTGCGCCCCCTCCAAAGGGGGAATGTCCTTCGAGTTCGGCATTTCGGAAACAAATTTGGGTTTGCTGACCACATTATCGCCATTGATGGGATATTGCGTGATGTATTGCTCCACCACTGCGCTTTCCAACAAATGAACTTGGCGAATTTCGCCGCCCAGTTTTACCAAAGCCCAAAAAGTTGCTGCATCCTTGGGATAAGGCACTCTCGGGAAATCAATTTTTAAAAACTCCTTGTATTTTTCGCGGTACGTGGGCGAATGCAAAACGGCGTAGATGTAATCTAAAATGTCTATAGGTGCAAATGTGTTTGCTTCCCCCTTTGGAGGGGGATTGAGGGGGAGGACATTTTTCTCTGGCACAAATGTTAAACCCAACTTTTCTGCGATTTGCTTTACAATGGCTGGGTTTAGGTTGGGCGTGCGCTCGGTGCTTTGGTCTATGGTTTGTTGGGCCTTAGTGTCAGGGTAGAGGTAGAGGGGAAAAGTAGATGCTATTTCACTCGTTCTATTTGATACATAAGAACTTTCTATTATCTTATTAGAAATAAAAGTGTGTAAATAATTCTCACCAGTTTTAAATTGTTTGCAGAGTGCTAATCCAATATTTTTTTCCTGAAGATAATTAAACATAACTTTCTCTCTCGCCCTTTCAACAATTTTGGTGTCGTAGTAAATAAATCTATCGTCAAACAAACGGTAAGATATTTTTTCAATAAGATTAACATTAGTTTCAATCGAATAAAAACTCTGAACATTTTTTAATAACTCAGTTTTGGAAAAATTAATAAGAATTGCATCTTTAGCCGTTGCAATACCTACATTATTCAAAGTAAATAAATCATAAATTGAAAAACCTTTATCGTAGTTTATTTGCTCATCAAAGTTTTTATTCACGAAAAAGTAATTAGGTGCAATGATTGGCAGTTCTTTATAGTCAATGGAACCAACCGAATTTTCGGATAAAAAATCATATTTTATATCTCTTTTACCATATAAATCATAATGAAAAACTTTACCTAATTCATTAGATTTTTTCTTGCCTGTTTTTGCGAAAACATTTATCGAAACACCCTGTTCAATATCAAACACATTAACATCTGCCGAACCATCTGGTGCAGTTTCCTTTTTCTTGGCGTTACCATGTAAATCTATCGTATAAATTTTATCGTAAGTTTTGAGCAGGTTCCAACGCATACCTCTGAAAGTAGGATTGTCTAAAAATCCGTGAGGGTTGATGAATGCCAAAACACCACTACCATTTTTTTCTATGAAATGCTGGCCGTAGCGCAGAAACTTTACGTAATCGTCATTGATCCATTTCGGATTTCGTTCTTTCAATTTTTCTTTTCCGCCTGGCTCTTTTTTGTAATCTTCCATCAATTTCATAATCCACTCGCCTTTGTTGGCACTTTCGCCACTATACGGCGGATTCCCAATCACACACATCACCGGCGTATCTCTTTTGATGTGGTTGGCTTCGTTGGCTTCTGTGCTGAGCCAATTGGCAAAGAGCGTTCCTGTGTCGGGGTGGCTTTGCTCGAGGCTGTTGGTGAGATACACGCGCAAACGATTGTTGGCTCCCGAGGAATTTGAAGGTGCATAACCCAATTCGGTCAAAAGCAAATCCAATTTGAGGTGTGCCATGGCGTAACTTGCCATCAAGAGCTCGAAACCGTTGAGGCGCGGCAACAAATGCGTTTCTACATAATTGCTCCAAATGCCTTGTTGTCCTTGAAATTTTTGGTGTATGTGTTTCACCACTTCTGCCAAAAACGTTCCTGTACCTGTGGCTGGGTCAAGGATTTGAACTCGGTGAGGTGTCAACTCACGCGTTGCCCCTGCCTCGTTCACCTTAATTTTGGTGCGTGATGTGTCGGCCAAACCTTGGGGCAAATCGAATTCGGTTTTCAAAATATCGTCAACGGCGCGCACAATGAAATTGACAACGGGTTGCGGGGTGTACCAAACGCCTCTGGCTTTGCGCAGTTTTGGGTCGTATTCGCTCAGGAACGTTTCGTAAAAATGAATAATCGGGTCCTCCATTTTGGTGGATTTCCCGTAGTTTTTCAAAATTTCTGCAACATTACACGCCAAAAATATCTCCACCAAGCCATCTACAATCCATTTGATGCGGTCGTCGATATCGGGTCCGGCAATGTAGCCAAAGAGTTTGCGCAGAAAGGGGTTCGATTTTGGGATGAGTTCGGCTGCTTCTTGTCTGCTAAACGTGGGCAAAGTTGGGTCGTGCAAACGCGCTGCAAACATGCCATAAGCAATGGTTTGGGCATACACATCTGCAAAACCTTGTGGCGTGATGTCGTGAATGAGAATTTGTTTGAAGGCCAACATTTGGTCTTTCAGCGTACTGTCTTCGTGGTTGGCTTCGTCACTGGTGAGCGCCTTACCAATCACGTCGGAGAGCAAACGTGCTTTGCCCGCCATCATTTCGGCCAATTTCTTGCTGCTTTTGATGGTTTGCCCCACATGACTACAAAAATCTTGTATCATATTTTCGAAGAGCGCAAAATTTTCGGGCAAGGGTTTGATAAACGCCTCCGAAGCGCGCCCAGATGCAGGCAAAGCCAATTCCCCTATGCTTACTTTCATCACAAATTCGCCCTCGCGGTAGAGGTGAAAACTGAGATAATCGGTAAAAATCAAATTGCCAAGCGACGCTTTATAACGGTCGAATTGTTCCTTATTCCCCGACTTTTTCAAACCGTCCAAATCACCATCGCCGATGTCTTTGGCTTCAATAAAACCAACGGGAATAGATGCTGAGCCTGTCGAAGTATCTTTTTTCGTCAAAATATAATCAGGCGCTCCGCACGATTGTCTCTTCGGCTCGTTGGTGGCTCTAATTGTTGGCACTAAACTTTCTAAAAGTTGCTGCAAGTCTCCGCGGAAAGTATGTTCGGTTGCGTTCCCGAGTTTATAGCGGGTAGAGATGGAGGAGATGTATTGATCGAGGGTCATGGGTAGTTTCTCAGAATTTGATTTTCAAAGGTAGGATTTTCTCTCGGTGTGTTGGCAAAAAATGGAAGTTTGATTTTTCAAAGGTGGGCTGAGGATGGGTGAAAAATTCAAGGGTGTTTTTTTATGGAGGGTGGGATGATTTTAATGGGGTAAACGTTCAAATATAAACGTTGTGCAGGATTTTAAAGTAATTAACTGTCCACTAAGTTTTTTAGGAGCAAAAAGCTCAATTTTTGCTATTCAGCCCAGCCCGCCTTATTCCTATACAATATTATAAGGCGTTTATTATAATCGGTCTACCCAAACCTTAAAAAATTCTGGTTGTTTTGCCAAAAATGTGTTCCAGCTCATTTCTATTCTACTTGGATTTGACGGCCAAGGATCTCGCAAAACAACTTTATCAATTAACGGATTGTTTAGTTGGTCAACAGAGTAATAAATTGCAGTTAGAACATAGGCATGTCCTTCTTGTCTTAATCCAACAATAATCGGCCATCTTCTTGATAGTTGGTCAACAATATCAGAACCGCTATAAACACCATATTGAGAATAAATTTGTGAAAAACCTCCTCTTGTATCAGGAGCCCACCCAGAAAGTGCATTCATAATATGTTGCGCATTTCCTGTATTACAAGGTAATGGCAGTCCATATACCTTTTGAACTATTTGTTCTTGTTGAACATATAAACCGTGGTAATTTAAAACCATTTGAATACAAGTTGCCCAGCACCAATTTTGACATCTTTGTGTCGAAGCTATGTACTGAATTTCTGAAGATTGAGGACCTGCAACGAAATAGTTTGGCCCAAGTTGCTCAATTGCTCTTTGAGCATTCCCCTTTACAGCTAAAATAACTGTTAGAAATAGAAGCATAAATTTGAATTGTTTCATGTTATCTGTTCTAGTTGTCCAAAACGCCATACGACGTAATCATAAACGCTACAAAACTTCATCTATCTATCCCAAAAAATGAGATAGTCGAAAGTTTCGTCCACAAATCTACTCCATCCCCCCACAAAAAAACAGGATTTTTCGCTTTTTTTTGGCTAGTGGGTTTTGGTGGGTTTTGGTACTCAAACAACAACAGCCAGCTTCATGTGAAACGGGCTGCGCTGCCTAAACACCAGTGTGGGGCGTTTTACAAAAGATGTTGGTTAATCTTTTGGTGCAATATCGTATGTGCCGTCACCGTTGAAATTGGTCAACTTAATTGTAACAAGCCATTTACCTCTTTTTCCTTCATCTGATGTTCCTGAGAAAGTATCATTTCCGCCATCGGGTCTTGTTTTGTTAAAGACTTCTTTACCCCTCGCATCTTTCAAAATGATTTGGCATGATCCGCCTTGCGTTGTGGTAACATCAAAATTAACTGTTGCCTTTTTTCTATTATTTTCCCAAATAAAAGAAAATGTTCCGGAATCACCATTTCCTTCAAAGTCACCGCGGGCCTCTACGTTTCCTTCACGCTCGATGGTTCCTGAGTAGGTGTTTTCTATCACTTCTTTGCTGTCATATTTTGCATACTTTCTGCATGCAGTCATTGTTGTGACGCCTCCAATCAAAAGTGCAAAAGTTAAAATCTTAATTCTTTTCATTTTTCTCTATTTTGAATTCCCTACGCATTTGGCTTTTCGGTTTCTCCTCCCGAATAACCTTTCGGGATAGGCCGTTTTTTTTAAATGGGTTCTGGCATCCACTTTGTGCATACAATACTACTCTCTTTTGGTCACTTTGGAATGGTAGCCCTTTGTTTTTAACAAAATATAACGATTTTTAGAACTTACTTATAGAACCCCCGCCGCTAAATTACGCGCGTCGTATGTCAAAAAAAACAGGATTAAGCCCCTTTTTTTGGTAGGGGTGATTTTAGTGTTTTTTGCCTAGGTGTGCGGCTTAATTGATGCAGTAAAGCGTTCGTCGAAGTTGACATTATTTTCTTGCTTGAAAACTTTGTTCCTTAGAGCGCTTGGGTTCTGGCGCATGAGGCGCTGATTTAGGTATAATCGTTGTACTTAATGAAGTTTTGGCAGGGGAAGTTGATCAAGGATGGTGATTTTTTCCTTTTTTCGGAACAAAGTATCAACCGAGACAAGCGCATTTCCGTTCAACATATAAAGGACGGTGAATGAATTTTCCGCAATTCTAGGGTCATTTTCAGTTATATCAAAATACCATCCGCAACTTGCTACAGAATCAACAATTTCACGTAGATCGTTTCTAACAGGGACATAATAGGTTTCACAATAGCCCTTGATTGCTGACTTGTCGGATGGGAAAAATAATTTGAGACCGTCAAATTTTATGGTGGTATCACAAACCGTAAGACCACACCTTGAAGAATCGCCCCACAAGAAATAGATGTCATTATACCCGTCATTTGTGGTATAAGTATAGTATTCCTGTGTGCCAAAATCGCAGGAGCTGAACAGAAATGCCAAACTCAGGCCAAGTAAAAGGTATATTTTTTGTGTTTTCTTCATGCAGTTTAACGGTTTATTTGACGCTACTTCATAGGCAAATAAATCCGCGTAAGCAATTCATTTTCAGGTGTATCCAAAGGACTATTGAGATAAACCTCTATGGCATGACGGTTTTTGTCGCCAGCGAAAACTTTGCCTCGCTGCCGCATTGACTGTGCTGCCCAAGCCGTACCCAAATGATGATAAGGTCCTTTTAGTTCAACCCCGTGACATTTACCACCTTGGAAAGCGGCATAAGTCATATTGGGTTTTAGGTTGGCTAGTTTTGAAGAAACGGGTGCAGCAACGGTAAATTCCACCTGATTTTTTCGGAAATTAAATGCCTTGTATATGGTTGCTGGAGGTCCTGTCAATTCCATGTTTTCAGCGCGCACAAAGCCCATCAATTCTTCAAATCCCGCTTTGTTTTTGTCGCCCAATTCGTCAAATGTACACTTCACAGAAATGCCAATATAATTTTGACCTGCGATGCTTTCCTGACCCATAATACGCAGTTGACAACGGTTGCTTCCATGTTCGGCAAAATCTTTCAGCAGATGCAGTCCTCGATCGAAATCCATGCCCACCATGCGCTCCATCATTTTTACTAAAAAGAACATGAAAAAAGGCATTGAACCATACATTTCCCAGGTTACTTCACACTCATTTTGGGAAATTGAACGCACGCGAAAAACAACTTTTGATTTTGATTTCCAAGGCTTTAAAAACACCAAATCCGACTCAACCACTTCATTTTCAACTGCAGACAAACGTTTCATCTGACCAGCTCCTAATAGCTTACTTTCCCATTCGTAGTTAGCTCCATCGGCGAATACTTTGTAATTGTTGCCGTCATCCAAAATGTGCCACGGCGACCAATGAATCCAGTTATGAAAATCGTGAACAAAAGGAAAAACTTCTTCAGCGCTTCGCATCACTCGGATACTTTTGATAATTGTCATTTTTGGCATAATCGTATTTTTTTATTCGAGATTTATTTATTCGAAATTTGAGATTTGAAATTGAATTTCAAATCTCGAATTTTCCAATGTTCTAATTTTTAATTAAACCTTCCAAATCCAAAATAAATGCATAAACTTTTGCCACTTCTTTTAATGCCTCATAGCGACCTGATGCACCCCCGTGACCAGCGTCCATATTGGTATCCAAGAAAAGAAAGTTTTTGTCGGTTTTCATTGCACGCATTTTCGCCACATATGGCGTGAGCTCCCAATATTGCACCTGCGAATCATGGAATCCAGAGGTTATCAAAATATTTGGATATGCCTTTGCTTCGATATTGTCGTAGGGCGAATAAGACAACATGTAGTCGTAGTACTCCTTATTTTTAGGATTGCCCCATTCATCAAACTCACCTGTTGTTAGCGGAATAGACTCATCGAGCATGGTGGTCACAACATCCAAAAACGGCACTTGTGAAACGATTCCTTTATAAAGTTCAGGCGCCAAGTTTGTGACCACACCCATCAACAATCCGCCAGCTGAGCCACCTTGGGCATACAAATGGTCGGCACTCGTATATTTCTGAGCAATCAAATGCTTCGAACAGGCAATAAAATCCGTGAAAGTGTTCATTTTCTTGAGCATTTTTCCGTTTTCATACCACTCTCTGCCCATGTATTGTCCGCCACGAATATGACAAATCACGTAAACAAAACCACGGTCCAAAAGACTCAGGCGCGATGTCGAAAAATAAGGGTCGATAGTATAACCATAGGAACCATAAGCATATTGTAAAACAGGATTATTTCCGTCCTTTTTCATGCCTTTTCGGTACACCATCGACATCGGTATTTTTGTTCCATCTGCTGCCGTTGCCCAAATGCGCTCTTCAGTGTAATTATTCTTATCAAACTGACCGCCAAGCACTTGTTGTTCTTTCAAAACAGTCGACTCTTTGGTTGTCATGTTGAAATCAATAGTCGAATTTGGCGTTATCATCGACTGATAATTATAGCGCAAAATGTCTGTGTCGAACTCTAAATTTGTTGTTGTATAAGCTACATAGGTTTCGCTACTGAAAGGCAAATAGTAGTCTTTCTTTTTATCCCATGAAAGAATGCGAAGTTTGTTCAATCCTTGGTTTCTCTCGTTAATCACCAAATAATTTTTAAAAATTTCGATATCCTCAACGAAGAAATCTTTGCGATGCGGAATTAAATCCACCCAATTTTCTTTAGAGGTAGCTGTTTCGGAACATTTCATCACCTTGAAATTCTTAGCGCCATCTTTGTTGGTTACGATGTAGAAATCGCCATTGTAATAACTGATGCTGTGCTCCAAATCTCGCTCGCGCTTTTGAAACAATTTAAATTCACCCTGGGGCGTATTGGCATCCAAAAAGCGGTATTCATTCGAAACGGTGCTACCGGAACCAATAATCAGATATTTGTTTGATTTTTCCTTGTAAACAAAGGTGCTAAAAGTTTCATCTTTTTCGTGGAACACCAAAACGTCGGCACTGGATTTGGCACCAAGACTGTGGCGGTAAATTTTATCGGCACGCAAGGTCACTTCATCATTTTTGGTATAGAAAAATGTTTGATTGTCGTTGGCCCATGTACCACCACCCGTTGTATTTTCAATCTTATCAGACAGAATTTCGCCCGTTTCCAGATTTTTGATTTGCAAAGTATATTGTCTTCTGCCAATCAAATCCGTACTGAACAAAGCCAATTTGTTGTCTTCACTTATGCTCACCGAACCGAGATTGAAATATTTTTGTCCTTCAGCCATTTGATTGCAATCGAACATGATTTCTTCTTTGGCATCGAGGCTACCTTTTTTGCGCGAATAAATCGGATAATCTTTGCCTTTTTCGTAGCGGGTAATATAATAGTATCCATTTTTGAAATACGGCACAGATTCATCATCTTCTTGAATGCGCGATTTCATTTCATCAAAAAGTTCCTCTTGAAACTTCTTGGTGTGCGCCGTCATTTCGTTGTAATACTCATTTTCGGCATTTAAATAATCAATCACACGCTGGTCTTCTCGGTTGTTCATCCAGTAATAATTATCGATTCTGGTGTGTCCGTGCGTGGTCAATTCTTTGGCTTCTATGGGCGCAACAGGAGGCGGCAAATCTGTTCTCATTTTTTCGTTCTTTTCATTGTTTGATGTACATGCAACAGCAAAAGCTAACATAGGAATATATAAGGTTCTTTTCATTTTATTGGGGTTTATAGCGAGTGCCAAATATAATGAGATTCTTGTGATGTGAGAATGATTAATAATTTGCGAATTTCATGAGCAAATCATTGAAGAAATAGGAGCCCAACAGCACAATTAAAAAGAGGCCACACCCAAAATGCAGCCTCTCATATACTTGTAGCTTGTATTTAGAATACTTAACTTCTATCTCGCAATCAAAATTTTCACAACTTGTTGGTTGCTCAAATGTAGGAAATATACACCGCTTTCAAAAGCGCTCAAATCAATTGCTGATAATCCAGAATGGGCATTACCCGAAAACAATTTTTGTCCATTGATGCCAATCAGCTCAAAAGAAAGTGGCGCCAAAGAAGCATTCAAAATATGGAGTTCGTTTGAAGCTGGATTGGGATAAACAACTGCATCTTGGAAGGCGAGTTCCTCTGTATTCAAATAAACACCTCCCATAGCAAAAATTCCATCAGGTAAAATCTCAAAATTGGCACCTACATATTCGCCATCACCCAAAATTACAATGTCATGTTCATCAATTTGTGGAATGTATGGCACATCGAGTAAAATATGATATGAGCCCGCAGGAAGACTGGTAAATGTAAATTCACCAAGCTCGTTGGAATATGCAAAAGCCACCAATTCATCATTGTTATCCATCAATTTAACCAAAGCACCAGCGTAAGGTTCTAATAGAATACGCGTATAACTTGTGTCTAAATAAACCGTTCCAGAAATAGAACCATTACCGCTCAAAAAGTCCAAACTAGATGCGTTTATATCAGCTTCTTGAATGAAACATGGCAAACCAATAATTTGCGCTTCTTCCCAAGTCTCACCGCCAACGAAATACAAAGGCGCAGCATTAGGAAATAAAACAGGATCAGGAGTAAAACGTGCATGATACAAGCCTGTTTCTAAACTATCAGCTATAAAAGTACCATTGCTAACATCAACCGAATAAACAGGCGTAGCCAAAGAAACGTCATCTTGAACAAAGTTAAAAATATCAATAACCCCTTGAGCGGGCTGACCATCTATTGTTAAAGCGCCACTGATGTCGTTGTACGTGCCTTGCTCATCCAAGAAAATAGCAGAATCAAAAACCCCATCACTAACATCAGCAATAACAAGTTTGATGGTGTAAGTAGAACCCAACTGAGCTGTAAATGAAGCCGTTAAAGGCACTGTGTAACCATCAAAAACAAAAGTAGCTGCATTTGGACCTAATTCGTTATCTACATAAAACTGATTATTTGTAAATTGATTAACCGTATTGATCTCAACTGGAGTAGTTGTGCCAGGGATAAAGGCGATATTCTGGTATGGACCGCCATTTTCAGAAACCAAGAACAAAAATCTGTCGGTGAAGGCAGAACCAGAAAATTCAGGATACTCTTCTGATGCAAAAATGTAGGTAAAACTAATGTCACCATTGGCCAAGGGTTGAAAATTGAAAATCACAGCACAAGCATCGAAGTTCATTTGATACTGACCTGCCGCAGCGCCAAATGCTTCTATATCCGCATCGCCAAGAGTACCAAGACCATTGCTGCTAAAAGTGGAACTGGGCTGACCAGAATTTTCAACTAAGCCTGTTGACATCACCAAACCACTTGATAAACCCAATGCGCCTCCATTTTCAAAACGACCTATTTGTAAGGGCGAACCGATCACTTGCACATTCGATACTCCTTCACATTGAATTCCAAAAACATTGGTAATCAAAACGTCCAAATTTGTCACAGGTGCAAATGAGATTTGCTGGGCAAACAAAGCAGAATTGAACGAAATCGTGATGCTGAAGAATGAAAATATAGTAAATAGCTGTTTCATAATGACATAGTTTAATTTTGGATAAATTAGAAAAGATTCTTAAATAAACTGCTGAATTCAAGCCACAAATGCAACTTTTGGATTAAACAATAATTCTTTCATTGCAAATATAGGTGTTTCAAATTTGAATCGTTTTCTTGGTCGCGAATTTAATTTGAGTTCAACTTC
>Ga0169931_10008019_pt1 | contig 15521 bp, 14 predicted proteins | sample Kivu_15m_20L_FD_129675 | JGI IMG/M metagenome (GOLD analysis project Ga0169931, IMG submission 129675) | Freshwater microbial communities from Lake Kivu, Western Province, Rwanda to study Microbial Dark Matter (Phase II) - Kivu_15m_20L... | ecosystem: Environmental > Aquatic > Freshwater > Lake... | reverse complement strand
TGCTGTTCTATAAATGTTGGTGAATGTATCTGATTGATTATATAATTTGTTACTTTAGATATATTCATATAGGCTATTATTAAGTTAACTGAACCTAATCTATATCTTACTAAATCTTTTTTTTAAACTCTCTTTTTCTTAACTTAATGGCAGTGGTACCTATCTAGGTCATATTTGGAATTGCTGCCTCTGGAAGCTCTATTTTTGTAGTTCGTCTTCCGATATAACTTGTAAGTGCCCTTCGCCCATCCTAGTTGTAAGATCAACATCTACCACACATCTTACAGGATTGTAGTTTAAGGTTGTTGTACCTTCTATATGTATCTTCCCCTCTTTTTTGTCAAAGTCTGCGTTCGTGAGATCAGTTTTGCTAAGATCCACATTGATACCTAGTTCAGTACCAGCTCCTTTTGTTTTTGTAAACTTAATATGAACAAATCTGTTCTCAATTCTATTTTTGATATCTTCATAAAAATCATTCCTATCTTCAAGTATTACTTCGTGTTTCCCGGTGCTTAGTCTTTGTACTAGTTCGTTGATCATTTTGATGTTCCTAATCTGTGTAGTTTGTTTGCGCTATTTTAATATTAATTTGTACGTTGATTGCAGCATGTTGTATAAACCAATACTATATTTTAGTGCTCTGCATTGTTATACCATTCTTTTGCTTTTCATACAAACTCTCAAAAAGCCTTTTTTTGTATCATTTATTTTAGTTATACCCTTATTAATGTAAATAATATCTATACCCATTATAGAATTTTGTAGATTTAAGCCATAGCAACCGCAACTTTTCTTTCCCCTTCGTAAGGCTCCCTTGCATGAGCAGTTAAAATATTATCAAGTATCATAATGTCTCCTTTTTGCCACTGAAATTTAATTTTTTCTTTATTATAAACTTCACGAATATGTTCTAATACGTTAATTTCAATAGGTTCCCCATCTCCATAAAATGTATTACGTGGCAGATTTTCTTTTCCTAATTCTTTCATTAATGAAATACGATCATTTTCTTCTAATGCTGATATATGGAATAAATGAGCTTGATTAAACCAAACAGGTACGCCAGCAATTGGGTGCAGAATAGTCGCTTGACAAACTTGTTTAGTTGTTAATTCAGAACCATTTTTATTCCATTTAAATTCAATATTATTTTCTTGACAATATTTATTCACTATTTCTTTCTGATCTGTTTGAAAAACTTCTTGCCAACTTAAGTCTATTCCTGGAGTATAATGCCTTACATAAAGTATCCCCTTTCGTTCAAACCTCTCTCTTATAGATCTATCTATTCTCATATAAACTTTTCTACTATCTGCAATAGGAGTTTCCCCGCCTTTAGCAGCAACTATTACACTAAAGAAAAATATCTTCTCTGGCCAAGCATTGGAATAAGAATTTTCATTATGAAGTGGGATTGCTCTATCTGCTGGATATTCTGTTGCTGTGTAAATTTTACCACCTAACTTAGTCCTAGGTGTAGATCGATAAACATAATCCAAAAGATTTGGGCAAAGGATTTGCACTACTTTGTTAAATTCTGAAACAGAATAGATGCCAAAATTTCTTAAAAGAATCCCTCCAAATTTTATAAGATAATCCTCTAGTAAAGATTTATTTTCTTTTATCCATTCAAAAATATTAAAACTTGTTTGTGGAGAAATAACCAATAACCCTTCGGTTTCATGCTTTACAAATTCGCATTTGGTCCTAGAATCAAAAAGTAACATAGACTCCCCTTAAGTAAGCTTTCCTTAAAATAATACTAAAAATTAAGCTAACATAGGCTATTAATTAACGTCAACATTATTCCTGGTATTGTCACATTTATTTTCAATTAGCTTAGGATTTGCTATATGAATTCTAAGATTTTTTTACAACAGGTGGTGGTTTTTGTTATGTATGAGTAATGTTTTACTTGCTAATGATAGTATATACCAGGTACAGTGCCAAATAGTATCGATATTGTATAGTTGTTAACTATACAAATGTGGACTGAACGTAATATCAAGAAAAAATAAACAATTATTTATAGAATATATTGTTTATAACTAAATAAAAATCTTAATTATTATGGAGGAGTATTCATGGCAAAAGCAAAACAAAAAGTTTATTTGATACCTTACTACAATGATATAGAAAATGATAAAGTTTGTGCTTATTTATTTTTAAAAAACCTAACAAATCCTCACTGTAGTCCTATAATAAAAGTTCAAGGTTATAAAGTTGATAGTTTTAAACTTGGAGCTAATAAATTATGGTTTGCTGGTGGATACCCATACCCTTTTGGTGGTAACCGGGATGAAAAATCAATTACTCAGTGCTTGAAAGATGAGTTAGAGGAAGAGTCACATGGGCAAATTAAACTCGATCTTTTTTTAGATGATTGGAGAGAATGGTCGAATGAAACATGGAGTGATAAGTGTTATAAAAAATTTGATAATCAAACTTATTATATGCTATCACTTAAAACGAAATTAACTTTTGGTAAAACAGTTGATAAAGTCAAAGAAGAAAAAAAAGATTATGTAGAGGATATAATTGAAAATTTTGGTAAAAAGTTGCATTTAGATACTAAGGAATCAACAGGAATAATTGTCGAAATAGAGCTTACTAAGGAGCAGAAAGAAAAAGATATATTAAAACAAATTCAATCCAAATATCTTTTAGGAAAAGATCGATTTTCTGAAGATGGATTGGAGCAGGAATTAGAAGAATGCTTATCCAAGTTTAATAAACAAAATTCAATAGAAGCTAAAAATTTCTTTATGCATGAGTTTGAATCTTGGGTACCCGAAGCTCAATTTGAAGAATCTCATACATTAGGAATACTGGGAGAATTATTTGATTTAGTTAATATAGATTAAAAAAGATATAGAATATTAATCATATTTGAAAAAATAGTTAGACAAGGTGAGGCTGGTAATATAATTAACGAAAAATTGATCAAAGAGAAAGTCTAAGAGTATAAGATGCAGGGTTTTTAGATATTGCGTATGCTATAGGCAGCATTCAGGATTCATAACCACTGCAATGTAGGTTGTTATTTGATAATACAAGTATGTCCTAAATGCCAAGGTTAAGATTAGGAATAACTGTACTCTTACGGCTTTTTTCATAGTTCATTAAGCGACCATAAATTTTGTATTACTAAGGATATTCATGCAGTTGTGGTTGGATCAAAGCTATGAATTTGCTAATTATAATGACGCAATATAAGAATTTTAGGTGTTGCTAGCTTATTGTTTTTTGGCAAATTAGAAAAACCTCTCAAAATTTAGCTTATCGGAGAAGTTAAATATCCAGCTTGAGAAATTATCAGTGCTCAATTTAGGTACTGGCATACTCTTTAGAGATACAAAAATTAAAGCAAAATTTTTTAGTTTTTATTATATATTGCATAATGATTAATTTACCTAAAACTCTAACTGCATTTATTTGGTATTTTTTGAAACCTTATAAATTTGAAATTACTATTATGATTTTAAGTGCCTTTGTATTTGCTTTTGACTTGTCAATAAGGCTATATTTTCTTAAAGTCATCATAGATAAAGTAGTTAATAATCCATATGCTGAAAGTTATTTAAAATTATTATTATATCCTGTACTTATCTATGTTACTATGATTGTAATCTCGAATATTACATATAGAGTTTGGGATTTAATATGTCTAAAAGTTTATCCAGAAATAAGAACAGTAATTATAACACATATGGTTGATTATACTCATTCACACTCATATGAGTATTTTCAGAACAATCTTGCTGGAAATATTGCTAACAAAGTAACTAATGACGTTACTAATAGTGTTGAAAATATAATTCAAAGTTCCATTAATGGTATGCTACCCAATTTTTTAGCATTTGTTATAGGTATTATTACTTTAATGTTTAGCCATATATATTTTGGGATTACTTTTTTATTATGGGCTATTATTTATTTCACAATTTATATAAAGTTAAATAAGTGGTCACAGCATGGAGCTAATATGCTTGCTGAAAGTAAAAGCAAACTTTCTGGAGTTATAGTTGATTCCTTTACTAATGCTGCTAATGTGAAGTTATTTTCAACCAAAAGTTATGAGTTAAATTTTATTAAACAGTATCTGAAAGGTGTGTATCAAAAAGAAAGAAATTTCCATATACTTGCTTTTTATAGACGTTGTTTTTCTAGTTGCTCCACTATAATTCTATCAGTTATTATACTTGGGTTGCTTATATACACAAAGCAATATAATCTTATTACTACTGGAGATTTTGCTCTGGTTATAGCTTTATCCTTTTCAATACTTGGTTTATTACAAGCATTATCTAAGGATTTTTTATACTTTTCTAAAGAGATTGGTACTTGTAAACAAGCTTTATCTATTATTACTGTACCCAATAAAGTTGTTGATATAAATAGAGCCAAGTCTCTTAAAGTGATAACGGGAGAAATACATTTTAATTCTGTTAACTTTTCTTATACGGAAGGTAATAGCTTGTTTCAAAATCAGTCAGTTATTATCCCTGGTAAACAAAAAATTGGGCTTGTAGGATATTCTGGTAGTGGTAAGAGCACGTTTGTTAATCTTATTATTAGACTATTTGATATACAGGCAGGACAAATTTTTATAGATAAGCAAAATATAGCTCATGTTACTCAAAAATCTATAAGACAAAACATAGGGTTTATTCCTCAAGATCCTATCTTATTTCATCGTACTTTAATGGAAAATATTCGATATGGTAATATTATAGCTACAGATAAAGAGGTAATTAAAGCTGCTGAAAAAGCTCATGCTCATGAGTTTATAATAACTACTCATGAGGGATATAATTCGCTAGTAGGAGAGAGAGGTATTAAACTTTCTAGTGGACAAAAGCAAAGAATAGCTATAGCTAGAACAATACTTAAAGATGCTCCTATACTAATATTTGATGAACCAACAAGTTCATTAGATTCTATTACTGAAAATTTAATTCAAGATAGTTTAAAACTACTAATGAATAATAAGACAGTAATTGTTATTGCACATAGATTATCTACTCTGCTCAATATGGATAGAATATTAGTATTTAATAAAGGATGTATTGTTGAAGATGGTACTCATAAAGAGCTATTAGCTAAACAAGGGCTATATACAACATTGTGGAATTCTCAAATTGGTGGGTTTTTACCAAATAATTAACTTTATTTGTAATAGTTAAGATTTAATCTTAGAATTGTTAAAATAACAAAGAAAACAATTAGAGGTTAAAATGAATTTAAATCAAATTGTGTTATAATTTCTATAATTTTACCTTATTAGCATTTACCATGCATCAAATACATCAATTAACTGATAAATTATTTCAAGAAATGAGGGCTTAGTTTAGTAGGTTAGCGTCTTTAATGGGATAAAGATAGCTTTTGCTAACCGCACTATTGTATTAAACTGGTTAATAATTAACAAAAACGATAAGTTTGGTTAAGTGGTTTTATTTAAAATAACATAAAAAAATACAGCAAAACAAGAATTTTTGGTTCATAATCATGTAAAACTTCTACAAAGAAAATTTGCTTACGTAGTATGGGCCATATTTGGAATGGCTGCAGAATCTACAGTAGAAAACTTAGTAAATAGTAGGTATCGCCAAACTGGTAAGATGAAATGGAAACGTGAAAGAGCTCATGTATTTGTGGTGGTATGTATTTGCTAAACCACTGAAAATAGCTGCGTAAGACAAATTTTGGTTGTGGTTCTGATTAAGTATTGTTGATTAGAGATTTATTCAAAAATATAAGTGGCAAAGATTTTATGAACAATCCTCCAAATAAGATAAAAAGCTTGATTAAAATTAGGCCAATTATTGCACTTACTGGTGGTGCTGGGCCAGATGCAGCTATAGATTTACAAATGAAGTTATCATGTGCAATGAAAGAGAAGTTGAATATTAGTTTTGATCAGGAACATTATCGAGTAATTATTGATAATAATACTGATTTACCTAATAGGGATGAGGCATTATTGTCAAATGGGCCTAGTCCACTTTTAACTTACATGGATAGTGCTAAAAAACTAGAAGAAATGGGTGGGGATATATTAATTATTGCTTGCAATACAGCTCATGCTTACTTTGATGATATACAGAAAATTACTGGTATGAAAATGATTAATATGATTGAAGAGACTGCAAGTTTTTTTCATCATCATCATAATCGAATCAAAAAAGTTGGTCTTTTGTCAACTTCAGCTACTCTCCAAAAAGGTCTTTATCATGAGGCTTTTGATAAATATAAAGTTGAAGTTGTTATCCTAGATTCAGTACATCAAAATAATATAATACAAGCTATCTACGGCATTAAGGCAGGGTTTATTGATAATAAACAACCTCTGAATACTATGAATAAAAATAAACTATACAATATTTATAAGCGTATAGCAGAAATAAAATCAGCCACAGCTGTAAAACATCCAAAACATTTATTGCTAAGTGCCATTAAATATTTTGAACAGCAAGGTATTGAGGCGGTAATTTTAGGTTGTACAGAAATACCTTTAGCTTTAAATCGAAAGACATATGCTGGGGGTTGTATTTTGATTGATCCAACGGAGATTTTAGCGAATGCTACGGTTGATTATGCTATCAGCATTGAGAGTAAAATGCAGAAGGTGCCTTAAGGGGGTCTTTGCAGAATGGTACGAGAATTTTCTGAAGTAGCTCTAGGCCTTTGTTTGACTAATGTTCAGGGGAATGGAAAGTTAAAAATTGAGAAACAGGTAAAACCTTGTACCACTTATAGCTAAAGGGATATAGCTGAAACAAGGATTTTCTTTTTTAGATATATATTAAAATTATTTATTTTAATTTTATAATAATACCAATCATTAGAAATAAATAACTTATGGATAGGAAAAGTATATGATGTTTACATGACAAAAATAGCAAAGTTACCATATTTATCTGGTCAAGATTTTCTAAAATTATATCGCTGTGAGCAAAATGCGTGTGGTAGAATAAGATTATTAGCCTGCTGAGAGAAGAGATGCATTCTAGTATTATGAAGATACAGGAGAATAGAAATGGTGGTAAAATCATAGGAAACGGAATGGATATATAAGACTTATGGTATTAAATATTCGAAGGGTCATATTTATAACTTACTCCATAACTTAGGTATTGCTGGGTTAGTGTACGATCAAAACATCCGAAACAAAGTTATAGAAGAGCAGGAAACATTCAAAAAAAGTTTATGATAATGTTATGCGAATTGTACCAGTTAATTTAAAGACTTACCAAATAGAGATCTGGTTTCAAGATGAAACAAGAGTAGGTCAACAAGGTTCATTAACTAGAATCTGGGCTGTAAAGGAACAAGACCAAGATATAGTAAGGCAGCAGCAATTCTTATCAGCTTATATTTATGGAGCAGTATGTCCACAAAGGCAAGTTGGAGCTGCACTAGATTATGCCGTATACAATAGTGCATGTATGAATCAACATCTTGCTGAACTATCAACGCAAGTGATTGAAGGGAATCATGCAGTAGTTATTATAGACCAAGCAAGATGGCATACTTCTAGACATTAGATGAAATTGTTATAGGGGTTTTCTATGACATATAGATAATTTGGTGGAATCAATAAAATATATACCGGAGCTACTCCCTTTTAATAATTGTAATATTATTACTAATGGTAGTATCAGTCTAGGCCACAGCTGGATTATTCGACTATAACTTGGTAGAGCAAAATAACCCTCATACTTGTTTGATAGGTAATATAAGTAATAATTTTTAAAATCTCGACAAGGTGATAAATAAAAATACAATACTATTGTCATTTATAGTAAAAGCAGTTGAGTTATGATACTGTAAAATAAAAAATGTCAACGAGCCCATATATACCCCTTTAACTTCAAGATGCCTGTTTTAGTACTTGAAAATTATCGTTAATTCTATCAATCATAGAAAATGCAATTTTATCCCATGTAATCTCGAAGAAATCCATGATTGCTTTTTTAAATTCAGCAGCAGTCTGAAAATACCGATTATTTCTAGCATGTTCATTCATTATTTTCCATAATCGTTCAATAGGATTGAGATTAGGACTATACGGCGGTAAATGATGTAGAACAATATTATATTTCTCGGCAGATTCTTTAGTTTGCTTACTGGTATTATAAGAACCTTGATCTAAAATTAGATGAATTTTAGGAGCTTTTGGATATTTCTGGCGTAGTTTTTGAAAATGTTGATCTATAGCTATAGAGTCAATGGTTTCGTAAGCGTCAATGGTGATATTCATAGTCTCTAGACTAATAGAGCCGAATAGATTCATTTTTGTTTTTGAACTGCTAGTCATAATCGGTTTATCCGTACCTTTTCTAATCCAGCCATAAGTGATTTTTGTTGCCATAGTCGGATGAACTCCATCGGCAAATTCAACTGGTTCATTTTCCGGAAGCGTGTTTAATAATTTCTCGTAATATTTAATAAAAACAGCTTGTTGTTCAAGGTTAGCTTTTGCGGGAGTACCTTTAGGTTTTTTGTAAGAGAATCCTTGCTTATGTAGCCATTTGGTCATTCCCGATACGGTGAGTTTAACGTCAAATGATTGCTGAATATAAGCGCAGATATCGTAGACCTTCATATAAGTTTGATACTCTAAATGTCGTATGACCTCAGCTGTTTGTTCTTGATTTAAATGACTCTCCGAACCGCCGTTTTCGGGTTTTAGTTTTTGATCGTTTATAAAGTCTTTTAAGTGATCATGCACAGTTTCTGGACGAATTCTTAAGGCTTGAGCAATCTGAATTTGCGACCAACCTTCATTACAAAGCAATACGGCTTTGATGCGATCACGAATGCGGCCGTCTCGCTCTTTCTTGTGTCGAGCTTCTAATTCCGTTTTTTGTATTGTTGTTAGAGTTATCTGCATTTTTTTGTTAAATTAAACAATTTATACTCATGAGATCAAGGTGATACTTTTGACGCAACAACTTACTAACGATGTACCTATAGTCTACTATATTCTACGTGGTTGAGAGGCATGTAGTCTTCAATGCCAATGCTAAGAAGAGATGTGATAGCAAAACACTTTAGTTCCTGCTTTTTAAACACTACTTTGATTACGATATTTTCCATGTTATAAGTAAATCTATCTGACATAACTACCGTTTTAATTTGGCTATCTTCTGACTGTACTTCGCCCTCAATATCTTTCATGCCAGAGGGAGATTGATCTGCTGAGTATTTATCAAGTTCTAGCGATACATCTATCATATCTACCGTTGAAATATTTAGGTTCTCAGAAGTAACAACAATTTTAACTGCCTTCTTTAACAATTCTCGATCAAATGGTAAATCCCAGTTTTGTATACAAAATTGTATAGGAATCTTTGTATCGTCAATTACTAACACATCTTCTATCATTTTTTCATTTATACTTGGCATTTTGACTCCTAATTTTATATCTACAATAATTTATCAATAAACATGGTGATTTATACTCAATATTTCAACACCCTTAAAACAATAACTTCATTGGCGAGCAGTATAGTTTAGATTTAAGAGAAAAAGTAATAAAATATCTAGAAGCAGGAAATAGCCAGAGGGCAGCATCTAAAGTTTTTCAATTGAGCCCTACAACAGTAAATACATGGCATGTAAGGTATAAGAAAGAAGGCCATTATCAAGCAAGGAAGCGTATAGGAGCGAAGCCCAGCATAGAAAGGGATGATTTTATCAAGTATGTAGAAGAAAATCATAATAGCAAAACCGAAGATATTGGTAAAAAATTTGGGATAAGTGCTAGTGGTGTAAGATACTGGCTAAGATAATTGGGATTTAGTTATAAAAAAAAGCCTTTACCTATGTGGAAGCTAATGCAGAAAAGCGATGTAAGTATTTAGAAGATATCAAAGATCTAGTGACAGATACGCTTGTGTATATTGACGAGAGCGGGATAGAGATGAATATTACCCAAGATAAAGGGTGGGGAAAGAAAGGAAAAACACTACAAGCAAAGAAGAGTGGGAAGTATTACCAAAGGACGAATATTATAACTGGTCTGGTAGGTAATAAATCTTTTTATTGTTTCTTATCCTAACTCATACAAGGTAACAATAGAAAAGAGTGGTAGCAATATTTGCGCTCTTAATGGTTTGAACGAAGGCTTATCAGAAGATCAGAAGATTGAGATTCGTCAAAACAAATATCTTAACAACATTATCGAGCAAGATCATCGGTGTATTAAGAAACGAACTAAGCCAATGCTTGGCTTTAAGAGTTTTCGTTCTGCTAAAATTACTAATAGCTGGTATAGAAAATATTTGGATGATTCAAAAAAGGCAAATTATTGATTTTAATTACAACGCTTCCACGTTCCGGAATTTTTCAATGTTAATGGCATCATAATATCCAAAACTTAAGTTTTTTCAATTTTGGTACAGCTCATTTTATAAGTGTGACAGTACCAGCAATTCAAATTGAGTTTTATCACAAACTTTTTTATATTGTAACTTTAGCTACTAATCTTATAAAATAGGTTTTTAATGGAAACAAAAGTAAAAAAGCTGTAGAATCTTATCATTTGTGAATAGCAATTTTAACATTTAAGATATGGAGAACAAAATGCCAGAAACATCTAATACTCAAGAAATATTTCAAGTCGTTATCAATTTAGAAGAACAATACTCTATTTGGTCTGTTAAGAAAGAAATCCCCTATGGATGGAGTGCAGTGGGTAAATCCGGAACAAAAGATGAATGTCTCTTATATATTAAGGAAGTATGGACTGATATGAGACCACGCAGTTTAAAAGAGGCGTATATGCAAATGGTTAGTAAGCTTCCTCAATAACAAAAATTATACATACTAACAGCAATGAGCAAATAATATGTATAATGATAAGATAAAGTTAAATAATATGACTCTACACTATCTCAAGTCCACTATCAAAGCCGAGCCTTTAATCTGGCAGTGGTATGCATGGTCATATCTAATACCACCTGTTACTGCTGCCTGTAACATTGTTGAGCGTCATTTGAAAATCATGCAATCTTATGTGCAAAATCCACAACTCCATTTTCAGGCAGTCAGAGATCCTAAGTTATTGGGCGGACCATTTGTTGATTTAGATGGTAAAAATGTTGATGAAATAAAAGGCCTGATTAGTCAAACTAAAAAAAACTGTGAGCAGCTTATGCTTCTCAATGATGCTTTTAAAGAACTGGATAGAGTTCTACAATCAGAAGCTCATGGAGACTCTTTAGAATCCTATTACAAACGCATACCTACTCCTTTAAAAGGACTCATTGAACTTGTGTATGATTTGAATAACCATCCTTCTATTCGCTTGATAGAACCATTGATCTATAAAAAGTGTTATTCCACCCAAAATCAACGCATAGCTCTTTCAGAAATAAATAGCGACTTTAGAAAATTTGTTTTAAGCACTCCGCGTATTGATCAAGAAGATGAAGTGTATTTGAATATATCTTTTTCTGATACTAGATTGGATAGACTTTTTAGAATGAAAGAAGAGCCACAAAATCTAGATGAGATCCAAGCCTTGCTTGAAATTCCAGAATCAAAACAGCTTCTGTTTCAATCTTTTTTTACATCAGTTCAGCCATTGATAACTGATGATCGTAATTATCAAGGAGAAGGAATTCGTATAAGGTATTTTGGTCATGCTTGCATTCTAATACAAACAAAATCTACTTCTATTATTTTTGACCCAGTTATAAGCTATCCTATCCAAAAAAATGAAGTGCCAAGATATACCTTCTCTGATCTTCCAGATCAGATTGACTATGTGGTAATTACTCATAACCACCAAGATCATATAATATTTGAGACACTACTGCAATTAAGGCATAAAATAGGGAATATTGTTTTTCCTGCAAATCACGTAGGAGCTTTAGAAGATCCTTCCATAAAGTTAATCTTACAACATACTGGTTTCTCATCTCTTATTGAGTTGAAAGAAATGGAGACAGTTACCCTCAAAGATGGGAAAATAACCTCTCTGCCTTTTTTAGGAGAGCATTCTGACCTCAACATTCAATCTAAACTATCATATTGTATAAAGCTTAAAGACAAACAATTTTTATTCGCCGCAGATTCCAACAATTTAGACCCATCACTTTACGATCATATATTTGATTATATAGGATCAATTGATATGTTATTTTTAGGTATGGAATGTGATGGGGCCCCTTTAACATGGCTATATGGACCACTTCTTAGCGCCTCTTTAAAAAGAACGTATGATAGAAATAGAACATTATCTGGATCAAATTTTGAAAAAGCATGGAAGATTGTAGAAAAATCAAATTGCAAAGCAGCATATGTTTACGCAATGGGACAAGAGCCATGGCTTAACTATGTGATGGCTTTAAAATATTCTCCAGATTCTCCTCAGATTGTAGAATCTGATAAATTCATTCAAGTATGTAAAGATAATGGCATTGAATCTGAAAGGCTATTTGGTAGGAAGGAGTGGGTTATTTATTGAAAACCCTCAATTATAATAAAAACTGCAGATTAACTGAATAGTTTTAGTTTTTTTATTCGGTCTAGTCTCGGTTCTGCTCTTTCTTTTGATAAAGAAAGAGAGTGGTTACGAAATTTCTTCGGGTAAAATTGGTTTTGTTGTAGATCGAAATAATCAAGAAAAAGTTCAAGAATTGGTTATTTAGAGCTTACCAAAAGCGTGTACCACCATAGAAACTCCAGTAGCTTTATGATAGAATATCGTCAACTAAAAGTATTAAAAATTAGAGAAATAAATACAAAACTATGAAACATATAGACGATTATCTTGATAAAATAGATAAACTTATTGGAAACAAGATTTATTCTTTAAGATTAGATAGCAATATGACTCAAGCTGAATTGGCAAAAAAGCTTAGCATTTCTGGTCAACAACTTCAGAAATATGAAAGTGCCAAAAATAAAATCAACGCATCACGATTAGCTTTATTAGCAAAAGTTTTAGATAAAGATATTGCATATTTTTATGAAAGTGCATGAGCTAAAAAAGTTAAATATATAGGAAAGTAAAATGGAAGATAATAAAAATCAACAAAAGATAGATGAGTTTTTATTCAGAGCTCTTGGTATTATCTAAAAATAAGTGAATTAGACAATAAGACCGGGTATCGGCTATTTCCAATCGAGAGCAGATAAAAGTGGAGAAGATTTAGATTTGGATAAATTTTAGAATATACGTCATGTAAGGGAACTATCAACATTAACTCCACATGCAATATTACTGGAGAAAAGATACTAAATATTATAAACTAATTATACAATCAGATTTATTAGGTGGTACCAGCGTCATATGTATATGGGGAAGACTTAACACAAGTCGCGGGGGATATAAAGTTATCTCATGTAACAATAATGAAGAGATAGAACTTACTATTGATATGATAAAAACGCAGAAAAAATAGAGGTTATACAAGGCCTGTAGCCACTCAATGCTTATGGACGAATTTACACAATTGAATAAAAAGACCCTATTTAAAACTACTTATCTATGGAACTTTATCTTCTAGGAAAGTAAAATCATCAGAGAAATGAAATTGTATTAAAATGTACAATATTAAACACATTTGCAAATATTATTATGCCTTCAAGGAAAAATGCTGACTAAATTTTGGAGAAAAGTGCTTTTTATTATTCAAGGCTTGATTCATTCAACAACTGGTCTTTTTAGCTCAAAGTTTTCTTTGTGTACTAAAGACAAGAATATTCTTGAAACTCATCCTGATATTAATACTATTAATAATCATTGTGGTCTCTTTAAAACTATAGACTCTTCTGTGTTGAATGAGGTGATACATATTCTTTCCAAACGTTTTAATACAGACATTCAGATCAAATCAATCACTCAGTTGAGTAAACCGAAAAGACGTAATCTGATTCTTCGGATTAGACTACAAAACTTATCAAATGGAACAGCAAAGAGTTTGATTTTTAAACAAGCACTTCAGAAAAATTTTTTTGAAGACAACAAAAAGGCTTTTAATAGGTTTGTCAGAGATTCAACCGCTCTTGTATTTTTGAATAATTTGAAAACAAAATCATCTCATGCCCCACAATTATATGGATACAGCACGAAATATCGCTTTATTTTACTTGAAGACCTGGGAGAAAAGCACATCAGTTTGGTAGATTCGTTGACGGGTGGTAACGCGAGCGATGCTAAAGCTGCGCTAGAAAGGTTCATTAAGCATCTTGGACAACTTCATTCTGATAGCTATGGACAAACAAGCAAATATCTTGAGATTTTACACACAATGAATCCAGATGTTACATCGTGGCAAGAGGATTTAAAAACTACTCTTAATGATACTCTGTTTAAGATTGAATCAGTATTAAAACACATAAATGTATCATATACAAAAGAACTGGAAACAGAGATAAATATAGTTATTAAAGCAGTTTTGAAACCTGGTCCTTTTATAACGTTTATACATGGTGATATTTGTCCTGATAATGTCTTTGATGATCCGGGGGAAAATGAATTACGTCTAATTGATTTTGAATGTAGTTTTACGAGAAGTGCACTATTAGATGGGGTCTATCTTCGTATGAGTATGCCAACCTGCTGGTGTGCTAAGACTATCCCTGAAGATTTGATTGAGTCCCTTGAGCTAATCTATAGAAAAGAACTTGTGAAACACATTCCGCAGGCTAGAGATGATGAATCATATCACACAGCTTATGCCTATGCGTGTGCTTTTTGGATGCTAAAAACCATTTTGAACATTGAAAAACTTTTTGATAAAGACAAGTTATGGGGTTCAGGGGGTGTTCCGGAAAAGTCACTTTGGAAAGCAGAAACAAATCTGGGAAGACCTCGGGTTTTATCACACTTAAATGCTTTTATCGGCGTTTCAAAAAAATATAATAAGCTACCCCATATTAGATCCATGGCAGAACAGATCTTAAAGGATCTACAAGTCCGTTGGTACGGTTCTAAACCAATGGATATATATCCAAGTTTATGCATTCGAAATATGAAATAAAAAAGGCTCTTTGAGAGTTTGTATGGAAAACAAAAGGTACTGTCGCTTTTATTTTCAATTAGCTTAGGATTTGCTATAATTGGTATAAAAAACTCTTGTGTCCCTTTAGTAAAACTGTGCAACTTATAAAAAATATTAAAATATGATGTACTTTATAATAAAAATATAAGGTACGTATGTCCACAACTCCTGTCACTTTAGCAGAAGTAGTTAACCAATTTCAGCTTTGGCAAACTAAACAAAATAGCAAATTTTCGTAAGCGTCAAATTTCCTGCATCTTACAAAAAGAAAATAATATGATATAGCTATTTCCAAGTATAACTCATAGAGATAGAGATGTTAGATAATTGTAATATTAATAGAGCTTGGCAAGAGCTGGTTTCTAAATTTGAGTCAAGAACGATCAGTAGTACAGAATTTTGTAAATTACACAATATCAGCAGAGGAAGTATTTACAAATGGCGTAAATATTTTTTAGATGATCAGAATGATTTTGATGGTCCTGGTGATTTTAT
>Ga0169931_10008018_pt1 | contig 15521 bp, 14 predicted proteins | sample Kivu_15m_20L_FD_129675 | JGI IMG/M metagenome (GOLD analysis project Ga0169931, IMG submission 129675) | Freshwater microbial communities from Lake Kivu, Western Province, Rwanda to study Microbial Dark Matter (Phase II) - Kivu_15m_20L... | ecosystem: Environmental > Aquatic > Freshwater > Lake... | reverse complement strand
GCAAAAATAAATTCGGAACGAGTTTACGGCGTTTTAGCCGATCAATGCCCATCAATGGAACTTGATCTGAACGAGGTATCAAGGGTTTCAGCCCCTAGAATTTTTGAATTTACAATTGCTGGTTTAGGGCGAATGCCATTCGCCCCTACGGATTGGCCTTTTTGTAATCGGGGTTATATGACTCGGATTTGGTATTTTGGTATTAGATTGTGGATTGAGCAGAGAGTTAGGGGGTGTCAGTCAAGGTTCCACTCTCCCAGCTCCCGCCTCCTGGCTCCTGACTCCCGGCTCCTGGCTCCCGGCTCCTGACTCCCGGCTCCCGGCTCCTGACTCCTGGCTCCCGCCTCCCCAGCACATTTGTTCCCCTAATGATCTGCCCCCATGGCCTCTAACCTTGCTCGCCGTCTGTCGCGACAGGGGGAGTCGGGCGGCGGTGCCAGAGCCGATAGCCGCCGTAGCCTGCCGCCGCCACCATGACCCAGTAGGGGCTAAAGGCCAGCAGCCAAAGCCCCAGCTTGAGCCCGCTTACGGTGAATACCTTAACGGTCTGAGTCGCCGTCTGCCAGGTGTTGCCCAGGGTTTCACCCACCGGCCGCAGGGGTGGCACCGGCGCAACAGGACTTTGCAGGGTGAGGGAAATCTGGGCATAGGCCACCTGCCGCTTCAGGTTTTGCTGCTGGGCGGCCATGCGCTCAATGGACTCGCGCACGGTGCTGAGTTCCCGCGCCACCTCCAGCACATGGGAGATTTCGCCCGATCGCTCCATGATTTTGAGCAGGGCCGCCTCGGACTGGCGCAGGTTTTTGAGCCGGGCCTCGAGGTCAACCAGCTGGCTAGAGACATCCTCGGCGGTGAGCGACTGCTGTTGCACGGTTCCCAGCAGACGCAAGGCCTTCAGGACTGGATCTAACTCAGCCTGGGGCACCCGCAGCGTCAAGGCAACCTGCTGGGCGGCCCCCTCCGGCGAGCGGTAATCTTGCAGGCTCAGTACATCTCCTTTGGCCTGCTCAATCAGGGTTTGCACCTGGTCTACCGCTGGATCGATATCGGTGAGCAGTAGAACCAGGCTGGCCTGCTTGACCAGTTGGGGAGTCGATTGGCCAATATCGGCGGGGGGCGGCTCGATCAGGCCATCTCCCCGAGCCAGGTTCGAAGCGGCCATGTCGGGGGCTATGTCCGGGGCCATGCCTGGTTGTTTAGCCTCAAGGGTCGCTTCTGGGAAGGCTTCTGGGAGAACTTCTGGGGCCGCCGCTACACTGGCATCACCCGCCTCAGAGGTCCCTTGATGGAGCGCCAGGTCGGGCCCGGAGGAGCAGCCACCGACCAGGGCCACCCCCAGGGCGATCGCCAACACCTGAGCCCGACGGGTGCGTGGGAATGGGTCATGGGTCATGGGTCACCTCAGCCAAATTCGGATGGCTTTACTATGGCCCCCAGACCAGGGGCCGAGGGGTAGGTTACCAATACTGAAACCAACGTGAGTCACAGGGCAGCACCCGGAAATCACCGAGACCCTGGCTGTAGAGTAGAGTGGCGAAAGCATTTCCCGTTTTGGTGACGGTACGGCTTGGCACCCTGGCCAAAGCGTATCGCTTGCGATCTGGGCTTGCCATCTGTCACACAAGTGCTGCTCCCATGGCCGTTGAAAACTATTCCCAAACTGCCGCCTTTCTCTGGTCGATTGCCGATCTGCTGCGGGGCGACTTCAAGCAGTCGCAATATGGCCGCATCATTCTGCCCTTTACTCTGCTGCGGCGGTTAGAGTGCGTTTTGGAGACCACCAAACAAGCGGTGCTGGATGCCGCCAAAGAACACCAGACCAAGCCGGACTTGGTGCGCGAAAAGCTTTTGCTGCGGGCGGCTAACCAGCAGTTCTACAACGCCTCGCCCCTGTCCCTGGGGACGCTGTCGGATACCCAGACCGCTGACGACCTGATGAGCTATGTGCAGTCCTTCAGCCGTGATGCGCGGGAAATCTTTGAGCACTTCCACTTTGAAGAGTTTGTGCAGCAGCTGGCGGCGGGCGACCTGCTTTATCAGGTGGTGCAGCGGTTTGCGGCGGTTGACCTCAGCCCCGCCCCCATCGATAACTTCGGTATGGGCATCATCTTTGAGGAGCTGATCCGCAAGTTTGCCGAGAGTTCTAACGAAACGGCGGGGGAACACTTCACCCCCCGCGATATTGTGCATCTGACCACCTCGCTGGTGATCACCGGGCAGGATGCCAAACTCAAGCCCAACAGCATTGTCACCATTTACGACCCCACGGCGGGCACGGGCGGCTTTTTGTCCGAGGGGGATGAGTACATTCAGACGATCAGTGAGAAAGTCACTGTCTCGCTGCATGGGCAGGAGCTTAACCCTGAGAGCTACGCCATCTGCAAGGCTGACATGCTAATCAAGGGGCAGACGGTCAGCAACATCAAGCTGGGCAATACTCTGTCCGATGACCAGTTGGCGGGCAATCACTTCGACTTTATGCTCAGCAATCCGCCCTTTGGGGTGGAGTGGAAGAAGGTGCAAAAGCAGGTCACCGATGAGCACCAGCAGCGCGGATTTGATGGTCGCTTTGGCCCCGGCTTGCCTCGGGTGTCCGATGGTTCGCTGCTGTTTTTGCTGCACCTGGTAAGCAAAATGCGCGATCGCCGCGAGGGCGGTTCTCGCATTGGCATTATTCTGAATGGTTCGCCGTTGTTTACGGGCGGGGCGGGCAGTGGCGAGTCAGAGATTCGTCGGTACTTGCTGCAAAACGACCTGGTGGAGGCGATCGTTGCCCTGCCCACCGACATGTTTTACAACACGGGCATTGCCACCTATGTGTGGATTCTGTCGAACCACAAGCCAGCACCGCGCTGGGGGCAGGTGCAGCTGATCGACGGTAGCCAGCAGTTCAGCAAAATGCGTAAGTCCTTGGGCAGCAAGCGGCAATACCTGGATGAAGCCCAAATCGCCGCGCTGGTGCGGCTCTATGGTCGGTTTGAGGAAACGCCCCCCAATGATTCTATTCAAAGCAAGATCTTTCCCATCGAGGCGTTTGGCTATCGGCGGATTACGATCGAGCGACCGCTGCGGTTGGCGTTTCAGGTGACGGCGGATCGCATTAAGGCGGTGCTGGCGGAAAAGGGGGTGCAAAAGCTGGATGGGGCGGTGCAAAGCCGCCTGATTACGGCGCTGCAAACCCTGGAGGATGAGCCGGTCTATCTAAGTCGTGCTCCGTTTACCAAGCTGCTGAAGCAGGCTCTGGCGGTGCATGAGGTTGATGCCAGTGCGGCTCTGCTGAAGGTGTTGCTGGGGGTGTTTGGCGATCGCGACCCCGAGGCAGAGATTTGCCGGGTGAAGGATAAGCCCAAGGGGGAGCCCGAGCCGGATACGGGGCTACGGGACTATGAGAATGTGCCCTTGGGGGAATCCATCTATGAGTATTTTGAGCGGGAGGTGAAACCCCATGTGCCCGACGCCTGGATTGATCAAGACAAGCGCGATGCGATCGATGGGGAAGTGGGCATGGTCGGGTTTGAGATTCCGTTTAATCGGCATTTTTATGTGTTTCAGCCACCGCGCCCCTTGGAGGACATTGACCGCGATCTAAAGGCCTGCACGGATCGCATTAAGCAGATGATCGAGGAGCTATCGGCATGAGGGGGAATTGGGTTAGAGCTACCATAGAACCAGCACACAGCAGGGGTTGCCATGAGTCTTGACGAACTGATCCAGGCGGCTAATGAGCTTGACGAAACCGAGTTAGATCGCCTGCTACAGCAGATTGTGACTCTGCGCGCCCAACGCAAGGCCCATGGGCTGCCTGCGGAAGAAGCCGACCTGCGGGCTGAGTATCAAGCTCTGCGGGCCAAATGCGAGGTAGAAACGCTGACGGAGGCAGACCACGAACAACTGATTCAGCTCAGTAACCAGATTGAGGAGTTGGGGGCACAGCGGCTCGAAGTGCTGGCCACGTTAGCCCAACTGCGGCAGGTGGCTTTACCTACACTGATGGCAACGTTAGGAATTGAAATTCAGGCTGACTTGACTACGCAAGAAGCGGCTGAATTACTCAATGTTTCCCATCCTTATCTGATCGACAAAATAGAATCAGGGGAGATTCCTCATCACGAAGTAGGACATCACTACCAGATTGGCTTTGAAGATCTGATGACCTATAGGCGACAGGCAAATACTACAAGTTCTCAAGCACTGGATGAAATGGTAGCCCTATCAGAAGAAATGGGGCTTTATGGCAGATGATTGAGGAGCTGTCGGCATGACGATAGATAAATTACAATCCCAATTTTCTGAAATCTTGGATCTGATCAAAGATGCTCAATATCAGGTCGTCACAACGACGAATCAATCACTGATTCAGCTCTATTGGGCGATTGGTCAAGCGATCAGCAATCGTCTGAAAAATAGTGAATGGGGGCAGAAGACGATCGAACAGCTTGCTAGCTTCATCCAGTCTCAGCGACCGGGACTCAAGGGTTTTGAGAAGCGTAATCTGGAACGAATGCGGCAGTTTTATGAGACTTATCCAGGGGATGCAATTACGACCGCAGTGCGGTCGCAATTGAGCTGGACGCACCATCGCATTATTATGAAACGAAGCTAATCCCGAAAGAAGTTTTGCGCAGGAAGTTGAATGAGATTTATGACTTGTTGCTTTCAAAACAGGTAGAGGATTAAGTTTTCTATGTTCTGCAAACTTCAAGAAGATGCTTTTATTGTTCTGAAAAAAATTAGGGTAGGTTGGGTGAAACGAAGTGGAACCCAACGCCAGGGTTTTGTTGGGTTCTGCTAACGCGCCACCCAACCTACAAAATGACTTAATTGGATGAAATGGCATGAGCTTTCCGAAGTATGAGGCGTATCAGGATTCTGGGGTGGAATGGCTGGGGGAAGTGCCCGAGCATTGGAGTGTAGAGCCCCTCAAGTATCATGCGCAAGTTTTTCCAAGCAACGTGGACAAAAAAACTTATGAAGGCCAAGCTCAAATTCATCTTTGCAACTATACAGATGTTTATTACAACGATGAAATCATAGAAGGCATGAATTTCATGCCCGCCACTGCAACGGAAGAGCAGATAGATAAGTTCAGCCTACGGGCGGGGGATGTGATTTTCACAAAAGACTCAGAAACAGCTAATGATATTGCAATTGCTGCTTATGTTCCAAGAAACTTGCCAGGTGTCATCTGCGGTTATCATCTATCAATGGTTCGCTCAAATACTACGGTAGATGGTGCATTCATTAAGCGTTTTTTTGATTCACGCTCTGCTAAAGCCTATTTTGAAGTCTCAGCGAATGGACTAACTAGGGTCGGATTGGGTCAATATGCAACCGATAATATCCCGACGCCAGTTCCACCATTAAAAGAACAAACCCAAATTTCTCGTTTTCTAGACCATGAAACCGCCCGTATCGACACCTTGATCGCAGAGCAGCAGCGGCTGATCGAACTGCTCAAGGAAAAGCGGCAGGCGGTGATTTCCCATGCCGTCACCAAGGGACTCGACCCCACGGCCCCCCTGAAAGATTCCGGCGTCGAGTGGCTCGGCGAAGTCCCCGCCCATTGGGAGGTAGGCTCTCTTGGCTATTATTCCAAAATAGATACTGGTGCGACCCCTGACCGTTCTAAGCCTGAATACTGGAATGGCGATGTTCCTTGGATAAAAACAGGCGAGGTCAAATATGAGACTATTTTTCAAGCTGAAGAATATATATCAATTGAAGGTGTAAACAATTCTGCTGCACGCATTGCACCTAAAGGTACGCTCTTAATGGCTATGTATGGGCAAGGTGTCACAAGGGGAAGAGTAGCTATTCTAAATATTGATGCTGCTTACAATCAGGCATGTGCTGGCATCTCAGTCGAGCCACAATTACAAGTCAGATTCTTGCGCGACTACCTCATGGCTGCCTATCCATATATTCGAGATGATGGCAATGAAACAAGTCAAATGAATTTGAGTTCGGGATATATTGCGAAGATTAAGGTCACAGTTCCACCGATACAAGAACAGATGACTATTTCAGATTTCATTGAACGAGAAACAGAGAAGTTTGATTCCTTAATCTCCGAAGCAACTTCAGTCGCTGTACTCCTCCAAGAACGCCGTTCTGCCCTGATCTCCGCTGCTGTGACGGGAAAGATCGATGTCCGGGACTGGCAAGCCCCCGCTAGCGCTTCCCCTGCCCCTACCCTAGAGCCCGTCCATGGCTGACAGTCGGCCTATCAGTCCTAGTTGTTAAAATGCAGTAACGATATTGCCGATATTAAAGGTTGGCCACCACTAAATCGACCACTGATTACATAAACAACACAAGATCTACAGGTTCATCAATGCCAACCGTCCTCAAAATTGGTTCCTATCGCTTTTACTTCTTCTCTAGAGAAGAAAGCCGAGTGCACATTCATATTTCTTGTCCTGACGGAGAGGCTAAGTTTTGGTTAGACCCCGAAATAGAATTAGCCACCAATTACAAACTCTCAAGAGTGCAGCTTAAACAAATTGAAAAAATCATCGAGGAACATTATGACGAGTTTAGAGAAGCCTGGAATCATTACTTCCAAAACCGAAGTTAGTAATATTTCCGCCAATGGTATTTGGCTGCTTTGTGGCGATCGTGAGTATTTTTTGCCCTACGAGCAGTTCCCATGGTTTGAAAATGCACCCGTCAAACACATCTTTAACGTAGAAGAACCCCACCCCGGCCATCTCTATTGGCCTGATCTCGATGTCGATCTGTCCCTTGAGACTATCCAACACCCAGAGCGATTTCCCCTAATCGCTAATGCCGCCCTGTCTCAGCCCTAGCCATAGTGCCCATCTATCCTAAGGAGTCATGTTATGGCCCAAGTAAAAGTCTTCTATGAACCAGAAATGGAACTGCTGACCGTCTTTTGGCAAAACCCACGCCCTAACCAACTCTGCACCGAGCTAGGGAACGGCATCATTTTGATTAAAGATGCCGACAGCGGCGAACCCATTGGTATGGAGCTGCTGGCCTACAAACCTGGCGACGCCCGGTTTGACTCCGTCAGCGTTGAGATTGGCTCTGCTCCGTCTGCTGCTTAATCACCAACGATCAAATTCAGCGTTGCCATCACCTGATCTTGCCTGGGTTTATTGAGCGATCGCCATCAGCTGCTTCATCCACTCCTCGCATCCATACACCCCATTCAGCAGGTCAGGCACCTTAAAAACCTGCCCCAGCTCATCCCACAGAATCAACACTCTCGGCCAGCTTAAGTCCTTCGCTAAACATAATATTTCTGCGCTTCTGTTTTTAGAAACTGTAAATTTGCTTGGCACAGCGTCAGTGCTGCCCTGGTGTGCTTTACGTTAGTGCTACTTTGGTGCTTATGGCCCTTCTCTAGCACGCAAGCCTCCTCTCCTGATATATCGATCTTTACTTCAAATTCACCGCTGATAAGACAGCCATCGTGCCAACGCTCCCGCGTTGACACGCTCCTCTCGACGCTCCCGCGTCTTCCACTAGGCGCTGAGCGCCACAGAGACATTCCCACGCAGAGCGTGGGAACGATACGCTGACAGCTTGACCTGCGTCCCACCCCGCCCCCTGAGCCCCCCATGGCCGACAGTAAAGAACTCGCCTTCCAGCAAGACATCATCAACGCCCTGGCGGCCCAGGGCTGGCTGGTGGGCACCGCCGCAGGCTACAACCCCACTACCGCCCTCTACACCGAAGACCTGCTGGCCTACTTCCAAACTGCCTGGCCGCAGCGCTGGCAAAAACTCTGCAAAACCAACCCCAGCGACCCCGCTGGCGTGCTGATTCAGCAAACCGTCCGCGCCCTCGAGAAAACGGGCACCCTCGACGTGCTGCGCCACGGCTTCAAACTCCCCGGCGTCAAAGTCGAGCTGTGCAGCTTTCAGCCCGACCACGCCATGAACCCCGACACCCAGGCCCGCTACCAAGCCAATCGCCTGCGCGTCGTGCCCGAAGTCTCCTACTCGCCCCATGCCCGATCCGGTGACTACAACCCCCGCCTCGACCTGGTGCTGTTCGTCAACGGCATCCCCACCGCCACCCTCGAACTCAAAAGCGCCTTCAAACAATCCATCGAAAACGCCAAACGCCAGTATTGCCACGACCGACCCACCAAAGACCCCCTCACCCGTAAAGCCGAACCCCTGCTCACCTTTAAGCGCGGTGCCCTGGTGCACTTTGCCGTCACTCAGCAAGAGGTGGCCATGACCACCAAGCTGGCCGGTCAAGACACCTTCTTTTTGCCCTTTAACCAAGGCACTGACGAAGGCGGCGCAGGCAACCCACCCCCCGTTGACGAAATCACCTACGCCACCCGCTACCTGTGGGAACAGCTGTTTCAGCCCGATGCTTGGCTCAAGGTATTGGGCCGCTTTCTGCACCTTGAGCAGAAAACCATCGAACACTTCGACGGCAGCCGCACCACCAAAGAAACCCTGATCTTCCCCCGCTACCACCAGTGGCAAGTGGTCAACCGCCTGATCGACGCCACCCGCCGTGAAGGCGTCGGCCAGCGCTATTTGATTCAGCACAGTGCCGGGTCAGGCAAGTCAAACTCCATCGCCTGGGTGGCCCACCAGCTCGCGGCCCTCTACGCCGATACCGATGACGACTCGGCCAGCGATACGGCGCAGAAGCTGTTTAGCTCCGTCATTGTCGTCACCGATCGCACCGTCCTCGACAACCAGCTCCAAAACACCATCTACCAGTTTGAGCACGCCCAAGGCGTAGTGGTGCCCATTACCCACGACGGCACCAGCCAGAGCAAATCTGAACAACTGGCGGCAGCTCTAACGGCCCAAACCCGCATTATCATCGTCACCATCCAAACCTTTCCGGCCCTGTTCGATGCCCTGGATAAATACCCCGCCCTGGCCAGCGGTCGCTATGCCGTGATCGCCGACGAGGCCCACTCCTCCCAAACGGGCTCCGCCGCCAGTAAGCTCAAAGCCATTCTGGGCAGCGTTGGCGCAGCCACTCCAGAGGAGTACCATCCCGATCAAGAAGACATCAGCGCGGAAGAATTGCTTGACGCTGCTGTGCAAGCCCGCCGCCCCAATGATCGCATCAGCTACTACGCCTTTACCGCCACCCCGAAAGCCAAAACCCTGGAGCTATTTGGGCGTCCCCCCAACCCCGCCCAGCCAGCCAGCGCCGACAACAAGCCCGAACCCTTTCACCTCTACTCCATGCGCCAAGCCATTGAAGAGGGCTTTATTCTCGATGTGCTGCTCAACTACACCACCTACGCCACCGCCTGGAAAATCGCCCATCCCGCCTCTGACGAAACAGCGGCAGACGAGGAAGTAGAGTCTAAAAAAGCCCGCACCAAGCTGGCCCGCTGGGTGCGCCTGCACCCCTACAACATCAGCCAAAAAGTCGAGGTGATAGTCGAGCACTTTCGATCCCATGGGCACCACCTGCTCAACGGCCAGGCCAAGGCCATGGTGGTCACGGGCAGCCGCCAAGAGGCCGTGCGCTACCAGCTCGCCCTCAAAGCCTACGTCACCGAGAAAGGCTATCCCGATGTGCATCCCCTGGTGGCCTTTTCGGGCAGCGTCCCCCCCGATGATGTCATTCCTGAAGAAGTGACCGAAACCAGCAGTCGGCTCAATCCTGGCCTCAACGGGCGCGACCTGGCGAAAGCCTTCGACACCGCTGACTTCAACATTCTGATCGTCGCCAATAAATACCAGACCGGCTTTGATCAACCCAAGCTCTGCGCCCTGTACGTCGATAAAAAACTGCACGGCGTAGACTGCGTGCAAACCCTGTCGCGGCTCAACCGCACCTTTCCGGGCAAAGCCACCTTCATCCTCGACTTCTTCAACGAGCCTCAAGACATTCTCGAAGCCTTTTTGCCCTACTACACCAAGGCCCAACTGGCCGATGTATCTGACCCCCAGATCATCTACGACCTGCAAACCACCCTCGATGCCGAGGGTATTTACCACTGGCCGGAGGTCGAAGCGTTTGCCCTGGCTTTCTTTGACCCCAAGGCCGCCAATGCCCAGCTCACCTACCACTGCCGCCCCGCTGTGGATCGCTTTAAGTCGCGCTACACCTCCGCCGAAGCGGCCCGACGGCAGGCCCTCGATCGCAAACGCACCGCCACCACCAGCGGCAATAGCGCGGCTCTCCAGCAGGCTGAGCAGGAACTAAAGACCGCTGGCGAACAAATCGACCAGCTTGACCTGTTCAAAAAAAACCTCCAGAGCTTTGTGCGCCTCTACGAGTTTCTATCGCAAATTGTTGATTACGAAGACCGAGAGCTAGAGCAACTCTGTGTCTATGCCAAGCACCTCTACCCCCTGCTGCGGTGCGATCGCCTCGACCAAGACGAGATTGATCTTTCAGAGCTGGCGTTGACCCACTATCGCCTCACCAAGCGGGCTGAGCAGCAGCTGCGGCTAGCCGACAAGGTCGGGGATTATGCCCTCAAGCCGGGTAGCGCGATCGGCACGGGTAAGGCCCATGATCCTGAGAAACAACGACTCTCGGAAATCATTCAGGCCTTGAATGACTTATTTGGCGCAGAGGTCAGCGACGACGATCAGGTGCAGTTTCTCAATACCATTGCCCAGCGTATCAGCCGTCAGAACGACGTGATGGCTCAGATCAATAACCACGCCTCTGACCAGGTGATGCACGGCTTGTTTCCCAAACGGGTGATCGATACGGTACTCGACGCCATGACCGACCATGAAAAGCTTTCGCTGGAAGTGCTGGATAACGAGGAGTCTGGTCGAAAATTTGCGTTGCTGGTGCTAAAACTATTAACGGCCAGCCATGCCCCTGTTGTCGCCCAAGGGAAAGGGTGGGTTGGCCATGACCCGATCGATGGTGTCGGGCGCGATCGGGGAGGTTGATCGGGCTGGCCAGCGCCTGGGCTCCGGTGTCTAGGGTATGCCAGGGGTCTTGCGTCCAGTCGAGTTCATAGCCGGTGGTTTCTATGGGGCTGAGTTGCTGCCTTTGGGTAATAGGATAAGAGTGCATTGAGAGGCGTGGCCATGACCAATACCCCATCTGAATCTCGTTTAGACCGGCTTGAAGCGTTGGCCGAGACGGTTTTGCTAGCTATCCAACAGCAGAGTACGCAGATTACCGACCTGGGAGGGAGCATTGCCCAGCAGGGTACGCAGATTACCGACCTGGGAGAGAGCATTGCCCAGCAGGGCACGCAGATTGCCGACCTGCGGGAGAGCATTGCCCAGCAGGGTGCACAGATTACAGAAGTGAGCGGTGGCATCGCTGAGGTGGTCGCCATGCTCAGTGAACAGGCAGAGCAGCAAGATGCCCGCCAGGCTGAGTCTGATCAGCGCTTTGAAAACCTGCTGCAAGATGCCCGCGCTGATAGACAGCGCATTGACGAGGCGTTGGCTCGGGGCGATCGCGATCGCGCCCTCAACGAAAGTGAGCACCGGGCCTTTCGTGAAACCTTCCAGACGCTGCTGGCAGAGGTAGCCCGCATTTGGCAGCGGTTAGCGAGTTAGCGATATTATTCCGCCTGGGGGAATTCCGCCTGGGGATCGACTGTGGGGAACCTTAAGTCATAGCTCGCTCTGCGAACCAGGGGAGCTTTGGCCTAAAATTTGAACCAGACCCGGAGTGCCTATGACCACGACCCCCGATCGAGAACCCACCTTGGCTGACGTTGTGCAGCAAATCATCGGGCTTAGAGGCGATCTAGAACAGAGCCGCCAGGAGCTGAATGACAAACTAGAACAGAGCCGCCAAGAGCTAAATAACAAACTAGAGCAAAGCCGTCAGGATCTAAAGACAGAGGTAGAGCGCTGGGATGAGCGGTTTTTTCAGTTTCAGCGAGACAATTTGACCACGGCTCGCACCATCATTATTACGGCGGGGAGTGTGGTGATTTTGTCGCCAGTGCTGCAGGCCTTTGCGCCAGCGATTCAATCGGTGGTGACGCGGCTGGTGGGTGGCGATCTGGCCCAGTAGCTTTCTACTCCCCAACGGTTCAAAAATAGGAGCGATCGCACCCCCGTGTCAGACCCCATCACCGTCACCGTCAAGCTGTTTGCCATTTACCAAGAGGCCTACGGCAGATCCGAGGTCCAGTGGCAGTTTCCCGTCGAGGCCACTGTTGGTCAGGTGCGCGATCGCGCCCTCACCGAGCAACCCCAGCTGGAACCTTGGCGCGATCGCACCCGCCTAGGGCTCAACCTGCAGTTTGTGGCCGACGATACCCCGCTCCAGGACGGTGACGAGGTGGTGCTAATTCCGCCCGTCAGCGGTGGATAGTAATAGTACAAAGAGCATGCCTTACACAGAAAACTTTAAAAAAGTTTAGATTGACCACAGGCCAGCTAGGACGGGCGATCCCCTAAATTTTCGGATTTAAAGGATTGCAAAAGCACCCAAAAGGTTCCTAGCCCTCCGGATATTTTCAGACCCATAGCGTAGAGTAATCAGTATTGCCCCCACATATAGCGTCTGTGTTGGAGCGCCCTGCTATGGATTGGTTTTCTCGCCGCCATGCCGTTGTTTTAGCCCGCAGCAGCCCAGGCCGACTCGCCTATCTCGAAAAAACAGGGGTCATTGTACCCCAGCGGGCGGGGCAGCCGCCGCGCCTAGAGGTGCTCTACTCTTGGGAGCAAATCCTAGAGATTCGAGCCATTAGTCGGTTGCGCCAGCATCTCTCATTTCAGACCATTCGTAAGATTCTTCAGTACTTTGACGATCACGGCGTGGGCCGCACCCTGCGCGACAAGCACCTGGTGATTAGCCGCCAGGGGGTGAGCTGGGTCAAGCCTGGGGTCACCACCGCTCCCCAAATTATTCACCTAGTGGGCCATGGCTGTAGCCCCATGGGGCAGTTTGTCTTGGCTCCCCTCGACACCGCCGATGTAGCCTTTCCCCACCCCTTGGCGGCTGCGACGACCGCCAAGGTGATCGATATCGAGCATTTCAGACACAAGGTGCGACCCCGCCCCTAAAGCACCGGTACAGTATGGCTAAAAACCCCGTTTCTTCGTCGCTGCGCTAACGGCATGACTTGTCTTCTGGCCGAGAAACCGGGTCTCTGTACCGACGTTCTAGGGTTGGCACCGAGGGTACCAGCGGCTGCGGCTCAACCCAATCAAACCAGTCTGCGATCGTAGTTGACGGTATGGCTGGGTAGCCCCAGGTCTGACCAGCCTTGGGGGTCAGGAATAGCGGCGGCCGCCGTGGGGGTGGGTGGTGGTCAGGTAGGGGCAGACCTGTGTGTCTGCCCCATGTCGCGAGGGGCTTAGCTCAGCAGCTCGCCGGTTTCTTGTAGTACGTGCAGACGGTGGTAGATACCGCCGTGGGCCAGCAGCTCTTCGTGGTTGCCCACCTCGGCAATGCGGCCCGCCTCGAGCACGACAATCTTATCGGCTTCTCGCACGGTGCTGAGTCGGTGGGCGATGATCACCGTGGTGCGGGTACCGAGAATAGAGCGCATGGCCAGTTGAATGGAACGCTCCGACTCGTAGTCGAGGCTGGAGGTGGCCTCGTCAAACACCAGGACGTCGGGGTTGACCAGCAGGGCTCGGGCAATGCCCAACCGCTGTCGCTGCCCCCCCGAGAGCCGCACCCCGCGTTCGCCGACCACGGTGTAGTACCCCTTGGGCAGGCGGTGAATAAACTCGTCTACCCGAGCAATGCGGCAGGCTTCATGCACCTGCTCCAGGGTGGCGGTGGGGTTGCCGTACTTGAGGTTGTCGAACAGGGTGCCGTTAAACACATCGACCTCCTGGTGTACGATCGCCAGCCGTCGCCGGTACCCGGTCACATCGAGGTGACGAATATCGTCGCCATCGATCAGAATGCGCCCGCTCTTGGGGTCGAAGTAGCGAAACAGCAGCTTCACCAGGGTCGACTTACCGGAGCCCGATCGCCCCACTAGAGCGACCGTTTGGTAGGGCTCAATCAGTAGGTCAATGCCTTGCAGCACGGGCTTTTCATCGTCGTAGCCAAAGCTCACCTGGTCAAAGTGCACCTTACCAGTGAACTGGTAGGTGGGCAAGCTGCTGGGCCCATCGGCGAGGTTCACCGCGTCGGTGCCCAGGGGCTCGGCCATGAATTCATGGAACCGCAGCATGGAGGCATAGCGCCGGGCAAAAATTTCCGCCAGGTTGCTAATTGGCTCCATCTCGGAGTAGGCCATGCTCGACACTGTCAGGGTGGTGATAAAGTGCCCGATGGAGATGTGCCCCTGTAGGGTCGCTAGCAGGGCGAGAACCAAGATGCCAAACACACAGCTCTGGACGATTAAATCCTGCCAGGTGGCGAGAATGACGTAGCCCTTGTGGATAATCCGAATCACCACGGTGAACTCGCGCTCGAGGCGCTGGCTCTGCCGTTTCAGCTCTTGACCCTCGGCGGCAAAGGCCTTCACCGTTTTGATATTGGTGACAATCTCAGAGGTGCGGCTTTCGGTATTTTCCATGTAGCTATCGAGGACCTGCTCCTTCTTATTCAGACGCACCAGGTCCTTAAAGCTAAAGCTCAAAATCACGATAAACGACACCAAAAATGTCAGGGCAATGCGCCAGTCGATCCAGGCGATCAGCAGAAAAATACCGGCAATCCGAAACAGCTTAGGAATCAACTGCCCCGCAATTTCGGGGTAGGTCCAGGTGTGGTTTGACAACCCTCGGGCCACCCGTCCGGCAATGCGGCCGGGGTTGTTTTCGTCGTAGAAGCCCAGGGGTAGGGTCAAGAGCTTGCGCACCACCGCTAGGGAGTGGTCGCGCCGGGTGCGCAGGGCAATATCCCAGTGGAACCACTCCGCTAGCCAGAGCTGAATAGGGGCACGCACCACGGTGACAACAAAAATGATGGCCAGGAAGAGGGCGATCGCCAACCCTGGCCCCGCCGGATAGCGCACCCCGGCCCCGACCCGGTCAATCACCCCCTGGGCCAGGGGATCGACGGGTTGTTTAGAGAGAACGTTGAGAATTTGGCCAATGCAGTAGGGCACCGCCAAATCGACAACCTGAAACAGACTGCTGGCGGCAATGCTCAGGATCGCCGCCCGGCGATAGCGGCTGTAGTAGCTAATAACGTTCTGAAAGGTAGCCATGACGAGTCACGTCCTGCGGTCGAGCACGTTGTAGTATTTATACTACAACACAGGTTTTTGGTTTCCGCAACCTGGGGGTGAGAGTTTGGGGAAAGTGCAGATGTCCCTGGGTCGTCCGGATAGCGGGGAAGTTTGCTGCGATCGCCATCAAGGCATTGAGGAGATTTCTGGGTAAAAAGATACCCCCTAGATACCCCCAAGGAGGGGCGCAGGGCCTTCGCCCTTGGTGGAGCGACTGGGTGTGGTCGTGGTGGTCAATTGCGTGGGTGGCAACGGCCCGAATCATCTGATGGTAGGCCTCGGTGCGGGGGGCGTCAAGATCCCAGTCGTTCCATAGCAGGGCGACTCGCCCGCCCGGCTGCAAAATGCGGCTAAACTCCGCCAAGGCTAGCGGTGCGTTGAACCAGTGAAACGCCTGGCAGCAGGTGATCACATGAATAGACTGATC
>Ga0169931_10008017_pt1 | contig 15522 bp, 15 predicted proteins | sample Kivu_15m_20L_FD_129675 | JGI IMG/M metagenome (GOLD analysis project Ga0169931, IMG submission 129675) | Freshwater microbial communities from Lake Kivu, Western Province, Rwanda to study Microbial Dark Matter (Phase II) - Kivu_15m_20L... | ecosystem: Environmental > Aquatic > Freshwater > Lake... | reverse complement strand
TCACATAGGGCGAGGTGTCGCCTTCCTTCAAATTGCCGCCCACTATTGCCAAAGCCCCGGAAGGTACGCACACGGACAGGAGAGCCCCGACGAAAAACAGGAAAAGACCTCTGCGTACAGTCACACACATACCGTGCCCCGGGAGCGCACGCCCGCCATTCGAAACACCAAAACCGGTAGGGAAAATGTGCCGGAAAACACATATAGTACCGACTTGACATATACCGGACCGAGGTGCACACTATAGGCTATGCGTAACTTAACCAAACTAGGTAAGCCCTTCGTTGCGGCCGCCATATCGATACTCGTGGCTACACCCGTGGCCGCCCACGACGGACCAGTTTTCGTAGAGGAAACGAAATCCTCACCCGTGCCATACATCGCGGCCGGAATCGCGGTACTACTGGTGGTGGCGGTCATCGCACTGACGGCCTTACGTAAAAATAAGGCAGACGGCGGAAAAACGACCACACAGGCTTCGACCGACGAGACGGTGGCGGAAACCCGAAGCCCGACAGGCGACGACAACAAAAACTGAACGGGAGACCGGACCACGGTGGGCAAGTAACCGGGCCGCAACGGTGTATCCCATGACGCGGCCCTGCTCCTTCAACCACGAAGGCAACCTCCTGTACCGCAAAACCGGGAACGAAATAACCCCTTTTAGCAAAGGCGGGACGGTGACGGAAGGATCCCGCATCCTGTCCATGCCGGACGACTGGAACCTCGGAAACCCGCGGGAAATACCCGGCGATGAACACTTTGACGAAGCGGCGGCGCTGAGCGACTCGTACCTGCATGAGATGCGGAACGGAAAGTACAGATGCATAAAAGACGGCAAAACGAAAGCCGGCAGGGCAGGCCCCGACAGAATCACCTTCCTGCTGCGGAAATACGCGGCGCGCAACCACCTGAACGCAACCTTGAAACAAGCCTGCGAAATACAGGGTGCTGTGACAGAAAAAGACTTCGCCAACATGCGCCGGATACACCGACTGGCCCGAGAAATGACCGCGAAAGACCTCCTTCGGCAGGTGGTGCCCCTTGGCGCCGTACTGGACCCGTCTATCACCAGCCACAGAAAAGGTCCGGCGGTTTTCAGCAACGGCCGCCAGGCCGCGAGAAGCGAAAACATAAAAGACGGCCTGAACAGACTAAGTCGACACCTAGAAGGGGCCGGCACACCCATGACCAAAGAAGAGGCCCTTGAATACTACTACGCCTTTCAAGAAATCCACCCGCTGAAGGACGGAAACGGCAGAATCGGAATGCTCCTGTACAACATCCTGAGAGGAACCATGGAAAACCCCGAGATCCCTGAAGACAAACCGGGCTGGAACTAGAACCACCGGCGACGAACAAAAACAACGACCCGAGACGGAGACAATCAGTCGAAGGCAGGCCTACGTCTTTCCCGTTTACGCTCAGAGGCGCGCCGCTTGGACCGCAACCTACGTTCCTGGGACGCCCTACTGGGCTTGGTCGCGCGGCGAACCTTCCCCGCCTGCGCGGCGTCCTGCAGCAGCGCCGCCGCCTTGACCAGGGCCGCCTGCCGGTTACGGACCTGGGAACGGCTAGACCTCGCCACCACCACGAGCACATCCCCGTAACGATCGCGCACCCGCCGGACAGATGCGGCAGAACCCTGCAGAACGGACAGGTCCACCTGCAGACGCACCATGGTGCTGGTCTTGTTGACATGCTGGCCGCCCGGCCCCCCGCCCCTGGCAAACGACCAATGCAGAGCCTCGGCGGGAACCCGCACACCGTGCACGCTCAGAACATCCTCGCCCATAGGACATACCGTGCCACCAAAAACCGCACGCGCAATCGCGCGACGATCAGGGCACCTGATAGGTCCAGATGGTATCGGAAGGAGTGCTGGGACTAGTACGGGAAGCCGTAACGACTATACTATCACCGGACGCCAACAACCCGGATGCGCAAGAAGCCGCGACCGCGGCATCCACAGACATGACCATGTCCGGGTTCCGGGGCACGACGACCGGAGACACCCCCCAGTGCAACCGCAGGCGGCGCGCCGCCGCCGTGTCCGGAGTGGCCGCGATTATGTGCGCAGGCGGACGACAGGCGGAAAGGATCTCTGCGGAAAACCCGGTATAGGTCAGCGCGAGAATGGCCCGCGCATCGGTACGCTTAGCCAACGCAGCCGCAGCCGCAGCCACCGCCGACAAAGACGGATTGTTGTCGGCATACGTCTTATGCCCGGTCGCGGCCTCGTTACCATCGCAAATCGAACGCATGGTGGCGACCACCCCGACAGGATCACGGCCTACGGCGGTCTCAGCGGAAAGCATAACCGCAGCGTACCCCTGTTGAACGGCTATCGCGACATCGGACACCTCGGCCCGGGTAGGGCGCGGCGCGGTACGCATCGACTCCAGCATCTCGGTGGCGCAGATGGTGACCTTACCGGAAGACGCCCCCCAGTCGGCTATGCGCTGCTGCGCAAAAGGCACGCTTTCAAACGGCATCTCCACCCCGAGATCCCCGCGGGCTACCATCAAACCATCGGAGACCTCCCCGATAGCAGACAAATTCTCCAGGGCGCGGCGGCGCTCGATCTTGGCGATTAGGGGTATGCTGCCAGCAATGGCGCGGGCGGCCAAAACATCCCCCGGCGCGCCGACGAAAGACAAGGCGATCCAGTCCACCCCCGCTTCCCTAGCTACGACCATGTCCTCCATGTCCTTGACGCCGAAAATACCCTCGTTTACCGAAAAACTGGTGTCAGGCAGGTTAACCCCGCGACGCGGCGCACACGAACCGCCCCGAACAACACGCACCAGAACACCCTCAGGACCGATATCGGAAACCTCAAGATGAACGGTCCCGTCACCTAGGAAAATCGCCTCCCCCGCTTGGACACCCAGACCATAAGGATCGAAATTGAAGTCCTCGCGCACCAACCTTACAGTCTCCCCGTCCCCGAACACCAGTTTACGGGAACCGGTGCGCAACTTGGGCCCCTGAATGTCCACCAGCACCCCGGCCAAGGGCACCGCGGACCTCACCTGCGCTATGATCTCCCTGGTCTGCGGGGGTTTGGAATGGGCGCAATTCACACGAAAAACGTCCGCACCGGCTGCGGCCATAGACCGGATAACCGACTCCTCGGACGAACTCGGCCCTATCGTGGCGACTATACGCGTAAAACCCATCGCGTGTACGGTCAGGCAAGACCCTGGAATGTCACGCATAAACCCCCACAAAACCGGTGAGGACGATACTGACAGGGTGCGTACAGCCAGAAACGCCTACGCGGCGGCCATCCTCTTTGCGGTCATAGCCGTCCACGTCCTGGTCTGGTTAACGGACCTGTATGATCCCGTGAACGCAACCAATCGCACGGCGGTCTACGCCGCCGCGGCGGGGACAATCCTGGCGTTAACCGGGGCCAGACGGATCATGACCCACGCATCAACGTTCGCGCACGAACTATCCCACTGCGTCGCAGCCATAGCAGTGGGCGCCTCCCCGCGCAGCATCACCTACCAGACCGATGCCACGGGGCTCGCAATCCTGGCATTCCCGGAACGAGTAGGCCGATACCGGCGCGCCATAGTATTCCTCAGCGGATACCTCGGCCCGATCATCGCGGCCTCCACCATACTATGCGGCCTTGCGACAGGTTACACTAAAGAGGGTCTTGTAGTGCTATCCATCGCATGCGGAGGCGCACTACTGCTGCTAGTACGCAACCTCTGGGGGGCTTTTGTGACAGGACTGCTGGCGGCGGCGGCCTGGCTGGGGGCGGTATACCTGCCGACGCGCTCTACGGAAATCGCCGCAGGACTTTTGGTGGGCATCCTTACAACTATGGGGGTGTGCGACGCCTGGGAGCAGCTACGAAGAAAAACACCAGGAGAGTGCGACGCGGCTGAAGCCGCCAGAGAACTATACGGAATTCCATGGAAACTGGTCGCAGGTTTCCAGATGGCAACGGTGGTCTTTGGCGCGGGCGTACTTGCCTACATGCTGCTGAAAATCTACGGAATGGTGCCGTAACAAGGAAGACCGGCCAATACTACCAAGACGGTAAAAGCGGTGCACAGTACAAGCAATGAGCACCCGAACCAAAAAAAGCCGCAAAACGAGGCGGGGTAAGGGAGACGACAAAACCAGCATAGTGGTAAAAGGTGCCAGGGTGCACAACCTGAAGAACGTAACAGTCACCATACCTAAAAACTCACTGACGGTTTTCTGCGGGGTGTCCGGATCCGGAAAGTCATCCCTGGCGTTTGACACCATCTTCGCCGAGGGACAGAGGCGCTACATAGAGTCCCTGAGTTCGTATGCCCGACAATTCCTGGGGCAGATACCGAAACCGGAGGTGGACTCCATCGAGGGATTGTCCCCCGCCGTCTCGATAGACCAGAAAACCTCCGGACACAACCCCCGCTCCACGGTAGGTACGGTGACGGAAGTATGGGACTACCTGCGACTATTGTACGCCAGAGTCGGGAAAATGTACTGCATCACCTGCGGAACGCTGATGACCGGAACCTCCCCGACGATGATCGTCGAAGACATCATGAAACTGAACGGGGAGAAGATAACAGTGAGCGCCCCGATCACGAGAGGAAAGAAAGGAACATACGCGGAACTCGTCGAAAACTACAGATCCAAGGGCTTCACCCGGATGCGAATAGACGGCAAAATCATGCGCATAGAGGAGATACCTGAACTCAACCCCAAGACCAGGCACACCCTGGACCTGGTTTTGGACAACATACTGATAGGCGCGGAAAAAAGACAACGGGTAGTCGAAGCGGTGGAAGCGGCCCTCAACCACGGGGAGTCCTTCGTGGGTGTGGAGGTGAACGAAACCATGCGCAACTACTCCACGCGTACCAGCTGCCCGACCTGCCTTACGGCCGGAGACCCGCTGGAACCCAAGAGTTTCAGTTTCAACTCCCCCTACGGGGCGTGCACCAAATGCTCCGGTCTGGGCTACTCGCACGAACCCAGCGCGGACCTGTGCGTGATAGACGACACCCTGAGCATAAGGGAGGGGGCGCTGACGCCGTGGTACGAGGCGGGCGGTTGGCGGTACTACCTGGGATTACTCGAACAGCTTGCGGACCTGAAAAACTTCTCCCTGGACGAACCCTACGGCAAACTGGCGACCAAACACAAGAAACTGCTGATGAACGGCGACGACTCCCTGCTTTTGGATGCGGTCTTCTCCACCAAGTACAGCACCCGGGAATACCAAACCTACTGGGAGGGTCTGCTCCCGTGGCTGCAGCGACGGTACGACGAAAGGGAAGAAGAAGGCAAAGAGAACAAGTTCGCCAAGTACTTCGCCACCAAACCGTGCTCCAAGTGCTCGGGGGCGCGACTCAAGCCCGAGATATTGAACGTACGAATAGACCAAAAAAACATAGCACAACTCGCCCACATGTCCATAGAGGACCTCCTACGGTGGGTCAAAGCCACCGAACTCGGGACGGACATGAAAACGGTATACGACGTGATAGTGAAAGAAATCACCAGCCGACTTAACTTCTTGAACGTGGTAGGACTCGGCTACCTCTCGTTGGACCGGTACGCGGCAACCCTGTCCGGAGGCGAGTCGCAGAGAATACGCCTGGCCAGCCAGATAGGGTCCGGACTCGCAGGGGTGCTATATGTGCTAGACGAACCCAGCATAGGCCTGCACCAGAAGGACAACGCCGCCCTGATACGGACCCTGAACACCCTCAAGAACCTCGGCAACACGGTGATCGTAGTGGAACACGACGAAGAAACGATACAGCAGGCCGACTGGGTGGTGGAAATAGGTAAGTACGCCGGCAAACTCGGTGGAAACGTCACGTTCAGCGGGACCTACCAGAGCCTGGAGAAGAGCTCCACGATCACCGGATCGTACATGTCCGGGAAAGCCGCCATACGAACCCCCGAACAGAGAAGGAAGACGACAAAGGGGGCGCTAACCCTGCACGAACCGCGGGGAAACAACTTGAGCATCGACAAAGTCGAATTTCCGCTCGGCTTACTGACGGTGGTAACCGGGGTCTCCGGCTCAGGAAAGAGCACCCTGGTCAACGACACCCTGGCCACGGCCCTGGCGCGCAAACTCGGATACGTCGCCGAACTACCCATGGCCCACAAAAAACTCGAAGGCTGGGAAAACGTGGACAAACTGGTCATCATCGACCAGTCACCAATAGGTAGAACCCCCAGATCCAACCCGGCCACCTACACGGGGGTGTTCGACAGCATACGCAGCTTGTACGCCGGGGAGAAAGAATCGAAGGTGCGGGGATACGGGCCGGGTAGATTCAGCTTCAACGTGCCGACAAGCAGCGGCGGCGGCCGTTGCGAAAAATGCACGGGAGACGGGGCGTTGAGGGTGGAGATGAGCTTCCTGCCCGACATCTACGTCACCTGCGAGGACTGCGGGGGAACCCGCTTCAACAAAGCCACCCTGGAAGTCAAGATAGGCGGCAAGTCCATCAGCGACGTACTACGACTGACGGTGGACGAGGCACGAACGTTCTTCCGCAAATACGCGGCCATCGCCAAACACATAGAGGTGCTACACGAGGTCGGACTAGGGTACATCACCCTGGGGCAAAGCGCGACAACCTTGTCCGGAGGGGAGGCCCAGCGGGTCAAACTGGCGAAAGAGCTGCTCAGGCGATCCACCGGTAAAACCGTGTACATACTGGACGAACCCACCACGGGACTGCACTCCTACGACATCGCCAAACTAATGGACGTAATGAACAAACTGGTAGACAAAGGAAACACGGCGATAATAGTCGAACACAACATGGACGTCATCCGCCAAGCGGACAACGTCATAGACCTCGGACCGGACGGCGGACCGAAGGGCGGAACGATCGTGGCCCAGGGAACGCCCGAGAAGGTCGCCAAAGCAAAAACCCACACAGGTCGCTACCTCAAGAAATCACTGAGCGCCGGCAGGAACAAAGAAGCGAAACGAACGACGACACGGCCCCGGAACCGAGCGACGGCCTAATCGATTTCAGGCGATCTTTAGAAAAGAAGCCAGATCGAAGCCATGGTCGCGCATCCAAGCCCGCGCTAGATGACGCGACACGTCATACCAGATAAAACTCGTCGCCCGTGGACCCGTGACAGACGTCGCCGACAACCGCGTACGGACGGGCAGGAGGACGCGAAAACCGGACAATCAAACCACATGACCCGAGAAACAGAAATCCCGAGCGCAGGCGACAGCATGACAGATAGGGTGCTGCAAGTCGTGGAGGTGATACGACCCGCCCTGCGCGCCGACGGGGGCGACATGCAAGTAGACCACGTAGACGAAACGACCGGGGTGGTGACCGTAACCTTGACGGGCGCCTGCGTGGGGTGCCCGGTAAGCCACATGACCCTCAAAGAAGGAATAGAGCGCACCCTAGTCGACCGGGTCGACGGAGTGGTGCAAGTGGTCCTGTCCGGAGAAACCCGAACCTAGGAGAAAACGCGTGAGGGCGGCCAGACCCTCACCAAAACCTTACTCACCGCGGCACGGGCCGGTGAAACGGTAGACAACCTTGTTCACCAGCACGCGATCAACAGCACCACCCACTCTGCCGCCGGGTGCGGAACACGGTATCCGGACACGCCTGACGGCCCTAGGACCGGCAACGCGTCGAGGATTTAGGAACCACGAGTTCCAAGAGATACCTGTCAACGACCTTGTTGATACAGGCGTTGGCATTGTAACCGGTATGCTGATCAGCCTCAACCACAACGAGCACACCGCCCTCCAAGGCCGCCGCCATCCGGGCCGAGGACTCCAAGGGGGTGGCGGCGTCACCGGTGGTACCAACAACCACTATCGGACCGGCATTCACACCGGAAACCACGACCTCATCCTTTTCTTCCTCCGGCCACAGGGCGCAGAAGTACCCGTAAGCGAAACCGTAACCCAGGCGCGGGGCGATCTCGTTGAACATGGGAAGATTGGCATCAACCAAGGCAACAGAGGCGGGACCTTTGTCGTCGAGGCACGAAATCGCCAGAAAAGCCTCCAACTCGTTGCCGTAGACGCCCTCGCGGCGGTCGTACTGGAAGTAGTCGTCGTACAGAGACAGGATAGCGGAACCGTCACCCATCTGCAGATCGAAGAGAGCCTCGGCCAAAAGGTCCCACATGCGATCGGAGTACAAGGCGACTGTTATACCCGTGAACAGCACGCCGTCGGTAATAGGCACCCTGGCGGTGTTGACGGGCGAAGAGTTGGCCCTGACGAACAATTCGTCCAAAGCCTGCGCGGACCTCATGCCGTTGTTGAACGGACAGACGGGATTATTGGAGCAGTAATCCAGGAACTTTTGAAGTTGCATCTCGAAACCCGCCGCCTGGGCCGCGGTCTTCGCTAGAGAACCGGCGAGCGGATCGGAAGCGCCGTCGAGAACCGCCGCCCTAACGGTTTCCGGATACAAAGTGGCCCACACCGCGCCGAGTTCCGAGCCGTAGGAGAATCCGAAGTACGAGATCTTATCGACCCCCAGGGCGCGCCTAATAGAATCCATGTCCCTGGCTGAGTTGATGGTCGATACGTAGGGCAGTATCTCCCCAGACCTCTCCACGCAGCCGGCGTTGAACTCCTCGGCGGCAGCAACCAGACCTTTCCTCTCGGCGGGAGTGTCCGGGGACATATCCACCGCGAAATACCTGTCAAAATTGTCCACGCAGTCCACAAAAGGAGTGGAGTCCCCCGTTCCCCTAGGATCCCAGGCAACTATGTCGAAGTTGTCGAGTATGTCCGAGGAAAAATAGTAGTCAGGATAGTTCAACATACCGGTCCCGCCAAAACCCGGACCGCCGGGGTTGACCAACAGGTACCCGCCGGAGGCCTCCTTGGACGCTCTGCGCATGCGCAAACTCAGAGTGAAATAACCGGAAACATCCTCGGTGTACGAGTAGGGAACTTTTAGGGTGGCGCATAACGTATCGTCCCCGGTACAAGGAATCCAGGAGATCTGCTCACCATCCCCGGACGCGGGAAGGGTGGTCACCGGTGAAGAATCCGCGGAAAGATCCGGCACATCGGCGGTAACGGATGGCACCACCGTGTTCGGCGAGTAGGACTGAGGACCCTCTAGGGACGAGCAGGCGCACAGAAACGAAACAAGGAGAGCAACAAAAACTTTTGCCGTGGATCCAGGGTAGCGACGCGTCACCAATCACACTGTGCCAAGACGGACAAAAACCGCATTGTCGATCAATCTATAGCGCACCCACCTGTATAAGGGTAGCCGTGGCCTTGCTGACCTCGTCCCTACAGGCATCGGGATCCCGGCTTTTAACGCATATGCTCCCCACGAAACCGTCCTGATCGGCGGAATTGTCGGTAATTAAAATCGCCTGCGCTACCATCCCGTAATAGCAGGCCGACCGGCCCGACAACGAGGCTATAGAATCGCACAAGTTGCTGTAACTATCCGTTGAGTTAGGCTCGTAGTTAACCGCGGCAGTACCAGAGGCCGCATAACAATTGTCCGCGGACGCCCCCAGACGCGGACACGACCCCATGAGCGACTGGGGGGTGCGGTACTCCTCGGGCAGGTAAGCCAAGCCTTCCACGGAACCCTTGTACACGGAGGCCAGACCGCGCATACATGCGGCGTGGCTGCTCGGGCGCGACTCGAGGATCGAACACCACAACAACAGATCTCCGGACGGATAATTACGCGGAAGGGATGCAGTGAAAGACCGGGTGCGTATAATCTGGTTTGCTATCCACTCGCCGGAAACCATCGCCACAGCCTCTACGCAGGAATCCTCTAACGCGGTCCCTACGAGATTCTCGTCGCATAGGGCCACGGACTCCGCGAAACTGACATTGGTACGCACGGCGACCGCGTGACCAAAACCGTGTGCGCACTGCCTTGTCGACCGGTCGTCGCCAGAGAAAACCTCCTTATCGTAGCACAGGGACGCCAGATGCCTGTAAACGTCATCGGTGGGAACGTGACGGGCGGCTGCCTCCCCGACGCCGTGAATGTACCCCAGACCACAGACTCCGCTAGAACCCTTCAGGGACGCGGTCACATCCAAGGCGGACTGGAGGATTTTTTGGCCCACAAGGTGCGCGACTTCGTGGCACACGTGTTCACCATTACGAGAAACGAACCTGGGATCCGCGTCCAGGTCCTCTAGAAACAGCATTACGGCAGGTACACCCTCAGCGGAGAATATGCCCAGCCCCATCTCGGCCAAACATTCGTTACGGTTAACAGAGTACAACAGCAGACACGCCTCTTCGTCCTGGACGGCGGTATTTTGAACGAGAAACGGGAATATAGACCCCGCCGCGGCTAGAAAGAGCCAAAAAGAAACGAGGTAGGCGCGGCGGCGAAATTTCGACAACTTTCGTAAACGAACAACGTAAAGAACCATGAACATCGCGGCCGCCATGACACCCACAACAGCGGGAACAAGCCAACTAGGTAACCAGGACTCGGAAGACCCGAGAGCGCCGACGAGTTCATTTGGAATATTCCTTGAAATCAACACTTCGAAAGACTGGGAGGCGCGAATACCGTTATGCACATAAGAAAACGTGTACGAACCATTGGTCAGTTGCGGTACCTGCACCAGTTGAACCCCGTCAACGACTTCTACGGAAGGAACGATATGCAGCGGGGTGCCCGAGGAGGCCAACAGTAGACGTATACCTACGGCCGGGGCGCTATTGGGGGAGCGGTGAAGTATGCGGATAGCCGTAGGCGGCCAATCCACAGTGCTACCGGGGGCGGGAACCACGGAAGTTTCCCCCGGCTGCTCGGCGTCAGCGGGGGAAGGAAAAGTCAAAGTCAGCAGAAGAAAAATTTTGAAAACTGCCCTTGTCAAGGCTTTGGGACACACCGACATTGAGGCCATACCTGTACTATGCCTTAATTGCGCAGCTATGCCAGCAGTGAAACGGGGCGGAGGATTTACGCTAGATTAGAAACTCCGCACAGTATTTTAATGGGAGCCACCTCCATACCCGTGGCTATCTTGCCCCGGAAAGCCCCCGCCATACACCAACATTTGCGCATCACGTGGATTTTTCGTTAATGGATCTCCCGGACTGTCTGCTCATGTAATCCAGATAGGCGGACTTGAGACCCGCGCGCAAGTCTACGGGCGTGGCCGCCAAAATGTCCTCCAACGGAACACCCTGAGGGCGAAGCTCGGTCTTGGTAATGGTCATGGTCGCCCGCATATAGCAGGCACGGACGTACCTGTCTAGAAGGGAGCAAGCCCTGAGAGCGTCCTTGTACCCGTAAGATCCCGGGTTCCCCTCAGCTGCGGCGATCAGACCGACATAGTACCCGTAACCCACCACGCACGCCCTTTGTCTGCTGCTGGAGTTTTCTGTCGCACTCCAGTCGTCCCCCAGGTTCTCCTCCGAGGCAACACCGTCGATGCCTTCATCGTTTTCCGCGGCGCACACCTTCAAATACTCGGGCACTATTGTGCGAACCTCTCTGTAATACATATTGTCCACGGTCAAACTGATGGTCAAATCCTTGTAGCAGGCCACGCCCCTTAAGAGGTTGAAGGACTTACTGCTGCAGGATTGCAAAATGGACTCCCAGGGCTCTCTCTCCCACGGCTGAGTCCACTTGTCGTGCCGGATGCGCTCGTAAATACCCTCATAGCAGTTCGCCACCGAGCCGCTGTCGGGGGCGCTCTCGCACAAATCGGTCGTAAGACCCACGTCACCCTTACTGGCGCCCTGCAAACCGTAGCCGGCGCCGTGCCAACACTGCGACCTGAAAGTGTCCGGATTCAATATAGTGAGATCAGTGAGGGAACAGAACTCCGTTACCGAAGTCGTAGCATTACCCGGGTAGACCTTATCCACGGCGAATATGCCTATGGCGTGCACTATGGCGAAAGTACATAGGGAACTATGATCGTTGACCAGATCCCTGTAATCCTCCCCGTTCGCCATGGCGGCAAGCGTAATGTCCTGGTTGATCTGGGCGCAATAGGACCCGGCGGACATACTCATGCGCTTGAACACCTCGTCCACCACGGCGGTCGCATGAGCATAACCTTTATCCGTGGCCAGGGAAACCGCGGCGGGCGACAAACACTCGTAAACGCCCGTATTGAACTTTACCTCGTTGGCCGCGGTATTGTCGTAACACCTCAGTAGACGGGCGGTGTCCCGTGAACTCCCGCTACCCCCCGTCAACCTGTAACCGGCCGCACCTGCAACGAGAAGCACCGCGAGGAGCCCGACGTACAGACGCCCGCCACGGACAACGTTAAGGGAAAGCCTACGCACCAACAGGACTGTGCTCTGCTTGACTAAAAAGGCAACACCCTGACCGGATATACGGGCCGCTCACCTGAATCGTAGTACGACCTGACGACTTTCACCGGTCACGTAGATAGTAACCACATGGTCGCCCGCGGCGTAGACCGGAATTATGGACCAGTAATCATCGATGGTGGACAACTCGAACCTCAGGGAACTGCTGTGCACCGAGATCGGCAAAGCGGCATAATAGGTGGTCTCCACCAGCCCGCCGCGAGCCACCTCGAGAACAGGGGCACCGCACCCTACCGGGGTCAAACAGGACTCACCGAGCAACAACGTCACCCGTTTCCCGCCGCTCATCACACTGTCTTCGGGTGGCGCAGCCGAAGAACAACCCAACACCAACAACCCCAGCAGTATATGAAGAGACATCCGGCGCACAGTAGTTAAAACTGTACACCTTTGACAAATTCAGGCACTGGGGCGCGGACGCACAACACCAGCCCAAATTCCCGGACGGAACGCTGCCATGAAACAAGGAAACCACACAATAAAACCATCCGTGAGTATCGACAACACCAACTACTACACCCTGCTAGGCGTGGCCCCCGGCGCCAGCGTAGAGGCCATCAACGCCGCCTGGCGGCTCGCCGCCCTGGAAAACCACCCGGACCTGGCCGTACTCAGAGGCATGGACTACAGGGAAAGCGAAAAGAACATGCTCATGATAAACCAGGCACACCAGATCCTGGCCGACGCCGTCACAAGACGGGAATACGACCTGGACAACGGACTAATAAAAGCAACCTGTTCACGCTGCGGAAAACCAGGAAGCCTGCGGAACACCGCGAGCGGGGCGGTCACCCCGATATGCGACGCCTGCAGAAAACCGGCCAACTAGCGGATTCTGCGTACCTTACTATTTCAAAACTACTTCAAATCTAAGGCCAACCGGGCACGATGAGCGGCAAAAGCCCCGGATATGACCCCGACCACTTCCTTGCTAGAAGCGTAACTGTTGTTTATCTTCAAGTCCACACCATTCCAACCGTCGAGAGCGTACTCCCCCTCGTGATGCAAGGTGGAAGGGTCGGCGATGACCCCGTCACGAGCCAGCAAACGGGCGGCCTTAACCTCGCTGTCCACGAAGAGCCTGACAAGATACATACCTAGAGCACTACACGGAGCGGCCTCGCGCGGAAACCTACCGTCCCCCATGTACAACGAAACCCCCTGGGCCATACTGTCGAGAATGCGCGGCACGGCCAAACGCACATACCTGGTCGGATCATCCTCGCGCGCCTCGTTGCCGAGATACTGCAACGCCCTACGAATCCCGGTAGTACGCGACCACCCGGTCAAATCCGCCAAAGGATCCCGAGTCTCCCCCCAGAGAATACCCACTAAGTGCCTGGCGTGCGCATCCGTCACCCCAAGCAGAGAAGCAACCTGCTCCCAGGCTGAATCCATATCGGTCAAAGACGTCAAGAGTTCCAGAGCATCCGTCACCTCTTGCTTCAAAGAGTCGGATATACCCACCCTGATGTGATCCGGGTAACCCAACGCAACCATCACCGCCGGACCTATGGTATCCTTCCCGCTAGCTTGGGGACCGGAGACCACCAGCGCAGCCACCTTCCCGGAGACGATGTTGTCCAAAGCCTTGACAGCCACGGGACGAGAAACCCCCATCGAATCCGCCACGTGCAGAAAAGAATCGCGAGATCGGGTATGACTATGAGCCTCCATAACGATGGCTCCCGGGTGAGAATACTGCATGCCCTATACTGTGCCCAGAAGGGCATCCAGGGCATTTACCAGCCGACTGGCGGCGACCAATTAAAGACACGGTAGCACGGGGCCGCACAATATCCCCTCATGCTAGATACTCTCGCCTGGGCGCTAATCTCCGAGATCCCGCTACAGGCGGCCATGGAAGACCAGATCAGGGTCGGGGCCTACATCCTGTGGGCCATGGCCCTGGGCGGGGTGATCGGTTTGGAACGCGAGAAAACGGCCAAAGCCCCGGGACTCCGCACACACATGCTCATAGCCGGGGCGAGCGCGATGATCGTGGCGATAGGTTTCTCCGCCACAAACTCCCTAGGAGACCCGAGCAGAAGCATACACGGAATCGTAACCGGAATAGGTTTCCTGTGCGCGGGAGCGATATTCCAGTCGAAAAAAGGAGCCGTATCCGGCCTGACCACCGCGGCGTCCATGCTGTACACCGCGACCATCGGCTGCGCAATAGGGGCAGGGTTCGGTTACACCGCCACGATGGCCGCATTACTCGCCCTGTTGGTACTACGCGTCCTGGGACACATGAGATACAAGATGACCCACCACGACAACCAGACGGAAACTCTACATCACAACGGCGAATAGATAGCCGACGATATGCGCACAATCTCGAAAAGCGCTTTCTCTAAAACTTCAGGCCCGGAACCGGCGGCGACCTGGGCGAAAGCCAACATGAACGAGGTGGACGTACCCCTGACACCCGTGGCCATGCAGGACTGCACGGAAGCATCAGAAACGTACAAGACCCCCTGACAGGCGTCAAGGATGGACTTGGAATAGTTGGCGACATCCACGTTCGACCTGCCCCTGATATAGGAAACCACCAAGGGCCGCTGATCCAAAGGCAGATTGGCGTCGCCGACCTGCCAAGTGGAAGGCCTAGCCGACAGCACCACGAGCCCGACACTCCTCTCGAAAGCCCCGCCGGAACCCCCGGAGCCTGAACCTGACTTGAACCTGCGGAAATTACTCTTAGACCGGAGCGCCATAGGAACGGTGACCATAAAAGCCGAAAGCCAGGGGCCGCCCGCAAACGGAACTTCGATGGCGTTAGACATAAGGTAGATTGTGACTCCGACAACCCGGAACGCATTGACGGCAACGGCGGAGAACCCCGACAAAGGCAGGGGCCGCCACTACACCTGGAAAACTACTGGTTTAAATCCCTAATAACCTGGGAGACTTCCTGCTGATTGTCTGCGGAGGACCTGCCCTTAAACATATTCCTTTTCCTCGCCGGAGAATTGCTCATACCTTCGTTTATACCCCTGGCGGCCGACTTGGCTATGGAAGAAACCTGATGAACGACCGTCCCGACGGCGGTGAGCGCAAGAGCGCCTAACACTAATTTTTTACGCATAATACCACTATCCGGAAAACCCGAGGGGAAACAACATTCCCGGACAAACCTTTACGTCGGTACCCCTACCGTCTGGTACAAGGGAATGTAT
>Ga0169931_10008016_pt1 | contig 15522 bp, 14 predicted proteins | sample Kivu_15m_20L_FD_129675 | JGI IMG/M metagenome (GOLD analysis project Ga0169931, IMG submission 129675) | Freshwater microbial communities from Lake Kivu, Western Province, Rwanda to study Microbial Dark Matter (Phase II) - Kivu_15m_20L... | ecosystem: Environmental > Aquatic > Freshwater > Lake... | reverse complement strand
TGAATGAAGTATCCTACTGTACTACAATTGACGTGGAGTTTCGAGATGGAAAAGAAACCATCCAGATAAAGCCAACCGACAGCAGAGCTCCCATGCTGCATCGAAACTTAAAATTAAACTTTCAAAAGGTTCAAATAGTAACGTTCATCATCCATACATTTCTGTGTCACCGTCAAGTGAAAGCGATCGCCTACTTTACGACATCGTCGCCATTTCAAAGCAGATTAAATATACTTCGTAGCACAATGCCACGAAGAAAATTGACTGTTGCACCATGTAGTAATGAGGATATTGCCACTCCTACAGAGGGAAATTCCGAACAACAAATTTTGAAGAGGAAAGTTCTAACTAAAGATGAGCTACCAACAATTGGACATGATTCCGAGGTAACGACAAATGCGGAGACAGTGAAACTCAAGCGTAAAAAGGCCACGGAACCACAAAGTATTACTGAAAAAGATGACCTACCAAAACTTTGGAATGAACAAGAATCTCGTGAAAATTTAGGATCTTATAGTACGTCATTAATAACTTATGGAATACATTCCTTGGTCTCACTTTTTATTTCTCAGAAAATTTTCATGCTATAACTTATGCTCATCAGCATTTAAAATTATTAGTTGGAATGTAGCAGGACTTAGAGCTTTATTGAGTAATCATCCAGATGCATTACCGTCACTTGTTCGTCGATACAATCCTGATGTTATTTGCCTACAGGAGACAAAGCTACAAGATATTCATCTCCATGATGAGAAACTGAACATCAAAGGAAATTTACTTTGTAAAGAAGGATACGATTGTGTGTTCAACTGTTCCGTAAAGAAGGGCTATAGTGGAACGGCTGTCATTTGGAAAAAATGGCTCAATACAGTCTCTCCTCACATTGTTGCTGGTAAAAGTACCAGTAATCTCGTCAACGTGGATAAAAAGAAGAGTGCTGGTATCCCCAAAGGCGGCAAAAAACAAGCAGATATCAGTAAATTCTTTTCTATGAAAGGACACGACTCGTCGCAAGATACTGTACCTCAAGATAGCTCATCCACACAACCTTCATTGGAAGCTTATCAAAAATATGACGGGGATGTTCCCATTGAACATCTCGTTCCAACATCCATCTACCCCGATTTGGGTATGCCTGAACATGACCAAGAAGGTCGTGTTTTGACTATGGACTATCCTCTATTTTCCTTGACAAATGTCTACGTTCCTAATTCTGGAGCTGAGCTTAAAAGGCTTGATGAGAGGATAAATTCATGGGATCCTGCCTTACTTTCGTTTATGAAGCAAAAGCATAAAACGAGGGGCAAACCGGTGATATGGTTGGGAGATTTAAATGTCGCCCATACAAATTTAGATTGCTGGAATGATGGTGCAAAACATTTGCTCAAAACGCCTGGTACAACGAAAGAGGAAAAGGATTCGTTTACACGAACATTGAATGACAACAATTGTGCGTTTGTGGATGCGTTTCGTTTCCTCCATCCAACGGCCAAGGGATATTATACCTATTGGAGTCAACGAGCTGGGAATCGTCTACCAAACAAAGGTTTGCGTATTGATTACTTCATATGTAGCCGTGAATTGATGGAAGATAATGCAGAGAGGAAGGTCGTCGTGCGAGACTCCTACATGGTTACTGATCAATCAGGCAGTGATCATTGCCCCATAGTATTAGAAATGGAGATAAAGAAATAAAATGTTTTTCGTAGTATCATCACTGAACGCTATATGATATAGCGAAACATTGTAACAACAGTATGACATTCCAAGTTCTTTTTACAGATTTGAAAAGGGGATTGAACATCTCTTTAGAAAACGAAATATATATGATCAATGAGATACATTAATATCCAAGATAGACGACGAATTGAATTTAACGGAACAGCCTTAATAACTTAAAGAAATTAGTGATGGACGAAAAATCTTTGATGAATACATCATTTGATTATCCTGAAGACATACCAGAGTAAGCCTCTAGAAGCAAAACTTCCAAGTACGAAATGCAACTATGAAATCAGTAAATATTCTTCGATCTACAATGTAAAACAAAGTCGCAAGTAATTCATGAAACATGAGCCATGGTCATGTAATGAAACGCAAGCAGAGATTCCGACCCATAGACGATCAACCGCAAGGAAGCTATACTAGTTCAAATAGTTCATCAGACGTATCCTTGATCATATAATATGCCATGAGTGAATTAAAAGCGAGACCACGGCGAATGGAATCGTATGCCCTAATCAATGCATTGGTAAATACAAGATCGTTGCTTGTTATGTAGAGAATTAAACCATGTTTAGCTGTCGTGTCTGTATATCGATGTGCACCTTAATCAGCAGCAAGTTTCGAATAGTTTGCACAAGGAGTGTTTTCCATCCCTAAAAACCATTCTAATGACCGACCATAATCCATTCATTATTGCGTTCTACAGCATCTCTTCATTCATCTCCTTCAAAACAAGAGACGAGGTGGATCATAATGCTTCCTGTTCCTCATATTCTCCCGAGTAATTACATTTTTATACCCGATCGAAATCTTATGAGATATTTATCCAGTTGAGGGGTTACAAATTCAACGCAATTTCAATTGCAAGTGTGAAACGATATTCTCATCCTCCATGAAACCCAGCTTTATAATCGTGTACTTTGGCGTCGTTTTCAAAGACACCAATCGACACGAATTCGCTAGACTTGACGAACATAAGTCGGCATCTGAATTGCTATGTACCGACGCATGTAGCCGCGGCATCATTGATCAATCTGTATGGTGAAATAATGGCAAAAACATGGAGACTCATCTTTGTGATCCACCTCTCATAAAAATAAAGTGCTGCTGTCTGCATTCATGGGTCATCGTTAGGGATATAAGGTAGTATTTAATACTACATACGAATCTCTGTGTGTACTGTAGATCGGACGTTTTTTATTTGACGCGTCTGGAGTCTGGACTACAAGTACATTTCTGCGGTTTGTTCTTTTGTGCAACAAAACATTCACCCTTTTCAATCAACGTTATAGCAATCATGCCCACACCTGATTTCGCAACCATTCTGTCACACATCCGTAATGATCGTCCTGCGCGTGTTTCTCAGATTATACCAAGAGAGGCTTTGATCAGAAGTCAGAAGCAACCCGTAGTTAAACTTGATGCATCGTTTAACGATGAGGATACCTCAACGGATGGCGAAGAAGACGATGAATACACAACTTTGGAGTTATCGAATGTGCAAACTAAGATAGATACTAATTTGCCCTCTACAACATTTGACACAGAGAGATTGAATCACATACTCGATCTTAGCCAGTTGATCATTTCCAACAACATCAAGTCAGATCGTTTCCGTAGTGATTGTGTCCCTGATGTGGTACAATCTGCGAACAAGTTTCATACTCAACTAAATAAACATGGACTTTTTTCCGACTCGAAAATACCAAATTCATTTCATGAAATTGAATGGACTGAATGGGAAAAGGATATAAACTGGGGGGAAAGTTATCAGAATCCCGAGTCCAAGGATACGATTTTAACATCGGAAGACGAAAACCCCAATCTCATTTTGATGAAGCCTATCAATAGTATTCTGGACGATTTGAATCTGTCATCTGTCATAACCTGGGAAGGAGGATATGATAACAGTCAAAACCGTGCACTGAAACAACTCTCAAAATGTATTATTCTTGAACATGGAATCGCGGGACGATCTATTACCCATATATCAGGTGCTATCCCTTCAAATATTCGACCTGAACCGTTCAATCAATCCTTGGGTTTCGAGCGTCGAATGGAACGGGAGCTTAAAAAGTCTACAGCTAATGGTCTATCTTCTTTGGGCTTTTCACTTCAAACCGATTCAGAACAATTAGAAAAAATTATTGCTGAAAAGCAAAAGAGACGAGCCCAAATGGCTATCGATAAAACATCCCGCATTAAAGATGCCATGAAAACCTTATCCTTGGGTGTAGGTACGGGAAGAGCGATTACATCGAGCCTCATGGGTCCGGGTGGAACGGAAAGAACTGGTCGCCCGAATCGTGATACAGGCTCATCCGCCCATGACACGGAATATGTTGAACAACTCGATGTAGTTTGCAAGCATGTGTTTGTAAAACCTGGCTTTCAAAAAAATGAGCTACGAAACTTTCACCGACCGAGGCTTCCACGATATATGTTTGAATCTGTATCCGTGACACCCTGGCAAGTTCAAATTCGTGTGTTCCCAAGCACAAAACCATCGAATAATCGGCGAGGATTTGATCTATTGGATGGGTCCACAGTACTAAGTTCTTATCAATCACTGAGTGGTGGGCCAGGATCCAACCATTCAAAATATCGTACTGAAACGGACTTATCCCCAACTGAGGGATCGCTGGTATTATTTGAGTACTCTGAGGAGCGACCTCCTATACAAATGACCAAAGGTATGGCTTTCAAAATTATCAATTACTACCGTGGTGATAGGTCCAAGAGCCCCATTTCCGCTGGAGGTGGTGATCGACCAATCGCTAAGAGAGTATCCAATAACGATAGCCGGTTAGGGGGTGATAAATCTTTAGGGGGATATCTTAATAATTCTGGCCGGCTCTTAGGTCCCGCTGATGATATCGAAGAGGTTTCAAGTTTACTTGGAAGATCAAGAGGAAGGAAAAATTCGAACGCCGACTTCGCTTCAGCTTATTCCTCGAAGGTAATAGATAAAACTCAAGAAACTATCCTACCTGAAGGAGTAACTGAGATACTTCATTCAAAGTCACACGGTCCCTTTATTGGGGAGATTGAAGATGGCACAACGCAAAGTGGAATCATCTCCAATTTGTTTTCTGCACCCGTGTTCATGCATGAAGCGCGTTCGACAGACTTCATTCTCACATTGGGTAAACGGTCAACCATCAAAGGTGAACTGATTGACTCTTTTAGATACGGTGCTATGTTGAGGTCAATGCCCAAAACTCTCTTTGTTGTTGGACAGATAGAACCTAGGACCAAAGTCTACTCTCCAAACTCTGTCTCTGAGAAGAATTTTCTGGCAAACTTCCTTACTTTTCAAATAGCAAAGGTACTACAGCGGCACCAATCGAAAGAAAAGGAAGGTATGACTTTTGAAGAAATCAGTGGGAAATTTCTTCATGACTCTGGAGTGCCGATGAATGTTTTTCGACAGGTAGGATCTAGAAAATATTTTTCTTGGTCGACGGTTTATTTGCCTTGGTTTCATAACTTATCTCACTTCCTCTTCAATTTCAAACATTGTCAAAGCGTATTAAACAAGTCGCTGACTTTGACAAAAACACACAAATGTGGACATTGAAAGAACCTGACACTGAAGAATTCCCTAGTGTCGATGATCTCGGGCGCAAAATCTCACCTGAGAGTGTAGCCGCTTATGAGTCTTGCTGCTCCGCAGTTCAGCGGCTAGTTGACATTGGCCTTCGCGAACTTTATACAAGTTCAAATTGCCTGACAAATATCACCACAGCTATACAGTATATGATTGGATTAAAGCACTCCGCTCGTGAGCGGGAGTCTAGAATGAAGAAATTCATTTCAAGAAGTAATCAAAAGAAGAAGGAGTTGGTGATCTACCAAGAAGCACTTAAAAAGCTAGAATCCGAATGGAAAGAACTAAAGAGGAAAGGAGACATCGCAAAATTTATATACGAAGAACTACAATTATCTCCCTGGACTTTGACTTCAGATTTCATTGATATTCATAAAAATTCCCAAGCGAGTGGAATGATGAAGCTCACTGGTTTGGGTGATCCTAGTGGCCGGGGAGAAGGATTCAACTTTTTACGAGACGACACTAAACCTAATAAAAGTAGTGCCGCCGCAGAGGGAGCACTGAAAGCCCAAATTAAAAAGATTACAGGTAAATTTATGCTCGCACTGCCTGTTTGATTTAATATTGACATTTTTTTATTTTCTCTGCAATATTTTCTTTCAGGCACGGATAACGATCTCAGGAAACTCAATATGAAGGAAATGGCACAAATTCTTCGGTCGTATAAATTATCTCAAGCAGAAATTGATAAACTAAGACGCTGGGATCGAGTTCATCTTATTCGAGATTTATCTACAAAAAACGCCAGTGACGGCCTCGGCGACGGTCTTGAAAGATACGCTCGTGGTGAAAGAATGAAATTGACAGACCAAAAACGCATGTATAAGGAACGACTACAAGAAATATGGAGGCGTCAGATATCTGCCCTCACCATGGTACCAGGAACATTTGATAACATTCGAGGAATCCATAGTTTGACAGATTCAAACGAAAATGACGGCTTTGATGATGTCTCCGGACAAAAGATTCATAACGGTGCGAGAGAGACAGGAAGCGACAACGATTCGGAATATGATGATGATCTTGCAGACCTTGAAGATGAATACATGGACATGTCTGAAACTAAGGAAACAAATCAGGTGATTAAGGATATGGGTCTCCAAATAAATAAACTTGATCTGAGTAATGCCTCTCATGATCTTACCAAAGAAGCCCGGGAGCTCGCAGCCCTACGACGACAGCAGAATGAAGATATCAACTCGCAGCAAACCTCTGGGAAATCTCAATTTTTGCATCATTATACCAGTAACATGAAAGATAAGAAGGTTATTCGCAGACGAGTCATGAAAACCTTTCCAGATGGATCGAAGACTGTATTTTTCAAGTTCATCGTTAACCCCTTGGAAGTTGAGGAAATTTTAACAGCTAAAATGAATGAACTCAATAAAAAGGAAACCTCTTCACTCGGGTCTAACTTATTTGGAAAGAAGAAGATTCAATTGAAGTCTGGTGCATCAATCATGAAAGGAGGTTCTTCGGATAGGAATTCACTGAAAATATTTTTTGATGATGATGACCAAGCCTTGGGTCTGGGAAGACATAGACCTCATGTCATCAAGAAATCAAGAAAATCACTTGAAAAGTCAATTGATGATGATAATCAACTAGGAATTTCTGAGAGTAAGATTCGAATCCACTCGCGCATGTCCTCTGATGGTGCTGATAATCGAAAGAAAAAGAAGAGGAAACGAAGCGAAGAGGACAGTGAGAACGATGACATGGTTTCCTACCCACGTGGAACAAACAATCGTCGTGAGCGTGGATCATTGAGAGAACGTATGCCCCACGTAATACTTGCAGATCGTCTTGAAGTTATTCGACAAGATGTTGAAAAACGACCGAACTCGGCTCCTTTCCATCGACCTGTAAATAGAAGGTTACTTCCAGGATACTTTGAAGTGATAAGTGAGCCGATGGATTTGCAAACGATCCGAGATAAGAACAAACGGTATGCCTGAGTGATTAATGTGTTCAAATACTTATCCTCAATTATTTATTTCCTGCTCAATATAATCGCGACTTCCCTTTACTAGGTATGAGTATAAAACTGCGTCTGCGTTCGTGGCAGATTTTGAGTTGATGAAGAATAATGCAATTAAATTCAATGGATTAAATAGCTCACTGGGTAATGAGGCCAATTCTATAGTTGAGATGGTGAAAGACAGCATTGAAGCCCATCGTGAAGAAATAGGAATGATGGAGGAGGCTGTAAGAGAGCAACTCTCCATTGCAAGCTCAACTAAGAAGAAGTAATGCATTAACTTTACAGCTGCTTTTCGTGAGTTAGACATTTCTATCTTTTTCCATGTCCCTTTCGCTTAAAACGCTGAAGACAATCTTCGTCTTTCTTGTCATTCTTTGATTCGAAATCATTCCAAATATGTTGTTAGAATCTTCTCGATGTCATTTTATCGTTCGTTTTCAATGATACCATTGTTTTTACATTGTGTTTTGAGAGAAATATTGTGTCCTTAGATCTGATAAAAGATAACCAAAACTATAAATGAAATCAAGAAAGCCGAATAGAGTGGCAAGTCGTGCAGTAATTATAGGTTGCTTACTTACCTAGTCCTACATACGTCTTACTCATTTACGGTACGGTACATACAGCAACTCTTCTATTCGTGATGCGGTACAGTACCTAACATTGGGGGGTTCTGGTTTCTGGATGTGTAGTACATAGTGTATCTTGTCATTGCTTTCACGAGAATACATTATTATTACCTTTATCATATCTTGACTTGAATGAGTCTTTTGCCCATCCTTATGAGATCTTTCCAGTTAGCATTCTTAATCTGTCCAGCATTAGCTGTGAGGTATTCAGGAAAACCTGATAGGCAGATTAACATCGTCAATGAATCCGGTGTGAAGATACAGATCCATTGGATAAATCCCGACACTGATGAATTGATTCTTCAATCAGACCCCTTTATGCACATTGGTGCCTCATTTCCATTGAATTCCTTCGTCGGGCATGAGTTTCAGGTAACAGAACTTCCAGGGAAAGGCGGTGTATGCAAAGGTGATTCAGAACCCACGACGACCACCCCCGAATGCTTGGTTAATTACTTTGCTGTAAATGAAAATCACGAGCAAATTTTATTTGTTCGGAAACATCTACGGATCGACCATGTTGATAACCAATCCAAGGCAATTGAAAATTCAAGCTATTCTATCCAGAGTTGTCGAGAAAAGGCTTTACAGCAGATATCAAGTACTGATGCAGCTGCCATTGTCGATTCGTTGGTGGAATGTATAGAATCAAGTGTTGAGGCTTTGTTAATCGATGCCAATGACGAGATAGCTTTTCAGGCTGATATTCGCTCAAAGCTAGCTGATCATTTTGAGAATTATACTTGCTATGATGAAAATTTGAATACTACGGAACCGATTGAGTCAGCAACATGGAATGACAAGGGATCGATCAAGACAGTGGATATCTTGCATATGCACCCATCATCGCAAATTCACTTAGTCCATGATTTCGTCAGTCAAGAAGAGTGTGCTGCAGTCGAGGCAGCGGCCAAACCACGTCTTCATAGAGCCACGGTAGCCGATGGAAAGGGTGGAAGTGAATATTCTCCTAACCGTAAGGCTTTACAAGCTGGAATATCAATACCGTGGCGTCTAGAAGCTGAGGGCAATTTACTAGCTCGACTTTCTCGCAGAGTGTATGACTATACTAATCATGTACTAGACTTAAATATTAAAGAAGATGGTCAAGAAGACTTGATGAGCATCCAATACTTCGGTACCAACAGTGTTGATGGTCCACCGGATCGGTATATGCCTCATTGTGATGGTGACTGTGACGGACTGGCTTTTAAACCAGGAAATAGAATGGCTACGATGGTAAGATACGATGAACAGTCGATGTATATCAGTGACTTAGTTCGATGAGTGACTTGTTTGGATAGTTCTAATATTTTTGTATCTTGTATGCATGATGAGTCAGGTTTTGTACTGCACGGTCCCTACCAAAGGTGGCGCTACTAATTTCAGAAACTCTGGAGTTCATGTAGTACCAACTCCAGGGGCAGCAACATTTTTTAGTTATATCAATCCTGAAACGAGAATAATGGATACCGGATTCTCAGAACATTCTGGTTGTCCTGTCCTTGAAGGTGAAAAGAAGATTATTACTCAATGGATTCGACTTGGAGTGGACAAAGAAAATCCTTGGAATTCCTTTAATACGTGTACGTTTTCCCCTAATTCTGTGTTTTAGCTATATTTTAATCTTGTTACCTATATTTCTCTTTTCGTTTGCTAAAGTGGGTCTTAAAATCCAGCCAGGTGACGAAGATGATTACTACGATGAACCGTTAGTTCCAATAAACTCAGATGAGGATGATGAAAATGCGACAAATTCATCGGATGAAATGTAGTTTATTTATCTGACGAGTTGTATACTTGTCCTTTGTATTAATTAACCCATTATGAATATTTGTCTCTTCTATAAAAGTTACGTCGACTATGTAGCATTTCCACGGAAGAAACAATATAACCAGTGGTAGATGCTTAAAGTGTATCTGGGTTGTATGAGGAGACTAGTGAAGTCTTTGTGAATTTGGGATGTATTATTTGATTGGCGTTATATCGATAGTTTGAATTACCCAAAATCAAAAGAACAAATTACGCGCTATGGACTAACTACGTGGTGATATGGTTTCTGTGGAATCTACAGATGTAGTTGTTGACAATCTCATGAGATTTCCTTCCTTTCAATTCTTTCTGTTTCTACTGAATTATATGACACTTTTATGTTTCTTTAGCTTGTTCTATTCCTATAACTTCCGGTAATTCTCTGGTACCGTGGATGAATCCATCACCGATAGATCCATGTCATCATATTCTATTGCTAGTTCCTGATCCATACCATTCATATCCATACGTACCCCAGGAGACACCATCGTCTAGTTTTTCTATAGCAACAGTTGATGATCTTTTTCAGGTTTGTATTACACTCTCTCTCCCAACGTGGTATTATTGCTGATGATGGCTGATGTATTCCTTTTTGTGCGTTGGTAGTTCGACGGACCTTCGAGAATGTGGTATCTCGTCGAAGCACCGAATTGAATCATATCGCCTGGAAACACCTCTTGAGCCTTTTCAATCCCCTCCCATTTTCATAACGACTTATAGATTTAGGATAAAGCTGTTTCTTATTCACAAATGTTCCATTCCTGAATCCCTCATCCATGGTGATCCTGAATGATCAAATACGGTGCTATTCGAACATGTCTCTCACCATCTTCGTCCATTGCACTCAAAGAGATCCAAGGGTTGTATTAAACACCAGTAAATACTGCAAGGTTTACTTGCATCTATCTAGTGTAATAAGAGCTTTGGATAGGCAAAACGATTCTTTGTTTTGGAACGGAGTAGTCAAACATGTTGACTCAAAGGGAAACGATTCATCATATTCGTTTGAAAAAACAACCATCCTTCAAGAGTCAATCTGATTCTTGGTTAAGTCTCTTCGTGTCTATAAAGTAAGGTTTGCATTCAGGCGGGTGTTGGCGTGTCGATCAAGGGGGGACACCTTCCAAAGAACAGTAAGTGTATAGTAGTAATTTTTCCTCTGTAAAATGTAAAGCTCAAAATCTTTTACTGTTGGACAGACATACAGACGTCAGGCTTCTTGCAGTTTGGTTGATGACGTGCATGGCATGCAGGGGAATTGTTGATTTATCGTTTTTTTTTTCATGAACAAAGTATTCTTCTTCTTCGTCTTCTTGTAGTGTATTTGAAATTGAATAATCCAAGAAATGACGAGGATTCTCAACGCAGTCATCTTCACAGTATTCATCGGAGCTACTTTTGCCTTTGTACCAACTAGAAACACGGCCTTTAGGCGTAATGTGGAACTTGACGCCAATATCCGTGGTCCGTCCGAAAAAGCCAAAGAACTTCGATTTGGATGGGATGGTACCACTGCGCTTGGTATGTTGACATTGCACACTACATTACGTGTTTTATTATTCCCTCGTTTTCCTATGTTTCTTATTTTAAATAATGCATTCACTTACATACATTCCAGGAGGTGCTGTGGAAGAAGCGAAACCTACTCGAATGCTGGAAGCAATCCGTGCCGCAGGAGAAACGATTCCATCAGAATGTGAGGTTTTCAATGCCAATGTAGAAATGAGCGGTGATGATGTTATGTTTGAAGATGTAATCAAGGTATCATCTATCGAGAATTTTTTTCGAAGCATCATGTAACACATTACATAATCCACATCTCAAACCATATAATTCCTCGCCTTGATTTAAATTTATTTCCCACAGCTCATTGATACGTATTATGAGTACGGCCTCACTGCATTAAAGAACGGTGACATGGTCAATGAGGCAGGACAAAACGAAGGGTCTGCCAAAATACTCTCATACGCTGCCTTGTCGAGGTTGAATAAAGAATCGACTCTTAAGGTAGGTTATTGGATGTTCTATAGCCTTTCATCACTACTTTTCATCTTCTCGAACTTAGCAAAGTGCCAAATCTTTTCCAGCTATGGGGGCAATATTATAGAGAAGTTCTATCAAATCCCAATGGAAATGACCACCAGAATATCCGCAATTTTATGAAATATGGATGGGATGGCGTTCCCTTTGAAAATGGTGTTGCTCTGACGAAGAAAAAAGTAGGAGACTCTGACTGGGATTGGCATTCAGAGAGTTGGATTCCATAACTACATAAGACATTCTTGGTATGGTTATCAATATTCAGCAGAATCTGTTTTAATTAAAAACGGTCTCTCGATTCTTCAAACGACTCTTTTCCACATAATCCCTTATAGCCCTCAAATTAGTACAAAGATCTTGAGATATTCTACCCTCGACAAGTCCAACTGGAAGATACGGTCGGGGACTTATTTCTACTGCATATGTCAGTCGCATTGCGGACCCGCCTGGTGGGCAACAGCCGGGAAGAGGTTGCATGCGCCAAACCCCTTGGTACAATCTAAATTCCCCATCATCTTTCTCAATACTTTGCATAGATATGTCCTTGGTCGGAAGTTTTGATATTGCAAATGGTCGGGGAAAATGATACCTTTCTAGCCTTCTATTTTTCTCATTACGAGCCCGTTCCGTCCGTGATTCACCTTGAAATACATCCTCCGAAAAATGAAAAAAATCGGGAATTCCATTTGGCCATTCTCTCACTTCTAAAGTGCATCTTGCAGAAAAATTTATTCCGACGACTTTAGCACCGCCAACTTGCCTCAATTTGGCTCCTTTCATTTTCATTGATAAAGATTTACATAGCTCCTCGCGAGGTTGAGTTGGGTCAAACATTAATGCATCCGATGAGTTTGCTGCGCTGTATGACTCTAATACCTCGTTTACTACCAGATTTGGGACGACCTTTTGTAAATTCTCGTAGTCTGTTAACAACTTCAAAAAAGGAGAGAAAAGTAGAAACTTAGTGGCACGCAGTGACTAACATTCGGTAACCAATGACCGATACGTACATTCCAAATCTCATCCACACTGGCAGTAATATCGATACCCGCAAATATTCTCCTTGAGTTGTCAGGTGCCTTTTCGACACGCACAACGGCCTCGCCCGGTACTAAACATTGGTCTTCGTCTATAAACGGAGGCGCCATTTCACTCATGTGATAATCCACATCCTCATATCTTAAATTACGAATCTCAGACTCAATCTGATTCGTCGATTCTACAAACGCTGTATCGGCTGATTCTATATCACTCTTTTCTTCACTTAGAACAGTGGAGACTTCATGAGCTGCATTCGTTGCAAGAACAGTGGCCTTTTCAGCCGTCAACCGTGCCTCGACTGCTGCATTTTCAGCAGCCACCAAAGCCTCTATTACGTCCTTTTTACACTATTTATGCATTTATTGTGATATAACGCATGAGAAGAGGCACATTTATGATACGCTTGATGATGAAAAATTGATTCAACTATGAACTATTATAACTTACCGTTATAAGAGCTTTCTTCGATCTTTCAATAGCAATTTCTGCATCACGAATCGTTTGCTCAGCTACAAGAAAAGCATCAGCGATGGATGTTTTAGCGAGTGCAATTTTATCCAGGGAAATATGCGTATCTCCCTCTAAGGTAGCTCCCTCCTCCAGAATGTTGGAAAAGGCTCGACTACGAATAATCCGACTACCTGCAGTTGCAGCCAAGGATGCCACTTTAGAAACCTCATCCACAGCAAGGTCAACGGCCCCATACGTAGCATCTGTCAAGATATCTGCTATTGCTTTAGGTGCTGCTGTCCCTATCGGTCGTATCATAATCGTTTTCGCAAATTTCTTGATACGTTCCATACGGCTCGATTTGCCTTTCCCCAACATGGGTTCATCCACGCTATCTCCAATTTCATTGGAATCATGTGATGATGCAAGAATAGTTAGCCTAGAAGTAGCCGGTGGAGAAACTAGAAAGCCCAATAATTTATGACTTCGACTATTGATACCGTCATGCAATCTGTGATGAAGGGATGTCCCCTTTGTTCGCACTGAAATGTTTGTAACTATCAGGGAATGAACCGAGATGAAGCAGATGACGATATAAAATAATATTCCATGGATCATTCTTATATGGGTGTTAAATTTAGGTCTAGATATAGTGAGAGTATTATTAGTACAACGTGGAAGATTAGATGATCCTCAATGATGATAGCATCATATGGCAAGGACTAACTGAATGTTGATGATGCAAACAAACAATCATCGATGCATCAGACAATTAGGGTTAAAAGAGGGCTTCAATTATAGAGGCGGAAAAAATTAACAAATTTTTTATGAACACGGTATGAACCAACAACTTATGCACTTGTAACTTTAACAAATTTAAGATCATAATCACTTAATGTCACAGCGCGTTGCCTGGCTTCAAAATACAATGCATCATTGGGATTTAAATAGCCTGCAAGGCGTAGTTTTCCAAGTACAACAACATCTTTACCATTGGATGATAAATCATCAACTAATGGTTTTTTAAGTTGTGTAATGGCTTCAGTATCTGACACAACAGGGGGAAGGTCGATATCTTTTCTTGCAAAAATAGTTCGTGTAGATTCAAACCCCGTCCAAACTTCTCCCTCTACATTCTCTATTTCCGATTCTCTATTATTCGAAAACGTTTTTTGAATCCCTGGGCCCTTATAGCGAAGTAACGTAGTAGGCAATGGTGCCTCTCCATAATTAAGTGCATTGGCACCTCCAATCTCTACATACTCGATAGTTTTAACAATATCTTTGCCTGCAAATGCATTCGCTCGGGTCCTTAGATTATTCAAACGATCTTCCACGACAACACTGTTGTTGCTGCTGTCGGATGACGATAGTATTTTCTTTTCCTTTAAATCTACCATAACAAATCTTAGTCGAATAGGTCCTACTGTCTTACCAATTAGACTTTGTTGTTGATTAATTGTAGCATCTGCTACATCTGGACGTAGGCCACTCGGTCCACTTAGAAACTTTTTGCCTAGGGGAGCTTGAAAATTAGTCAGTGTTTGATAAACATCCCATTCTCCAGACATCCATAGAGGGTAAAATAGATCATCATAGAGACCATTGGAACTTGTGAATAGATTCATCTCATTCATTTGTTTTATTTTGGGTTGATACAGTATCTCCGACGTCATACGAGATGATAATGTCTTGGATGATGGAGTTTCTATAGCAAATGTATCTTCTAAAATAAAAGTCTGGATCACAGGAGGCATAACCGTTCCAATTATTGAAAGATACTTGCGACGCCCCATGTCACATGTTACTCTTCCTGTTCCTCCTTGTTCTAGGATATGCGATATGGACATGCCATACACTTTGGAAACTTCGGTAGCAATTGCGAAACATGCTATTATTGCAAAAACCCATGTAATTCGTTTCATCCTATTGAATGTATGTATCGGGTGTTGTGTTGTGGAATAATAAGGCAACATTTGAACATTGGAGGCTATAGACTGGGAATAAACCATCCCCATCCCACGAGATAAGAGAATCCCGGCTCGTCAAAGTTCTGCTCGCATGCAGTGTGTACAATAGTAGGTACCTACATCAGCAGTACATACATAATACATACAGTACAAAGAGGACTTCTAATTGCGGACTGCGGACGGACCAAATCGCGGACGTTTGCGGACGGACGGACAACTCCGCCTAGTAGATCTATTTTAGCTTATCATACCAAATCG
>Ga0169931_10008015_pt1 | contig 15524 bp, 17 predicted proteins | sample Kivu_15m_20L_FD_129675 | JGI IMG/M metagenome (GOLD analysis project Ga0169931, IMG submission 129675) | Freshwater microbial communities from Lake Kivu, Western Province, Rwanda to study Microbial Dark Matter (Phase II) - Kivu_15m_20L... | ecosystem: Environmental > Aquatic > Freshwater > Lake... | reverse complement strand
CAAAGTGTTTATTCTGCATCAAAAGCAGCAGTGTTAGGTTTTACAAAATCATTATCTAAAGAATTAGCTCGTCTTAATATAAACGTAAATTCAATTTCTCCAGGTTATATTGATACTAGGATGACTCAAAATTATGATCAAGAATCTAAAGATTCAATAATAAGTAATATTGGTTTTAGAAGAGCTGGTACTGCAGAAGATGTAGCTGAAGCGGTACTATTTCTAGCTTCTGAGAAATCATCTTATATAACGGGTCATAATATTCAAGTTAATGGTGGTATGATAATATAATGGAATTGTTTTCAGAAATTAATCCAAAGAATAATAATGTTGCACTAATTAATGAATTAGGTGAAGTAACTTTATATTCTGAGTTGTTTTATAAAAGAGAAGAGCTAAGTGAATATTTTAAAAATCGGTCAGTAACATTATTTCTAACAAATAATTCAATTGACTCTGTAATTATATATTTAAGTTTATTGCAATCTGGTTCAGTACCTGTATTAATTGATTCTATTATTTCGAATCAATTTATTCAAGGTTTGATTAAATCTTACAACCCAGACTATATTGTCTCCTTAAAAAACAACGAACTCCATTTTGATGATTTTGAGAGTTCTGAATTAACTTCTAATTTTAATTTATATACTTCTAAGAATACAAAGAAGGCTATAACAAATATAGATTTAGGCTTATTATTGACTACATCAGGTAGTACTGGAAGTCCTAAATTAGTACGATTAACATATAAGAATGTAGTAGAAAATACTAAATCTATTTGCCAATACTTAGGTTTAAGTAACAATGATAGAGCTATTACCTCTTTACCTATGAATTATTCATTTGGTTTATCAGTTATTCAAACACATTTATATGTAGGAGCAAGTATTTTAGTAACTAATAAATCAATTATTGAAAAAGATTTTTGGAATTTAGTTGCTGATTTAAATGTTACATTTTTATCAGGTGTTCCATTTACTTATGAAGTACTTGAGAAAATTAAGTTTCGCAATAAAGAATTACATAATCTTAAATATTTAGCACAGGCAGGGGGTAAATTAAATGTTAATTTAATCGAAACCTTTGCGAAAGATTCTTTAGCCAAGAATCGAAAATTTTTTGTTATGTACGGTCAAACTGAGGCAACAGCAAGAATGAGCTATATGCCTTATGAAAAATGTTTGAATAAGTTGGGTAGTATAGGCATCGCTATACCAAATGGTAAGTTTACTTTAATTGATGATGAATCTAATATTATTAATGAAAGTAATAAAACAGGAGAGCTAGTTTATGAAGGACCGAATGTATCATTGGGTTATGCTGAATCTCGGAATGATCTAGATTTAGGGGATCAAAATAATGGTAAATTATTTACTGGCGACTTGGCAACTAAAGATGAAGAAGGTTATTTTTATATCGTAGGAAGAAAAAAAAGATTTATAAAATTGTTTGGTAATAGAACAAATTTAGATGAGATTGAGCAATTGCTAAAATCAGATGCTATAGATTGTGCTTGCACAGGAACAGATGATAATTTGCTTGTTTATATTACTGATAGCTTAATTGATCTTAATGATTTAAAAAAAAATATCTCAATAAAATTAAAGATTCATCATTCTGTAATAAACATATTTTATATTGAGGATATTCCTAAAAACACTTCAGGTAAAATTAATTACCAATTATTGTAATGATTAACATCGAAGAAATACTAAAAGTTGAACCATTTTCTTTAAATAAATATGAAAAAAGAGATTTCTTAACTCGTATAATTAACGAGATTAGTTTACACCATTATCATAAGTCTATTTCATATAAGAATATGATTGATGGTTTAAATGTAAAACTAGATGGAAATGTTTTATTGGAAAATATTCCTTTTCTACCAGTTAGATTATTTAAACTACATGATTTGTACAGTGTAGATAAAACTGAAATAATAAAAACACTTACATCATCGGGTACAACAGGTCAAGCCGTTTCTAAAATATTCTTAGATAGACAAACAGCAAGTATTCAGACAAAAGTTTTAACAAAAATTGTATCATCAATATTAGGTAGTAAAAGATTACCTATGTTAATTGTAGACTCTGATGCTATTATAAAAAATAGGGCTATGTTTTCTGCACGTGGTGCGGGTATCTTGGGTTTCTCTATTTTTGGCACTCAATTGACCTATATTTTAGATTCAGAGATGAATCTTTTAGTTGATAAACTTCAAGAGTTTGTAGAGAAGAATAAAGATCAACAGATATTTATTTTCGGATTTACTTTTATGATTTGGCAGCATTTAATAAATGAATGTAAAAGATTAAACCTAAAATTTGATTTATCAAAAGCTTCAATCGTTCACGGTGGTGGTTGGAAGAAATTAATTTCAGAAAATATTACTACAATTGAATTCAAAAATCATCTGAAAGAATATCTTAATATTTCTAATGTTTATGATTATTACGGCATGGTTGAACAAACAGGGTCAATCTATATTGAATGTGAACATAATCATTTCCATTCTCCAGTTTACTCAGATATTATTGTAAGAAGGCCTGTTGATTTTAGTAAAGCTGATTTTAATGAAAGTGGTATTATTCAATTAATTTCTTTACTACCGTTAAGTTATCCTGGTCATTCTATATTAACAGAAGATGAAGGTATTATACTTGGTGAAGATGATTGTAAATGCGGTAGACTTGGTAAGTATTTTAAAATACTTGGTAGATTAAAAAATGCAGAAATTAGAGGTTGTAGCGACACATATGCAGAAAGTATCATCTGATATAAAAATATTAAACAAGTCATCTATTGATGATTTGTTAACACAATTGCCATTATATTATTTTGATGACAATGTGATAGATTATTTGAATGAGTTGTCAAAAGAACTTTTTAAACTAAATGAAATAAAAGCTTTTCCAGACCTTTTAACATTAGCGTTTTTTTGTAGAAAAGCTAATTTGATTCATTTGAAAAAAATATATACAGATGATTTAAGCATAAAAATTGGAAGAGGGTTAGCATTTCATGTAACTCCATCAAATGTTCCAATGAACTTTGCTTATTCGTATATAGCCGGACTTATTTCTGGTAATAACAATATAGTTCGAGTTCCATCTAAAGAATTTAAACAAGTTGATTTGTTTTTTAATGCACTTAATAATTTAGATCAATCAACTAACTTTTCTAGTATTTCAAATAGAACTTTATTTGTGAAATATGATAGAAATTCAAATTCCACAGAATACTTCTCATCTATGTGTGATGTTAGGATAATTTGGGGAGGCGATTCAACAATAGATTTAATTAGAAAAAATAAAATCCCAGCTAGAAGTATAGATATTACTTTCGCTGATCGATATTCTTTTGGTATTATAAACGCAAAAGAATACATTGAATTCAATAATAAATAAAGTCTAGCTATAGGTTTTTTTAATGATACTTACCTTTTTGATCAAAATGCTTGTACTTCGCCTCAATTAGTATTTTGGTTTGGTGAAGAAGAATATATTCTAAAAGCAAAAGAATTATTTTGGTCGACTCTACATGAATATGTTGTTGATAAATATCAAATTTCTACTATTACTGGCGTCGATAAACTAACGAACTATTATTCTTTTAAGACACACGGTATTGACTCAAAAGTGAAAGTTATTGATAATTTTTTATGGAGAATAGAGTTAGAGACTTTACCAATAGATATTGATAAATATAAAGGCAATTCAGGCTATTTTTTCGAATTCAATATTGACAACTTAGATCAAATAAATCCAATCATAAGTCAGAAATATCAAACCTTAGCTTATTTTGGTTTTGAGAAAAGTTCATTAAACGAATTTATTTTAAAAAATAATTTCAAAGGCATTGACAGAGTTATTCCGATTGGCAAAACAGCTGATTTTGCTTTAACTTGGGATGGTTATAATTTAATAGAACATTTAACTAGAAATATACAAATCTTATAAGATGAAAATACCATTTTCTCCGCCATACATTGATCAAGATGTAATTAATGAAGTAGTTGGTACTTTAAATTCTGGTTGGATTACATCTGGACCTAAAGTTAAAGCATTGGAAGCAGAAATTTGTAAGCTAACTGGAGTATCAGGATCGGTTTGTGTTAACTCATGGACATCAGGAGCTATTTTAGTATTGAAATGGTTTGGAGTAAAAGAAGGAGATGAAGTTATTGTTCCTGCTTATACTTATAGTGCTACTGCATTGGCGGTTTTGCACTGTGGGGCTACTCCTGTAATGGTAGATATCACTGGAGATTTTACTATTGATGTAAAATTAATTGAAAATGCTGTAACATCTAGGACTAAGGTAATTATGCCGGTTGATATAGCAGGTTGGCCTTGCGATTATGATGCTATCAATGCTTTAGTGAATAAAGATTCTGTAAAAAATCAATTTAATGCGGAATCGGATAAACAAACCCTTTTGAATAGGATCTTAGTGGTCTCTGATGCCGCTCACTCTATTGGGGCATTGTACAAAGGGAGACCTCCAGGGAAGTTAACAGACCTTACCATTTTTTCATTTCATGCTGTTAAAAATATCACTACAGCAGAGGGTGGGGCTATATGTTTGAATTTGCCGGACAGTTTTGATAATGAAGCGGAATATAAATTAATGAAGTTATATACTCTCAATGGTCAAAATAAAGATGCATTTACTAAGTCTCAAGCAGGAGGTTGGAAATACGATATATTTTTTGCAGGATTAAAAGTGAATATGCCAGACGTGTGTGCCGCTATTGGTTTGGCTCAAATCAGAAAATATGATAGTTTATTGCTTCAAGAGAGAGAGAGGGTTGCCAGATCGTATCATGCATTCTTTTCAAAATATAAACAATTTGAATTGCCACCTTTGGAAGATGAAAATAGAAAGTCATGCTTCCATTTGTATGCGCTTCGTTTAAAAAATTGTACAGAAGTTCAAAGAGATTCAATTATAGAGGGAATCACGCAAAAGGGTGTAGCGGTTAACGTGCACTTTATCCCTATGCCTATGTTAACTGTGTTTAAAAATCTAGGCTATAAAATCGAAGATTATCCAGTTGCTTATGATAACTATTCGAGAGAGATATCCTTGCCTATTTATCCGCAATTGACAGATGAGCAAATAGAATATATCTGTGAAGCTGTGCTCGCTTCTTACAAGAAAGTTGTGCTTAATGATTAGAATTTTAGATTTTTTATTTTCTTTTTTAGGTTTAATCCTGTTATCACCTTTTTTTCTCTTAATTGCTCTTTTTATAAAGCTGAGCTCAAGTGGCCCAGTTCTCTATAAGCAATCAAGAATTGGTTTGAATGGATTAGAATTTGATGTATTTAAATTTCGTTCTATGCGGCAGAACTCAGACAAGTTAGGTTTAATAACTGTTGGAGGTCGTGACCCAAGAGTAACGCCCATAGGGTATTATTTAAGAAAGTATAAATTAGATGAACTACCGCAACTCATTAATGTATTAATCGGTGATATGAGTTTGGTGGGGCCACGTCCAGAAGTAAAAAAATATGTAGATTTATACACTATTGATCAAAAAAAAGTGTTGTCAATACGACCAGGGATTACAGATTGGGCATCGATTTATTATCGCGATGAAAATATTATTCTTGGAAAATCTACTGATCCTGAGAATGATTACATTGAGAAAGTAATGCCTGATAAATTGACTTATAACCTCATTTATTTTGAAAATTACGGCACTGTAGAATATTTCAAAATTATTTTTAGTACGCTTTGGTATATAATTATGCCAATTCGCAAAGAGTGATTTTAAATTTCATGCTATCAATGAAATAGCTTTATTCAGGTAAATAGTCGGGATGAGATATCTATTGAGGAGAAGGTGGGGTTGGAAGAGGAGTATTTGAAGAGGAGGAGTTTGTGGTTTGATTTTAGAATTGTGGTGAGGACTTTTACGAGTGTGCTTTTTAGTAAAGGGGTGACGCATTAGGAGGAAGAATAGAAAATGTTTGAGAAGCTATGAATCTAAGAAACAATTATTTTGAGTTATTATAGAAGCTTGCACTGCGCGAGCTTTTTTTTGTTTTATAGGGTTACTTAAAAAAACAACCGGAATTTATTCGCAAGTCTGAACTAAAAGTATTCAACAAATAATAAGTCCTTTTGATGTTTGGTAAGAAAAATTAATTGTGCAAAACAAACCTTCAGTTGTGAATCTGATAAGAGGGGTATAAACGAAGGTTTGTTTCGTATGTGTATAAGTTATGCGGTATACTAAAAAGACACGATAATGACAATAACATCTAGTGAATACGGATTCCCAATTTTTATAAGCTCAACGGAATATAATTTAATAGACCTTCGAGCTGAATTGGCCAAATATCTTTCAGACCTTGGTTATAAACCGATTTTAAGCTCGTCGGATGGTTTCCACGACAATTCACCAGACTTGGAGCCATGGGAATCTTGCCTTCAAGTACTTCAATCGGCATACGTGATGGTGTTAGTTATAGACGGAAAATATGGAGATACATTCGAGTGGAATAACTTTTCATCAATAATCGGAGAAAGAAAAGTTTCACCGACACATGCAGAGTATTTACTTGCTCACAAGACAAAAATGCGAATGTTAGTTTTTGTCAGAAAAGAGCTATTGACCTATTATCAAACGTACAGAACTGCGATTAAAAACTCCAAAGGTGACAAGCAAAAAGCAAAAGAAAGTCTTGCAATTTCATTACCCAATCACATTGCTTTTGAAACATTAGAATTCATAGAGGAAGTAAAAACTACACGACCAATTCCTTGGATAAAACCATTCGAGAACGTAACAGAAATAAAGCAAGAAATTCAAAAGAAAATGCTGAACGAACTTGCTGAATTGTTCCTCTTTAAGAATAAGCATTTAGAAGCTGTAGTTCGTGCTTTTTCAACAGTCTTGGATGACTTGCCAGAAGACAAGCGTAAAGAAACTTTAGAGAAAATAGGCGCTACAAAAGAATTGATAATTGAAATAGAAACTCAGACTAACGTAATACACGACCTTAAAAAGGAAAAGGAAAAATTACAGTCAGAGTTTAAAGAGAAAGCTGATGAACTTGAGAAGGCGCAAAAAGACAAAAAGAAAGAAACTTCTAGCTTACAGAAGAAAGTTGAAAAATTAACCGAAGAGCTTGATAGCATTAACACACGAATAACAAGTCACGAACTAAATAATGCTAACTATTTAATTTCAGGCTCAAGAATTCCTTATGTAACATTTGGTTCACAAGGCAAATCCGCAAGTATACTAGGCGGAACGACAAGTGGATTATATTCGACTGGTATTTTGGGTACTGCAAATGCTTTCCCTTTTTCAACCGAATTAGGTACTAGTTTTTTGTATTCAGTTCCACAGATCTGTGACAAGTGTCATACAAATAAGTTATCAACAGCATCAGTAGCTTTTGGATCTCTAAAAACTTGCACGAGTTGCAATAGAAAACTATGCAGCAGTTGCTTAAATGGAATTGGTACAACAGGATTAGTTTTTAGCAATGTCTGTGCCGACTGTAGAAACGATAGTGCAAAAGCAGTATTGAAGACCAAATAGTACACTGCATATCACCGGTTTTGCGTTAGTGGGCGGAGTGTGCGAATAGAAACATTTGAGCAATTAATAAACTTGGTGCTGGCAGACAGTTTACGGTTTTAAAAGCCCACCAATGCAAATCCTGAAACCGTTAGCGGTCAGGATATGACGACAATACAACCGAATAAATAACAGACAATCTGAAATGAAATTTTCACAAAGAATAGGCAAAGTATCAGCGACAAAACAGCTGCAAATTGAATCATTAGACGATGACTTAAAAAATGGTCTTTGGAATGGACTCAAGCTTTATATTCTTGACAATCTTTCAAAGTATGACCAATACAGAAACGATACAGAATTTGATATTTTCTGTTCAATTCTTTGGCATCATCATTACAAGCTACCTATTGACACAATTCCAGAATACGATAATCGCTCTGAACAATTCATTCGTGACAGTTTTTACAAAGGACAATGGTATGAATCATATGACCTCTTAGAATTTGTTGCAAACATTGAATCGGACTCTTTAAGAATTGACACTCATAAATTTAAAGAATTTTGTAATGGAATATTTGAAAGAGAGTTTTCTGGTTATCGTTTTATTGACAATATGATTTCACCAATTACAAATGAAAACGAAATTGAAGAAATTGAAAATGCAATAAGCCAATCAGGACATTTTAGTTCGTTAAGGGGAGCTAATATTCATTTGAAATCAGCATTGGAGAAGCTTTCTGACAAAAAAGCACCAGACTACCGGAATTCAATCAAAGAATCTATTTCAGCGATTGAATCTGTTGCAAAAGCAATTTCAGAAAATGCAAAAGACAGTTTAGGTCCAGCACTTGACAAAATAAAAGGTAAGATTAAACTTCATACAGCTTTAGAAAGGGGCTTTAAACATTTATATGGTTACACAAGTGATAGTGACGGTATTCGTCACGCTTTAATGGAAGACCATAATTGCGATTTTGAAGACGCAAAGTATATGCTTGTTTCAAGTAGTGCATTTATCAATTATCTTATTGTAAAAGCAGATAAAGCAGGACTTAAATTAAAATGAGAATGGTTAATACAATCAGACTACAAGAACGACAAGAAGCCCGAACCGCTAACAGGCGCTTGGCTCAATGGCGGGTGATGTGGTTAATTGAACATTTTACCTCGCATTAACTTTTGAGGTGTATTGACATTTCTTTACTCTGAAATCCGACACTGCGCCAAGCCGTTAGCAGCAACTTTATGATGAAAACTTTAATACTATTTGGTGCAGGAGCAAGTTATGGTTCGGACAATTCTGGAATTCCGCCATTAGGTAATAACTTATTTTCAGAATTAGCTCGATTTAACCCGCCTGGTTGGGGTTCATTGTCTATTGAATATAGAAACACATTCAATGATGATTTTGAGCAAGGTATGCTTAAAGTTGCATCTGAACGACCTCACGACCTTCCCATTTTGCAAAGGGCATTGTCCGCTTTCTTTTTTAATTTTCAGCCTCGGGATTCTAATTTATATTACAAACTCGCAAATAAGTTAAAGCAATCACCAAAACAATTAGCCGTTGCCACCTTAAATTACGAAAGACTTTTTGAAATTTCGTTTTTGTAGGCTGGACATAACTTAATGATTGGACAAGCTAACTCGAATGAAATTGAACTCAATCTTCCACAAGGCTGCTGCCATTTGTTTTGTGAATCTGCAAGAGGAGATGCGGGAGCTGTAAGTTTTGATGGTTTAAATGTTGAAATAAATGGAGAAATTAAAATCATTTCAGACCCGCAAGAGTTTAATCATAGAATTACAAATGATGCCTTTCCTCCCGTAATGTCTTATTTTGAACCTCAAAAAAGGGCTACTGCTGGTCAAGCTTTTTTAACAGGACAAAGAGCCCGTTTCAATGAATTAGTCAATAATGCTGAACGAATAATAGTTATTGGTGTCAAAATACGAGAGCATGACACCCATATTTGGGAAACTATCAAAAATGCCAATGGCAGATTTATTTATTGTTCAGGGCCATCCGAAAAAAATGCATTTGATACATGGACAAATGTTCACCGACTTAATAAAGAAAATAAATTTATAGACGGTTTTTGGTCAGACAAATTTGACGAGGTATTCAATGAGTTAATATAATAACTACTGCTAACATATAAGTACTAAACCACAGCCTAGAGCAACGAAGTTTCGGCTTTAGTCTGATGTTAAAAGTAGCGTAGCAAGCCTTTTGTCTGGTTTATTATGGGTTTTCAAAAAAAATATTTGTTTCCGCAACGATATTCATTCCAAATCGGAGTGTCTTTTTCGTTTTTTTAGCGGTCATTTTATTTTTGGTGGCAATAATGAAAATAAACACGAAAAACTTGTTGCGCAAACAAGAACAGAAACTAAAAATGTTATGGTTACTGGACAAACAGGCGGTACTGTTTCTTGGGGTTCAAGGAAAATATTTGGAAGTGGGCTGCTTTGTAGCGGAATATCTACTTTTATTGTTTCAGGGTATTTTGTTCAGAAAAGTGAGATTATCTGAACCCTTTTTCGTAACTCTTGATTTTAGCTCCCAAAATTCCTAGCTCTTTCTCAATGGCTAATCTATTAAATGCAATAGAATTAAATTTTGGACCTAACCATTCTACTATGCTTTCATATTCTTCGTGAGAAGTATCTGTCAAAATTTCTAAAAGTTCTCGGTAGCGAAAAGTGCCTCCGCAGTCTTCTGGTGGACATGTATTTTGGCCTGAAACAAAAGTTGGCAACAATTCATTTTGCGGAGCATTGCTTATTTCAAACAGTTCGAGTTGATGCTTCCATCCATCTCCAAAATCATATAGGTAAATGGCAGTCGCCCCAGTTTTGGTAAAAACATCCTCCAATAGGACCGTTTTAACATCTGTTATATCACCAAAATCCTCATCCAAAAGTCTACTATCTGCAAAACGTAAGTTATTGATGGAGAACTCATACAAATGACGATTCTCCCAGCCCATAACAGTTTGAATGATATGATGCATCAGATATAGAGTAGTCTCTGACGATACCTTAATGGTTCTAGACACTAATGGTTCTGTGTTGATCAAATCTATTTTGAGCGTGTAGGTGGGCATGCGTTTGTAATTGAACTGTAAATTAGCATTAAATGATTATTTACGCAATTTAAAGCTGTAAGGGCACGATTACATCCAAGTGGCACACCACCGCCGGAATGGCAGATTAGAACTGGTAAAGGGTAGCTCAGTTTGTGTGGAATATGCAGGTTGGCATGGTTTGCTCACAATCATGGCATGTTTTCATCGGAATATGCTCTAAGCATTTTGAATGTGTATTTAGTACAATAGAAATTAGTATCTAGAAAATTAGTATTTAGTATATTAGTAATTAGTATAATAGTATAATAGTATTATAGTAATATTAGTACATTTAGTAATGAATATGCAAAAAGCTAAGGAAAAAAATCGACAAAGTCAAATAATTGGCCATATTTATTTTTATTTAAATTATTTATAAATTTTTAAAAATTTAGACTTTACTATTGCTTTTTATTAGTGTATATTTTTTTATAAAACAAAATAATTATGGAAATAGTAGAATTACTAGTATCGGTTTTTACTGAATTACTAAAGAATAACCCTTTTAAAAAGGAAGAACAATTTGATCTTTTTTCGGAATTAGCATTAGTGCATTTCGAATCAATTGAAAGAGATGAAAGTCCCAGTGATGATTTTCACTTATGGTGGATGATGGTCGGTTTGCGAAAGGCAAAAATAAAGTATAAAGGAATTATTAATTCAACAACTAACAAAGATGAACATGATGATTTTTTAATGTCACAGCAGGTTGATGAATGGTATAAATCTACTTGGATAATTGAAACAGTTCTAATGAGTATTCCTAATGATTAAATTAATTTTACTCATAATACACTAGTATTCTTTTACTTTAGATTGAAGGTTCACTTTAGACTCATTAATTAATTGATTAATGAGTTTTTTTGCTTGTTTTTCTGTAATAATCAGGATCTTTTTCTTTTTCATAGGTTTTATTAATAAATACTTCAATATTCATTTTAAGATTTACTTTTTTTGATTTTGGTGTTATTATTTCATATTAAAACTTAATAATATGAAAATATTTAATCTAAAACCTGAACTGTCAGTAAATGACCTAATTAAACTAGGAATCCCCGTTGAGCTGGATCCCTCAAATACAATAATGAGACTTCAAATTTCGGATAAAGATTTGACAAAATTCAAGCGCGATCTACTTGAAGAAGATTACCCTACAGAATTTCCTAAGACGAACTCAATTTTGGAATTTACGTTAAGGAAGTCCTTAAAGAGTATGGATTTACCATTCGGACACTTTACAACGTCACAATCTGAAGATCTAATTTTTGGCTATTTTGAGCATGAAATTTTGCGATCTATAAAGGTTGACTTAGTTGAGGTGGTATACTTTCAGTTGTAAATTGAAAAAAAGGGTACCTATTTCACAAAAGGATGGCTTTTCACCATCCTTTTTTATTTTCAATCCCGCTTTATTAAACTATCGATTGCGGGTTTAAAATCTAACTTGTGTAGATGCTTTGATGTTTCAATAAGTTTACAAAAGGGCTACATTTAAAATTCTCAATAAATACGACACAAATGGTACTTAAAAGCCACTTTTTTACTAGTAAATTCTTTATTTTATTGTTTCCAAATAAATTGATGCGAAATCCTAAGCGGAAAATTTGAATACAATTCAACGGTTGCTTCTGTTCTTAATGTTCTAGCCCTACCTACAGCCTGGATTAAATCTGACTCTATCAAACCAAGTTGAATATCTCTTAGCTCCGTATTATCAAAGCAATTAAACATGAATCTGAATCCATTGTAATCGATTTCTTTGAATCCCATGGTTGTATCAGAGGTTTTAAAATTGATACCGAGTGCTTTAGCAAGTAAAATGTATTCAATATTATTTCGGTGTGGAGTGCCAACTACAACAAGACTTTCTCCTGCGAATGTGTCATATCCGGAGCAATTACCAAAATACATCTCTTTACTTGCGTTTGAAAATTGATTAGTGAATGATTTGAAGGTAATAACCTTTTTATTGCCAACATCCTCACTAATCTGATTTACGTATTTGCTGAGACCTTTTCTTGAACAGGATCGTTTAGTATACTGAATGACTGTTCCTTTCTGCTCGACTTCTCCAATGTCTAAAACCTCTATTTTGTCACCAAATAGTAATTTGTAAATGTTAGTATTGATCGTTGCTGATAGGATTATGATATTTTTATCTTCCGGAAGCTCTTTTTTGCTTACATAATGGATTAGGTTGGGGTCAAATGCATCTTTTATAAAATAGGATGAAGCAAAGAACCCAAAAACATTAGATTCTACTTTTGTATTTTCTGATAACTTTTCAACTAATTCATCTAAATCTATCAATATAGTTGGAGAAGATATTATTTCCCCAGAATTCGCATTTTTTAGTATATTAATGACATTGGTTAAATCTTGTCTGTTTTGTTGCATGGTAAGCTCTGCTACAAAGAGGTCTGAAATTTTAATCTGATTGATTTCAACCAACGATCCTATTGGGTCTTCGTCAAAAATTAAGGTATCATGCTTGAATTTTGTATGAATCGCGCGCGTATGCGTTGTCAATACGGTCTCATTCGATTTAAGACATTTTTCTAGTTGATTCAAATAATCCTGAGCAGATTTTAAATCCTCATCACATACCGTATATTTAAATCTACCTGATACTATCTTATGAATTACAGCAACCGCTTTTTGTTGTAAACCCATTGAGTAATAATGGTCGATTATCTTATTAATTCTTTCGTCATTGAATTTTATGCAATTGGGAGTCATCTGGTAGGAGACAGTCATTCTATCAGTTACCTCTTCTTTTAGTTTACTTGTTGGAAATGCTATGGTTGCATTTTTTATATTAGTTAGTAATCTAGTTTTACCGATAGCTGTAGGAAGTTTCAGCAGATTTATTTTGCCCTTTTTTTCTGGATTTTGAACGTTTTCAAAATGATTCTTCATCTTTATTTCTGCTTCATCCAGAGGGATTCTTTGTATAGCTTCCAAAATTTGGATTTTACCACGTTGGTTTAATACCTCTGTTTCAAAATCATATATGTGTTTATCTTCCTCAAATTTAGAAAAGGTATTTATCGGTTGAGGAGGGTATGAAACAATACCTAGGTAAGGAAAGAAATTAAAGTTATTTTCCGTGTAACTGGTTAAACCCGCCTCATTGAATTTAGTCATAGTCTCCTTCATTAACTTGCGACCACCTTCGAATTTTACTAAGTTGGTAGCTAACCCAAATAACTCATCATGATAAAGCCATTTTCCATTTAGGAATTCATCTAGGATTCTTATTTTATTTCTAGCCTCTGTCCAATCTACTTTTAATGGTTCTGACCCTTCAGGAATTAATCCACTACATTTTGGAGAATTACCATCTTTCTTATTATTACTATATTGAATAATTGCTTTTTCTCCATTTTTTGTTCCTACACCCACAAAAAAAGTACATCCTTTTATGGGAGCAATAGATCTAGTTCGTCCATTATCTTTTGTAATTAATTCAATGGCAAGATGATCAGTTAGTTTTTGGAGATTGATGGGATCCAAAGAGATAATTTCGGATTTTGTTCCAGCAAAAAAGAATCCACCTTTACGAAAGCATTTTGGGTCAGCCTCTGGGAAAATAGCCTTTAATCCTTTCATAACTACGTCATGATGATTAGGATCTACAATGCTATCATCTAACAGAAGCATCATTCTGAATTTTAATAACTTGTCTGTCGAAGAAAAGGTGTGATACCAAACTTGTGGGGTGATAGAATAACTTTCTAGTCGCTTAATTACATCATTTGGGTAGATTACAGTTTCTTTGTTGTCGAAATCTAACCCTATAACAGATTGTGATACCCAGGTATTATTTAATACAGGTCCATTAAAAACACCTCCAGACCAAGTATAACCATAGGGTTGCTGTACAAATGTAGCGATCTCATTCGCGGTAATACCGGTAACTAGATTTAGATTATTATAGATTATCCCAATTGAGTTATCTGATTTTACAGGCTTTGATTTTACTGGCGCTGGGTTGATTGTGAGTTCATACTTCTTCTTATCCATATTTTCTTTTTAATATAAATAGTAGGACATTTTCAAAAAATTTCCCCTAACAGAAATATTTTCATTTCTTGGAATATTTATTTGTTAAAAGAAAGATTATGCAGAAAACAAAATCCCGAAGATCAGAATTTATTAGAATCAGATTGTCACCAGAAGAGAGAAGAATTATTGATGGAATAAATTCTCACGATTACACAAATGTTAGCGAGCATGTACGTAGATCATTGCATTATTATGCTGTACAAAATTACCCAACAATAATTGCCTCTAAATCTATTAATTAAAATGAAGCATGAATTATTGGAAAGGTTTATCAGGGTTAGAGTTACAAATGATGATAGAGATTTTATTGAACAGCATATATTAAAGGCTGGAATTTCAATTTCAGATTTATTTAGAGATTTGATTAAGGAATTGAAACAATCAACTGTATTATTAGAGAAGGAGTAAAGTTGGGATACATTTCAAATCATCATGATCCCTTTAAAAATTTTGAACTTATATTAGACCTCAATATATATGAAAACATTTTCCATCTCCCACGGCGATGGGATACCAGGGCGGCGGGGGGATAAATAATTGATATTTAATGCATTATATAGTTTTCCAAAATAAAGTCCAAAAAATAGTTCCAAAAATTTGGAACAATAATATGTTATTCATTACCTTTGCATAGCAAAACAAAAAACATGGACTATTTAGTTGAAATATTAACCGCAGCTCCAGTGGCAGCATCTTTAAAGGCTTATTTTTTCTTCCCTTTTTTAAATGAAGATAGAAGTGTTGCTGTAGAGATGTTCGTAGATGAAAAATTAAAAAAATTT
>Ga0169931_10008011_pt1 | contig 15532 bp, 10 predicted proteins | sample Kivu_15m_20L_FD_129675 | JGI IMG/M metagenome (GOLD analysis project Ga0169931, IMG submission 129675) | Freshwater microbial communities from Lake Kivu, Western Province, Rwanda to study Microbial Dark Matter (Phase II) - Kivu_15m_20L... | ecosystem: Environmental > Aquatic > Freshwater > Lake... | reverse complement strand
GTCAATCGCCGGGGATGTATTTTTTCCGCTTTGGCAAGGAGGAAAATTTCACGCCGTGCGGGTTTTTGTCTGGTCAACCCCGACCCTGATTCTACGCTTTTTCGCAATTCCGTCCGCATGAACTTCTCTTCCCGCACGCTCATCACCTCGCTCGCCGCGTTGTTCATCGGCATCGCCGCCGCGGAGGTGGCGCATGCCCAACAGTCGAAAGTGGTCGGCGAAAAACCGGTTTTCGACGACCTGCCATCGCCTGAATTCGGCGGCGGCAAGCAGAAGGCGTTCAAGCCCAACGACTGGCTCGAGATCGAGACGAAGCTGCGCATCTCGCTGAGCCCCGAACCGAAATCCAAGACCTGTGACAAGCTCACGGTCCGCTGGTACATCGCGGTGAAGAATCCGGACAAGCCCGGCACCTTCCTCCTGCTCACGCGCAACATCGACCACGTCAACGTGCCGATCGAGGAAGACGTCCACTGTTCCGTTTATCTCTCGCCCGCCTCGATCCGCCGCCTCACCGGCTCGGGCACCGGCGGCAAGAACTCCGTCGAGTATGTCGGATATGAAGTGCTCATCAACGGCGAGAAGAAGGCGGAGGACACCAACAAGGGCAAGGCCGGATGGTGGAACACCTCGTCGAGCAACATTTCGCGCAGCGATGCGGTGCCCCTGCTCAACAAGTCCGAAACCCCGTTCAGCTCGATGTGGTGGGACCGCTACGCCGAAGTCGACATGCCGGACCGCAGGTGAGTGCCTGACGTCGTCCCCGCATCGTTGATCCTCCTGTTTTTCCCGCACGAATGTTTCCCTGACCCATGGCCGACACCCAGACCAGCGTCGTTCTCAACATTGGCTCGCAGCGCGTGAGCATGGCGGTCTTCGAGACCGCGCGGACCGGCGCGCTCACGCTCACCAGCTATGGCTCGGAATCGGTTTCGGCCGATCCGGCGATGGAATCGACGCGCGTCGCGCAGACGCGGGTCGCGGTGGCCGATCTCGCCAAGCGCCTCAAAACCGGCAATGCCAAGGCGCGCTACGCGATTTCCGGCCAGTCGGTGTTCACGCGATTCGTCAAACTGCCGCCGCTGCAGCAGGACAACGTCGAGCAGTTGGTCACGTTCGAGGCGCAGCAACACGTGCCGTTCCCGCTCAACGAGGTGGTGTGGGATTACGAACTCGTCGAAGGCGCGGCCGAGAAGGAGGCCGTGATCGTCGCGATCAAGAGCGACGCGCTCGACGAGATCAACGACGCCGTCAACGAGTCGGGTCTCGGCACGGCCGAGGTCGATGTCGCGCCGATGGCCCTCTACAACGCGTTCCGCGCGAACTACGGCAGCCCACAGGAGCCGGTGCTGCTCATCGACATTGGCGCGCGCACCAGCAATCTCCTCTACATCGAAGGCCGTCGGTTTTTCACTCGCAGCATTCCTGTGGGCGGTGCCTCGATCACCGCGGCCATCGCCAAGGAATACAACGTCCCGTTTCTCGAAGCCGAGCACCAGAAGGTCGCCAACGGACTGGTTGCCCTCGGCGGCGGCCATGCCGGCCAACTCGACGAAGCGGTCGCGGCGTTGGCGATGGTGATCCGCAACGCGCTCGGCCGCTTGCCCAGCGAGATCGCGCGCACCACCAATTATTATCGCAGCCAGCATGGCGGCAGCGCCCCGCGTCGCGTCTACCTCGGCGGTGGTGGTGCCAACCTGCCTTACACGCTGGAATTCTTTCAGGAGAAACTCAACCTGCCGGTCGAGTACTTCAATCCGGTCGGCGCCATCACCATCGGCCCCGGTGTCGATGCAGCCGTCGTCCAGCGCGAAGGCCATCTGATGGGCGAACTCATCGGCCTCGCGTTGCGCGGATTCGGCAAGTCGGAGATCAACATCGATCTGGTGCCCGCCGCGGTGGCGAAGGCGCGTGCGGCCGACCGCCGCAAACCGTTCTTCATCGCCGCCGCCGCGGTGTTGCTCGGCGGATTGGGTGCTTGGGCCGCCGCCGGCCACATCGCCGCAGGCAAGGCCGCGGACCAGGCGCGCACGATGGTCGAGCAGCGCGACGCGCTTGCGCCGGTGCGCACGCAGATCGACGGACTCCTCAAGCGCGAGACCGCGTTGCGCGCGATCGCCGAGGCCTATGTCGGCACCGAGGCCGACCACGCGTTCTGGATCGACGCGCTCGCCGAGTTGCAGGCGGCCTTCGCCAGTGAGGCGGTGTGGATCACCGATTTCGAACCGCTGCACGGCTTTGATTTCCAGCGCGCGCTCGTGCCGAAATCCGCCGCGCCCAAGGAAGCCAACGGCGTGCCGGTGGTGCGTCCCGATTTCACCAACGCGCCCTACGGCACCAGCGCACTCGCGCAGATCCAGATCAAGGAAGCCGAGGCTCCCAAGGGACGCGCGGGCCGCGGTCGTCCGGCCGCTGCCGCGAAGCCGACGGCCATCACCGCCAATGCCGTGCGCGTCCGCGGGTTCTGGCGCGAGAATCCCAAACGCCAGAATCTGGTGACCGAGCTGCTCGACAAACTCCGCGAGGACTCCCGCAGCTTCCGCTTCGAATCCCTAGACGCCGCCGGCAAGCCGGTGGTGCTCAGCGACGAACAAATCCTCGCCGTCACCGTCGAGGGCAACCCCAACGACCTCGGCATGTCCTTCGAGATCGTGCTGCCACTGGTCCGCGAAGTCGCCGTCAGATAATTCCAGCCCACTCCTTCCCGCCGCATGAACTGGTTTGCCCAGAATCGATTCCTCGCCTCGCTGATCGGCATCACCGCGCTGCTCGCCGCCGCCTTGGTGTTCTTCGGCATCCAAGGCAGCGGCCGCTACCAAGCGGCCAAGGATCTCTACGACGAAGCCGCCGCCGAAGCCGCGTCGATCGAGCGACTGCCGCTCTACCCCACCGCGGAGAACCGCGACGGCAAGAGCAAGGCGCTCGACGACTACAAGAAGGCGGCCGCCTCACTGCAGGAGGCGTTCGCGCCGTACCGCGGCGATTCGCTCGAGCCGATCACCCCACAGCAGTTCGCCGACCACTTGAAGGCGGCCAACGACGAAGTGCGCGCGGCCTTCGAAACCTCGCGCACCAGCGTGCCCGAGGCGTTTTTCCTCGGGTTTGAAAACTACCGGACCTCGCTCGCCGACAGCGACGCCACCGCGATCCTCAAGCGCCAACTCGACGCGATGCGCCGGCTGATGCTCGCGCTCTCCGCCTCGGGCGCGGCGGAACTCAAGAACATCCACCGGCCCGCACTCACCGAGGAAACCGGCGGCACCTACCAACCGTCCGCCGGCGAGGTCGCCCGCGCGCTGCCGGTCGAAGTCAGCTTCATCGGCCGCGAGAAAGCCGTGCGCGAGTTTCTCTCCGCCGCCGTCAAGCCCAAGGACGGACTCTACTTCGTGATCCGCTCGCTGCGCGTCTCGAACACGAAGTCCGAGCCGCCGCGCACCACCGACGTCACGTTCATCGCCCCGGAAGCCCAGCCCGCGCCCGCCCAAGGCAGCGCCGAAGAAATCTTTGGCGGTGGTTTCAATCTCCCCAAAACCGAAGGTCAAGAGGAAGCCCAGCCCGCACCCGAGACGGCCGCGCCCACCACCGGCGAGGACGACCGCATCCTCGCCCAGGTCCTCGGCAACGAGGATCTTCAGGTGTTCCTCCGTCTCGACCTGATGCAGTTCCTCCCGCCCAAGGAGCTGCCCTGAACCGCAACCGCCTTCCCACGTTTCTCCCGATCGCATGTCCTGGCTGCAGCAACATCACGAAAAAGCCGTCCTCGGCGGCTCCGCCGTCGCCGCCCTGATCCTCGCCGTCTTCGGCTGGCTCAAGGTCGGCTCCGTCGATGAGGATTTCGCCGCCGACCTCCGCGGCAAAGGCAACAACAACACCGCCGTGCCCGAGGCGGACGCGCTGCCCAAGGCCGTCCAGTCGCTTGCGCTCGACCGCGCCTGGACACAGCCCAGCGATGCCGACCGCGCCGTCGACCTGTTCACCGGCATCCCGCTCTTCATCCGCGGCAGCGACCCCGGCAAAGCGATCGATCTGCTCAAGGACGCCCCGGTGCACCCGCCGATCAAGAACACCTGGTGGGTCGACAACCGGCTCGACCCCGGATTCGCCGATTCACCGCAGCGCGATCCCGACGACGACGGGTTCTCCAATCTCGAGGAATACCAGGCCGGCACCGATCCCAACAGCGCCGCGTCGCTGCCCAACCTCGTCGATAAGCCCAAGTACCAGCGCGACGACAGCCTCGCGTGGGCGTTGCGGCCGACCTTCGGCTCGGATGGGGCCTATCCATTCCGTTATTACGAATTGAGAAACAACCGGTGGTTCGAGCGCAACAAGCTCGGGGCGGGGGAGACGGTCGCTTCCGGTGGCGCATTCTACGATGACGAGCCTGCGAAAGGCCGCTTTGTGTTCGTTGGCTCCGAGACGCGCCGCGAGACCAGTGCCAGCGTCAAGATCGAGATGGAGGTCACCTACGTCCGCATCGAGGACCAGCGCGCGAATAAAAAAGGCCGCCTCTACGAACTGCCCGCCCCGCTTTCGGAAGAACGCCTCAACGAACATGTCCAATACGACCGCAGTGCCGTGCTCACGCTCGAGGCGCTCGGCAACGAAGGAAAGGAATTCACCATCGAGGAAAACACCCGCTTCGCCCTACCGCCTGGCGCTGCCGAAAAGAACTACCTGCTCAAGGAAGTCAGCCCGGAGCGGATCATCGTCGAATGGACCGATGCCAACGGCTCCACCCGCTCGGTGACCATCCCCAAGGGCGGCATGCCCGCCGCCTCGGGCAGCCGTGATTGAATTTCCGCTTTTCAAACCACCCCAACCCCTCCAGAACCTCCCCCGCACCCATGCATTCCAACCCAATGTACCGACCCGTACGCCTCGCCGCCGCGATCCTCGCGTCTTCTTCATCGCTGGCATTGTTGCCCTGTTCCGCACTCGCCGGTGAAAGCGGTGGCGTCGGCTACAGCAGTCTGGCCGATCGCGAGATGGCGCGCCGCCAACAGGCCGTGTTCGAAGGCGACCGCCTGCTCAATGAAGGCCGCGAAGCGTACGCCAAGGGCGACTACCAACAAGCGGTCGACAAGTATTCCGCCGCGCTGTCCACCGTGCCCGACGCGCCGGTGTTCGCCGACCGACGCCAGGCCTATGCCGCCCACCTTTCGGATGCCAGTGTGGCCCTCGCGATGCAGCACCGCAAGGTCGGTAAATACGACGAGGCCCGCACGCTGCTCAACAACGCGCTCGCCTTCGATCCGCAGAACGGAAACGTGAAGCGCGAACTCGAATACCTCGACGACCCGATCCGCACCAACCCGGCGCTCACCTACGAGCACACCCAGAACGTCGACCAGGTGCGCCGCCACCTCTACACCGCCGAAGGCCACTTCAATCTCGGCACCTTCGACGCCGCCAAACGCGAATACGAAAAGGCCCTGCGCATCGATCCGTACAACTCGGCCGCCCGCCGCGGACTCGAGCGCATCGCCTCGGCCAAGTCGGACTACTACCGCGCGGCTTACGACCACACCCGCGCCGAACTGCTCGCCCAGATCGATGCCGCTTGGGAACTCACCGTGCCCGCGGAAAGTCCCGATGTCCCGATCGGTGCGGGTGGTCCGCGTGAGGATAGCAGCGGCGTGATGTACATCACCGAAAAACTCCGCCGCATCATCATCCCGCGCATCGATTTCGAAGACACCACGGTCGAGGAGGCGATCGACTTCCTCCGCATGCGCTCGGCGGAACTCGACAATCTCGAACTCGACCCGGCGCGCAAGGGCGTGAACTTCGTCGTGCGCCGCCCGCGCGTGACCGTCACCGCCACCCCCGACGCCGGCCTCGATGCCGGTGCCGCCGAGGCCCTGCCCACCGTCGCCGATCCCGGATCGCTGCGGGTGCGCGAACTCCGCGTCCGCAACGTACCCCTCTCGGTCGCCCTCAAGTACATCTGCGACCAGACCAAGCTTCGCTACAAAGTGGACGACTTCGCCGTCACGCTCGTCCCGCTGGCCGAATCCGCGGAGGACATCTTCACCCGCACCTTCACCGTCCCGCCCGACTTTCAATCGCTGCTGGAAACGAGCGCCGGCGGCAGCAGTGATGGCGGCGCGGTCGATCCCTTCGCCGACAGCTCGTCGACCGCTCCCAAAATCCAAGCCCGCAAGCCGATCATCGAATTGCTTCGCAACGCCGGCATCACCTTCGGCGAAGGCACCTCGGCCACCCTCAGTGCCAACGGCGTCCTCCTGGTCACCAACACCCCGTCGGAACTCGACAAGATCGAGCAACTAGTGACGACCTTCATCACCCAGCAACCCAAGCAGGTGAAGATCACCTCGAAATTCGTCGAGATTTCCCAGGAAAACACCGACGAACTCGGATTCGACTGGATCATCTCGCCCTTCGGTCTCTCCGCCAACCACATCTTCGGCGGCGGCGGCACCATCGGCAATGGCGTCAGCCGCACCAATGCTGATTTCATCAACCCGGTGAACTTCTCGACGATCCCCGGCATTCCCACCGATATCGGCCAGAACGTCAGCAACATCGCCACCGGCGGACTTCGCTCGGGTGATGGTGCGATCGTCGGGAACTCAATCGATGCCGTGCTCAACAACCCGAACCGCACCGCACAACAAGCAAACGTCGCTCCAGGCATCCTCTCACTCACCGGCTTGTTCACCGACGGCCAAGTCCAAATGATCATGCGCGGCCTTGCCCAGAAGAAGGGGGTGGACCTGATGACCGCTCCCTCGATCACCGCGCGCTCCGGTGAGAAGGCCACCATTGAGGTGATCCGTGAATTCATCTACCCCACCGAGTACGAACCCCCCGAACTGCCGAACACCGTGGGTTCCACCGATACCAGCGGCCTGCTTGGCGGCGGATCCAGCTCCTCCAGCTTCCCGGTCACGCCGGCCACCCCAACCGCTTTCGAGACCCGCAACACCGGCGTCACCCTCGAAATCGAACCCACCATCGGCGATAACGACTACATGATCAACCTGCGCTTCGTGCCGGAGATCACGGAATTCGAAGGGTTCATCAACTACGGCAGCCCGATCCAGACCACCAGCACCAACGCACTCGGCTCCCCGATCCCGGTCACCATCACCGAAAACCGCATCGAAATGCCGGTGTTCTCGACCCGCCGGGTCAATACGCAGCTCACCATTTACGACGGCTACACCGTCGGCATCGGCGGACTGATGCGCGAGGATGTCCAGAACGTCGAGGACAAGGTGCCCATCCTCGGTGACATCCCGGTGCTCGGCCGACTGTTCCAGTCCAAGGCCGAAAACCGCATCAAGAGCAACCTGATCGTCTTCGTCACCGCCCAGATCATCGACGCCACCGGTCGCCCGCTCCGCGGTGTCGGTGCCGCCGAAACGGTCTCCGCCGACCTCGGCGAGGGCGTCCTCCCGCCCCAATAATCCTTCCCGGCCGCGGAGCGGTTTGACCGCTCCGCGGATTCAGGGTATTTTCACGACTGAATTGTTCATTCCCGAACCATGAAACCCTCCCTGTTCCGGCCGGTACTTCTCGCCGCTGCTTGGCTCCTCGCCTGCCAAGCCCACGGTCAAAACCAGATTATCCGTGAAATCACGCCGATCCCGGATCCCACCACCGACCCGACCGGCTTCTTCACCCGCTGGATGTCCGCCAAGCCGGTGACGGGTACCAGGGCCTTCATCCGCACGGAACGCACCATCGACCAAACCAGCTTTTCCGCCGCCTCGTTCAACAGCGGCCGCGCCTACATCATCCTCGCTGACGGCGGAGTCGGACTCAACGAAGCCGACACTGACGACGATGGCTGGAGCGATGAGACGGAGATCGCCTATGCCTTGAGTTTGAGCGAAGGCCTCTATCCGGAACCGACACCGATCGGCACTGCGTATTACCTCGATCCCTATTACTTCCCGCCCATCAATCAATACCCGATGGACGTCTTCAACCTGTTTGCCAATTCCCCGGCATTCGATCTTTCGACCTACTACAATCCGGACTACATTGCAGCGACGCCCGGTGATTATTCGATCAACGGCTCTGCGAGGGCCACACGGGTCAGCCCGTTCATCACCGACGGCAAGGTGCGCATCAATGCCGCGCCAGCTGGCTCCCTTCTTCCCAGACCTCTCGCCCTGAGCGTGGCTTCAAAATCAATTGGCTACATCAATTCCACCACGTACAGCTACGATTTTCTCAATTTCGCTCTTTATTATACGGCGAGAAACTACTCATCCGCATCTCAGATGGAAACGGAGATGCTACCGGGCGATTACCAGGTAGTCTATCGTTTGCTGTCGAATACAACGCTCGAGACCGGTCAACCCGTTATTCATCGCCAGGTTCCGAATGGTACCTTGGCCATCGGTCAGAAAAAACCCAATTGGTTGATCCGCAAGGCGACCAAACAACTCGATTCCGCATCAAGCCCGATCGATTACACGTGGTCGGGTGGCTTCCTCCAGATCGACCCCCGCCTGCCGCTCAACCTCACCTTGGATAGCTTGGCTGGTGTGGCTGCCACCAGCGACAAGCTCGACTTCAAGGTCACCGATGCCAGTGGAAGGGTGATTTGGCCCAGCTCGGTGACGCAAGACATCAGTGCCAGTCTTCCCATCTCAACGACCGTAACGTCCTTCCAGTTCGATTCATCCTACACCAACACGGCATTCGGCACGCCTACTTCCACGTTGCAGCCCACTGGCTTCTTACAGTTTGAATACACGCGACCCCTTGGTGCGGCATCCAGTGGTGACAATTCCACCGTTACTTTGCGGGTTCCGGTGCGTTTCATCCGCACCTATGATTCTTGGAGACGCTTCTATTTTTCCGGGACCAACCTCACCAATGATGCAATCTCCGGCCCGAATGCGGATTTTGATGACGATGGGTTGACCAATCAGCAGGAGTTCGAGGCCGGAACACGTCCCAACGACGGGCCACCCGATGTTCCGCCGACGATCACTGGGCCGACGTTGAACAGCCAGACGGAGACCACCGCCTCGATCAGTGCCGACGTCACCGATGATGGCCGGGATCCTGTTTCCGAACGGGGGTTTGTTTATTCCATCAGTTTGATCAACGGCAATCCTCTGATCGGGGGCGTGGGGGTGACAAAGGTTGTTACAACTGGAACAACCGGAATTTTCACTGTCAATTTGTCCGGCTTGTCACCTGATTTTGATTATTCTGTAAGAGCATTTGCAAGAAACCGCAAAGGCATCGCCTACACACCGACGATCACCCTCACAAACAACAGTCTAAGCAGTTTGTCATTGAGTGTCGGACTTCTCAATCCGGTATTTTCGAGTAGCATTTTAAATTACGACATGTCACTTGGCAATGGTATTTCGGAGCTTAGCATCAACCCGATTGCCGCCCGTAGTAGTGCGCTTATTCAAGTACGAACCCGGGCATCTGATCCCTGGGTGGTCGTCGCCAGTGGAACCAACAGTCCTGCACTGTCTCTTGCCGGGGGTAGCAATACTCTGGAAGTTCTGGTGTCTGCCTCCAATGGGACGACGAAGACCTACACTGTGAACATCGTCACCAGATTGCCTAACGTAACCTTGCCTACGGCCACTTTGCTGACCACTTCCTCAGGAACGACAGCCACATTGGGGGCCACATTCACAGTGCCTAGCTCGCCCACCGCGTCGCCAGCTATCACCGACCGCGGCATAGTCTATGCAATCAAAAGCACCAATGCCATGCCGGTTCTCGGTGGGCTCGGATGCACTACCGTTCCTATTACTACTCCTGCCCCACCAGGCATAGCGAGCGCAGCAGTTACCGGCTTGTTGCCAGGCGCACTCTATGTATTCCGGGCGTATGCCAGCAACAGCTCTGGTCTCTCCTACGTTTATTCCAATCCCACCGAGTTCAGGCCCCTCAGCAACGATTCCACCCTTGTTGGTCTGAGCGTCATTGGGTTGATTCAATCCGAAGACGCCATCCTCAGGCCCTCCTTTAGCAGTGCTGTTACATCCTACGAATTGAACGTTCCTTACTCCACAAGCAGTCTGGCTGTCATTCCCACGGCTGCCAACAGCTCAGCCACGATCACTGTCGGTATCAACGGGGGTGCTTCTGTGGCAGTGCCCAGTGGCACGCCTACCGAGTCGCTGGGTCTGAATGTGGGCGTCAATACCGTCTCCATCAATGTCACTGCTGGCGATGGCACCAATAGATCCTATACTTTGAAGGTCATTCGTGCCACCAGTGATCGTGCCAATTTGTCATCTCTGGTTTTGAGTCACGGCGAGCAGTATCCGAACTTTTCTTCTGGAACGACAACCTACATTACGAATGTCGGCAGTGGCACAGCGGAAATGGTGGTTTGCGCGACGACATCGACTGCGGGTGCGTTAATTGAGGTCAAAAAAAATGACGAAAACTATGTGGCTATTGGAACTGGTTCTTCCTGTGCCACACGGGCTCTTGATTTTGGAATTACTCATATTACCGTGCGCATAACAGCGGTTGATGGAGTTGGGCTTGTGCAAAAAGAGTACACGATTTTCGTAATGCGTGCGTCCTCACCGACTCTTCTCGATTTGCCTACGGTTTCCGGCGTTGCCAGCCTTGATGGCACCACGTCCATTCTTGGGGGAACGGTCACCAGTGACAATGGAAACGAGGTCACGGAGCGCGGTGTGGTATTCTCCCAAACCGCAATCAATAATAATCCCCTGATAGGCGGTGTCGGGGTCGTACAAATCAGCGGGCCGGGTGCATTGGGTCCCTTCGCCTTTCTGGCCGAGTCACTGACTTCTGGCATCGCTTATTCGGTCAGGGCCTATGCTGCCAACAGCCAAGGAACGAGCTATAGCGGAGTTTCCTCTTTCACACCGGTTAGCTTGAACGCCTCGCTCAGCTCACTTTCGTTGAGCGACGGCGCCATCAACTTCGATTCGGATATTACCGGCTACTCCGTGGAAGTTGCTGCCGCCACAACGGCAATCACCATGACTGCAACGACGATGCAGGCCGGAGCGAGCATGCAATACCGAATCAACGATGGTGCATACACCGACTTGGCAAACAGCGTCACCAGCAGTTCGATCGCGCTGAATATCGGCTCGAATACCTTGCAAATCCTTGTCACGGCGCAGGATCTGGTCACAACAAAAGAATATACTCTTTTTGTGCTGCGCCCGCCTGCCGCGAATCCACTGTTGAGCTCTCTGGTACTGAGTTCCGGCACTTTGTCTCCTACATTTGTGAATACGACGACGGACTACACCGCTTTGGTCTCAAGTCCGACGATCACCATCACTGCCACTAGGGCCCAGCAAGATTCGCAAATTGCCGTGCAAGTCAATGGCGGGGGCTACGTTCTAGTGACAAGCGGCACGCCAAGCCTTCCGCTTGCCCTGATCGTGGGTGAGAATGCCATCGAGGTCCGAGTGACTGCCGAGAACAGTGAAATTAGAATTTACACCTTAAGAGTCACTCGTCAAAGTAACAATGCAAATCTAAATGGTCTGTCATTGAGTAGCGGCATTCTGAATCCAGTATTTGCTCAAGCGACAACTACATATTCAGTAAGCGTCCCTTTCGCAACTTCGACCATCACCTTGACGCCCACAGCAGCTGAACCAAAATCCAGAATACAGTTGCAGACTGGGCCATCTGCCTTCGTCACGGTGGCTAGCGGTACTTCCAGTGCTCCTCAGAGCCTTAATGTCGGTTTGAATACCATCAAAGTTGTGGTTATTCCACATGACTTTTCTGATACTAAAACCTACACGATTAATGTAACTCGTGCGCCTGCCCCCATCCCTCTTCCCGGCGAAACATCTGTCCAGTGGGTTCCGTTGCCTTCCTCCGAGCCTGTGGCGAAGATGCCGTTGCCGGGCGCTCAGGCTGCGTTGCTCCCGATGGTGCCGATGTTTGTGTACGAGAAACATCCGGATTCGATGGACGACTTCATCCAGTACGAAGTCCAAATCAGTACCGATGCTTCCGACTGGCAGACTGCCGAGTCGGCGGGATGGCTGGTGACGGGTGCGGACGATCCATCCTCACCGGAGATCACCGCGACCTGGACTTCGACGGCCCCGATGCCGGAGAAGGCATTCTTCCGGGTCAAGGCGCTCCCGGCGTCGGCCGATTTGGAATTTTGAATGTTGGATGGGGCAAAGCGATTCCTTGGGGCAATTCTTGCGCCCGGTGCGCTTCGAAGGACAAGCGGCTTGTCGCCACGTGGAGTGGCGGCTTGAAGCCGCCATGGTTGGCAGAGGCGGCTTTCCGGCCGTCGTCGTGCGGCTGGAAAGCCGCATTTGCGATTCATGGCTGAACGCTTCAAGTGGTCAGTGTTCAGTTTCAAGGGGAAGGGTGATTGGTTATCGGTTATGGGTTATCTGGGAAGAGGGAATAGGAAGAAACGCGCGGAGCCGGGGAGCGTCGGCATCCTGCCGGCCCCGCACGGCGTCTCGCCGGGCGTGTGAGGGAAGGGACATTGGTGACTGGTTATCGGTTATCGGGCAAGAGGGAGAGGGCAGAGAAAGAAGATGCGCGGAGCCTCAAGGAGCGTGGGCGTCTCGCCCACCCTCGGCGTGAACACATGCAGGCAGCGCCCTCTCGCGAGAGCGCATCTTCCATGGTAGGACAGGCATCTTGCCTGTCTGGAGCGTGCAAGATCAGATCCCCATGCAAGGTAGGGCTGGTCGGCCTCGACCGGCCGAAGCTTTGGATCATGGAACCGCGATTGGCGCGAATTTCACGAAAGGAGAGACCAATCCGCGTCCTGTTGATCTCTGAAATCAGGGGTTCAATCCCGCTTTTCCCCACAAATTTCACGTGATCCTGCGGCTCTTCGCCCACACACTCGCGGCGCGCATGGATGATCCGCTTGTTCTCTGGCTCGTCGGTGATGGCAAGCCGGGCCATGAAAACCAATCGCTCGGGTTGGCCGAGGCGATCGGTCGTCGCGTGCCGGTGGACATCCACCGCATCCGCCTCGCGCAGGGACGCGGCTTGCTCGGGCGATTGGCTGACGCCACAGCCACTGCAAAGACACTGCTGCGGCCTGACTTCATTCTGGGTGCTGGTCACGCCACCCACCTGCCGCTGCTTTGGCTGGCGCGCCGACACCATGCCGAAAGCATCGTCCTGATGAAGCCCAGTCTGCCGCTCGTCTGCTTCGACTGGTGCATCGCCCCCGAACACGATTTTCCACACGGCTGCGCGCGCCCGAATGTCATCCTCACCCGCGGGGCGATCCATCGCGTGCAGGCGGGTCACTCCGTGAAAACCGGCAAGCTCATTCTCATCGGCGGACTTTCCAAGACCCACGGTTGGGAAGGGGGTAGATCATTTGGGCTTCAAAAGAGTGCGAGGATGTCTTTCCCCTTCAGAGCCTGAATCCGAGACTCCCGCCACCATCGCTGGATGATTTTCGCCGGTTTTAGCCACCCAAGCCCGGACGTGAGATAGTGGATCCACCCGTGATCGACGAGTTTCCTGCGGCTCAGGGTGGCGTAGCCGGGGGGTGGCAGGGTGAGCGGTTGCGGTGACGTCTTGGGCGCGAGAAGCATCCGGAGGTTTTCCGTCGTGTCGACAGCCAGCACGTCGAAATACCCGCTGGCAGCTGCCGCCAATGTGTCGGCGTCGAAGTAGAACAGGTGCGCTTTGAAGTACCGGTTGGCAGGGGAAATGGCACCCGAGAGCGCCCATGGAACTTCGATGAAGAGCCTTCCATCGGGCTCGATCAGCGCATGGAGCTGTCTGAAGACTTCCAACGGCGATCGCAAGTGCTCAAGGACGTGGAAGAGGGTCAGCACGTGGAATCGGCCGACGCCATCGGTGAGGTTTCCAGTGCGAACCCGGGCGCCGTGTTCAGATCGGGCGTATTCCGCGTATCCTTCATTCGGTTCCAGGCCGGATGCGTCGAAACCTGCCCGGTGCGCCATTGCGACGAATTCGCCGCCGCCTGCACCGACGTCGAGCAGGCTGCCGGGGCGAACTCCCGACTGGATCAGGAAATCCAGACGCTGTTTCGCGCAGCGCGCGGCGCGAAACACGTGTTTGGCCTTGGGCTGTCGGGTGCCTTTGTAATCGATGCGGTAAAGATCCGAATAATATTGCTGCAGCTCCATCTCTTCCGGCAGCAGGCGGGCACTTCGCTTTTACAGAAAAGATTTTACACTACCTTTCCGCGCGCAGTGAAAGACAGGGAGCGGCACTCCGGATTTCGAGTCCTTGCAGGCTACTCGTGCCAGCTGATCGCTTTCACAAATCGCGCATCGGAGATGCCATGTCGGGATGGAAGTGTGGCAACTTCTCGGGGAAAAGTCAATTTCGAGCACCGACATCCGCAAATCTTGAACCATCACCGGTCTGCGGCCAGCCATTGCAGCAGGGAGGCAAAGACAGTCGCTGCCGGAAGCTGCTCCAGATTGCCGCCCGGTGCCCGAACAGCAAGCGTGCGGGTGGATTCCGGTGGCCAAGGGCCGAAGCGTTCGGGTGCCGTCGGTCCGAAGATCGCCAAGACGCGGTTGCCAACGGCGGCGGAGAGGTGCATCGGGCCGCTGTCGTTGCCGATGAACACCGATGGCTGACGCGCGAGCGCGAGCATTTCCTCAAACGGGCAGCCGGTGAGGTTCAGGAAGCGCTCACCTGGTGCGGGGAAGTCGGGAGCCGTCGGGACACCCGCGCACCATGCCACGCGGCTGTCGGGCAGGCCCTCGAGAATCAACCGCGTCAATTCGCCGAATCCCTTCCATTCCTTCTCCACGCCACGGCTGTCGGTGAAGATCACGAAGCGCCGCGAGGCATCGCCGTCGAAAAACGAAGCCCACGGGAAGGTTTCGGTCGGACGCAGCACGAGCGGAATGGCGATCTCCGCCTCAAGTCCGATACTTCTCGGGAATTCCTGCAGGATGCGGACCGCGTGATCAGGGCCGGGCCCGGATGGCAAAGGCACGCGGCGGTTACAAAACCAGCCGGCGCACTCCCGGCTGTCGTGCCGACCCCGTTTCACCGGGGCCTTCGCGGCCGACGCCATGAGCCCGGAGCGCAGCAGCCCCTGCATGTCCCAGACCTCGTCGAAGGAACGACCCCGCAACTGCCGCATCACGTCGAGCAAGCCGCGCAAACCGCGCCTGCGTTGGTACTCGATGACCTCGTCCACAAACGGCGCGGCGCGCACCAGCCCGGCGAAGCGGTCTCGCACCACCCAGGTGATGCGGCATTCGGCCAATTGGCGGCTCACCGTTTGAAGCACTTGCAGGCCGTGCACGATGTCGCCCAGCGACGAGGGCTTGATCACAAGAAGCCGTTTGATGTCCGTGGATTTTCCCTCAGGCATGCTCGGAAGCGAGGCTTGCAGCCCTCTGCGACCCCTGCAAACCTAAAGCCTTTCCATGATCCCCGACGCCGCGACCCTCGCCGATCTCCAACGCCGCCTCACCACCGACTGGCACGGACAAGCGCCGCAGGCCGAAGGCGACGGTTTCCTGCGGCTGGTGCAGGAAAACCACCTGCGGAATTTCCAATTGTGGCACGAGGAGGACAT
>Ga0169931_10008009_pt1 | contig 15535 bp, 11 predicted proteins | sample Kivu_15m_20L_FD_129675 | JGI IMG/M metagenome (GOLD analysis project Ga0169931, IMG submission 129675) | Freshwater microbial communities from Lake Kivu, Western Province, Rwanda to study Microbial Dark Matter (Phase II) - Kivu_15m_20L... | ecosystem: Environmental > Aquatic > Freshwater > Lake... | reverse complement strand
CGAGCAACCCGCACAGAAAACCGTCCAAACGGGACTCCACGCCCGCCAGTTCCTTCGCGGTCATGCAGGACAGTTTGGCACTGGCCGCCAGCTGAATCAAGACTACTTAACCTAGTATTACTATTTCCGTGGGCCGCGGAGATCGAAAAGGAGTGGCACCTCATCCGGAAGGAACTCGATGCCGTGATGACGTTCCGCGACCAGATGCCCAGCTTTCAGGACATCCTCAAGGAGGTGGGCCCCATCCAGTCCGACAACAACTGGAAGACTTACTTCCTCGCCGGCATTGGCATGGACTGCACGGAGAACGCCAAACGCTGTCCCGAGACCATGCGCCTGCTCGGCAAGATGCCTGGCATGACCACGGCCTTTTTCAGCATCCTGTCGCCCGGCAAACACATTCCCGCCCACCGCGGCGCGTGGAATGGCATCCTCCGCTTCCACCTCGGTCTCATGGTGCCGCAGCCCTACGAGAAGGTGAAAATCCGCATCGGCAACGACTACTACTCGTGGCGTGAAGGCGAGGCGCTGATCTTCGACGACACCTTCAACCACGAGGTCTGGAACGACACCGAAGGGTTCCGGGTGGTGTTGTTCGTGGACTTCGCGCGACCGCTCTGGCAGCCGCTTCACTGGCTCAACGAACGGTTCATCAACCTGGGCGCGCTGGCGCCCTTCCTGCGCGAGGCCGGCGAGAAGCAGAAGCGCTGGCAGGATGCGTTCTGGAAGAAGAAGCACTAGCAATCCGCACGCGTCGGCGACTGCTGATCGTAGCGGTTGGAGCGATCCTGCTGCCGGTGATCCTTTGGTTGCTGGTGAGCTGGGTGAAGCCGGCGGCGACGTCCGTCAATATCGCGGTCGCTCGCCCGGCCTGGACGGTTTCCCTCAGCGGCATTCCGGGAGAAGTGGCCGCCGTGTGGATTTGGACTCCGCGTAGCTCCCTGCTGACGAATCTCGACCTGCCTGCGGAACTGCGACTAGGTTCCTCATATCTTTTGGTGCAGGCGTCGAATCGGCCGGGCAATCCCATGAAGATGAAGGTCAAACGCCCGGACGGAGCCTCTGCGGATGTCGGTTGGGTTACGACGACGAATCAGGCCACAACGTTTGTATCCACCATGAACCGGCTGATTCCTGGAATGGGCGGTTTCGGTGCGACAGTGGCGCCATTTGGCAGCCGGCCGGTATTTGAGCATCCACTGTCAATGAACTGGTCCGGATTCGAGCGTGCGCCGGAGTTTTCGGAGGCGCCTCCGCGCTGAACCGGCTGACAGCTTGCGTTTGCCGGTCGCGACGGCAGCCTGCGGGCATGTTCCGCTTGCTTCGTTTCCTTCGGATTGCATGCGTTTGTGCGGCCTTGGCTGCCGTCATTCCGGTCGCCCGCGCGGCGGAGGGGCCGCCGGCCATTCCGCGTTTCTCCACCGCCTACCTCGACCGTTCAGCCGATCCGGCGATGGACTTCTTCCAGTTCGCCACCGGCACTTGGCGCAAGAACAACCCCGTGCCGGCCGACAAAGCCCGCTGGGCCGGTTTTGACGAGCTTCAGGAGCGCAATTGGTGGCTGGTCCGCTCGCTGTTGGACGAATTGGCGGCTGCACCCGGAGGAGCCGATGCGAACCGCAAGCTGGTGGGCGACTTCTACGCCTCGGCCATGGACACCAACCGGCTGGAGAAGCTGGCGTTCTCGCCGCTCGACAGTGACCTCGCCCGCATCCCGGCGATCCAGAGCGTGGACGACGCGATGGAGTTGTTGGCCAACTGGCACGCCCGCGGCATCCGCGCGAGCTTCGGCGCCTTTGTCCAGCCCGACGCCAAGAAGAGCACCACCTACGCGCTCTATCTCTGGCAGGGCGGACTCGGCCTGCCGGACCGCGACTATTACCTGGGGGAAGGCTTCGCCAAACAGCGCGACGAATATCGCGCCCACATCGCCCGCATGCTGCGCCTGCTCGGCGACGATGAGGACCAGGCCAAGGCGTCCGCGGACGCCATCCTCGCGCTGGAAACCGAATTGGCGAAGGCGTCACGCACCCGCACCGAACTGCGGGACCGGGAGAAGAATTACACCAAGCTGAGCCTCGACGAACTCGACAGGCTGACCCCGGCGCTGAACTGGCCGACCTACTTCCGTGCGAGCGGCATTCGCGGGCTGGAATACGTCGTCGTCGGTCAGCCTGAGTTTTTGCAGGCCCTCAACCGCCTTGCGACCGAAACCGACGGCATCGCGTGGGCGGCTTACCTGCGCTGGCATCTGGTCAGCGGCTGCGCCGATCAGCTGCACGCCGCGGCCGACGACGAATCGTTCAAGTTCTACGGCACGGTTCTCCGCGGACAGCCGCAGCCGGAACCCCGCTGGCAGCGCGCCGCCAAGGCCGTGGACGGAGACATCGGCGAGGCCCTCGGACAGCTCTACGTTGCGAAACACTTTCCGCCTGCCGCCAAGGCCCGCATGGGCGAACTCATCGGCAACCTGCGCACCGTGTTCCGCGACCGCCTCGCGAAGCTCGCCTGGATGAGTGAGGGCACGCGCCAGGAGGCGCTGAAGAAGTTCGACCGCTTCACCCAGAAGATTGGCCACCCCGACAAGTTCCGCGACTACACCGGCCTGGTGATCAAGCGCGATGACTTCCTCGGCAACGTGCAGCGGGCCAACGAGTTTGAGTCGCGTCGTCAGATCGCGCGCATCGGCCAGGCGGTGGACCGCACCGAATGGGGGATGACGCCGCAGACCGTGAACGCCTACTTCAATCCCGCGCTGAACGAGATCGTGTTCCCCGCGGGCATTCTGCAACCGCCCTTCTTCGACCTCGAAATGGACGACGCGGTGAACTACGGCGCGATCGGCGTCGTGATCGGCCATGAGATCACCCACGGTTACGACGACCAGGGTCGGAAGTATGATGCCGAAGGCAACCTGCGCGACTGGTGGACCGGAGCCGACGGCAAGGAGTTTGACCGGCGCGCCCAGAAGGTCGTGGAGCAGTACGGCGCCTACGAGGCGTTGCCCGGCAAGAAGGTCAACGGCCAGCTCACGCTCGGCGAGAACATCGCGGATCTTGGCGGCACGAGCATCGCGTTCGAAGCGCTCCAGCGGGCCCTGGCCATGGATCCCTCGAAGCGGAAGACCGTGGACGGCTTCACGCCCGAGCAGCGCTTCTTCCTGAGTCTGGCGCAGCTCTGGCGGGTCAACTGGCGTGAGGCGGAGCTGCAGCGCCGGCTGGTCGTGGATCCGCATTCGCCCGGTCAGTTCCGGGGCATCGGACCGCACGTGAACCTGCCCGAGTTTTACGCGGCCTGGCCGCAGAGCGAGAAGTCGCCGTGGTATCGCCAGCCGGACGACCGGGCGAAGATCTGGTAACAGGGCCGGAACGGCCCCGGAGCGTCGCGATTGCCCGCTCCAACCTGCTGCTGGCGGGCGGCCGTGTGGGGGTGATCTGTCCGCGCAGGTGTCGGGGTCGGTGCCGCGGCTTTACCCCCGAGGCCGTTTCGCGGTAGTCTTTCGGACATGGTCCCTCTGGAAGGCTCCCGCCTGCTGCGCTGCATGCCCCGGGAGGAAGTTGAGTTCATCCGCGCCAACTCCGAGCCCCGTCAGGCGCCGGCCGGCACCGTGCTGTTCCGCGAAGGCGAACTGGGGGACGGCCTCTACATCCTGCACACCGGGACGATCGACATCACCGTCGCGGCGCCCATCAACCGCGAATATCTGCTGATGCGGCTCGATGAGGGGGAACATTTTGGGGAGATGGCGGTCTTTGACGGCGGACCGCGTTCGGCCAGCGCCACTGCCCAAACGGATGTCGCGATGACCTTCATCCCGACGGTCACGGTGAATTCCCTGCTCAAGCGGTCGCCCGATCTCGCGGCCTCGCTCGTGCGCGATGCGAGCCTGCGGATCCGCGAGTTCAACCGCCGCTTCCTTCACGAATCGCTGCGGGGCGAACGGCTCACGCTGGTCGAACGCCTTGCGCGGAGCATCGTCCATGATTTCCGGAATCCGCTGAACGTCATCGGCATCGCCGCTGACCTGGCGGCCGAACCCAAGGCGACCCTGACCCAGCGACAGGAGGCCCGCGACCGCGTCCGCAAGCAGGTCGAGGTGCTCAACCGCATGATGCAGGAGCTGCTCGACTTCACCCGCGCCATGCCCACGTCGGTGGTGCTGCCCAAGGTGAACTACGCCGAGTTCCTGCGCGACGTCCTGTTCGAGCTCCGGCCCGAGGGCGCCCGGCGCGGGACCGAGGTGGAGGTGGTGGGGGAATTGCCCGAGGTGGTCGTGCGGCTGGATGCGCCACGGTTCATGCGGGTGTTCGCCAACTTCGCCCAGAATGCCTTCGATGCGCTCTCCGACCATGCCGACGGCCGCGTGACGCTGCGCTTCGAGGTGAGCCCGACGGAGATACGCACCGCGTTCTCCGACAACGGTCCGGGCATCCCGCCGGAGGTGCGGCCGCATGTCTTTGAGCCCTTCGTCACGCACGGCAAGGCGCATGGCACGGGTCTGGGACTCGCCATCTGCGAACGCATCGTGCTCGAGCACGGCGGCCGAATCCATGTCGAGAGCGAGCCGGGGAAGGGCGCCACGTTCGCGTTCACCCTGCCGGTCCCCCAGCCGGGCGAGACGGATGTGCTGAGCCGACGCGCGCCGCTCGGGCTTCACAATTGACCTCGAATGGCTCCGCGATAGCCTGCGTCCGTTCCCGCGAACTCTCGAAACAGCATTGCCAGCTTATGTCTCAGAACCATAACGCATCCGTTCCTCCCTCCTCAGGCTCCACCCGGCGCGACTTCCTCAAGCGCGCCACCGCCGCCGCCACCGTGGCCGGAGCCGCTTCCGGCCTCGTCGGCTGTGCCTCGGGCGGAGGCGTCCAGTCGAGCCTCAAGTCCGGGGTCGCGCCCTATGCCGGACGCGTGATCGGCGCAAACGACAAGATCGTCTGCGGCTTCGTGGGCGTGGGCGGACAGGGCTATGGCGCCCACGTCAGCACCTGCAAGGACGTGGACGAACAGGCCAACAACATCGCGCTCGCGGCCGTGGCGGACGTGTCCAAGCATCGCGTCGAGGTGGCCAAGAAGAAGGCCGGCTCCCAGTGCCAGGGCTACGAGGACTACCGCCCGATGCTGGAACGCAAGGACATCGACGTCATTTTCTGCTCCACTGTGGATCACTGGCACACGCGCATCACCGTGGACTCCCTGACGGCCGGCAAGCACGTCTATGTGGAGAAGCCGATGACCCGCTACCTGAGCGAGGGCTTCGCCATCTACGACACCTGCCAGCGCACCGGCAAGATGGTGCAGGTCGGTTCCCAGGGCTGCTCCGACAAGAAGTGGCACAAGGCCGCCGAATGGATCCGCGCCGGCAAGATCGGCCCGGTCGTCATGAGCCAGGGCAGCTACATGCGCAACAATCCGAAGGGTGAATGGAACTACACCATCCAGAAGTGGTGCACGCCCGAGGACACCAACTGGAATCTGTGGATGGGCGACCAGATCAAGAAGCAGGTGCCTTTCAACGCCGATCACTACTTCCGCTGGCGCAAGTATCAGCCCTACTGCTCCGGCCTGCTGGGCGACCTGTTCCCGCACAAGCTGCACCCCTACATGCTTGCCACCGGCAATCCCGAGTTCCCGATCCGCGTGGCCAGTGTCGGCAACAAGAAGGTCCAGTCGGACCTCCAGTCCTCGGGTGACGCCAAGACCGACTACATCCGCGACGTGCCCGAGATCGTCCAGCTCATCGCCGAATTCCCCAGCGGCATGGTCATGCACATCACGTCCAGCACCGTCAACGAGCAGGGCACGCAGGAGATGATTCGCGGCCACAAGGCCACCCTGACCATGGCCGGCAACAAGGTGGAGCTGAAGCCCGAGCGTCCGTTCGCCGAGGACATTGATCCCGCCACCAGCGAGGCCTTCACCGGCGAAAACGCGGAGAGCGTGGCCAACCACCACCGCAACTTCTTCCGGGCCATCCGCGGCCAGGAGAAGCAGAACTGCGGCATTGATCTCGCCGTGAAGGTGCAGGCCGTCATCTCGCTCGCCGAAATGAGCGAACGCTTCGGCGTGATGTGCTACTTCGACGCCGCCACCCGCAAGGTGAAGGACGGCCTCGGCCGCGAAATCCCGGCGCTCGACTACGGCACCACCCCGCTGTCCTGATCCGGTCCGTATTTCCGACGCCGGCCTCCCCGTGGGGCCGGCGTTTGTTGTTTTGTGAGCCCAACCTCCCCTGTTCTGGTCGCCCGCCATGCGATGGCGACGCGGTTTGAGTTCGTCCTGCACGGGGCGAACCCGACTGCCCTGCGCGCCGCGGCGGAGGAAGCGCTCGACGAGGTGGAGCGGGTCGAAAATCTCCTGAGCCTCTACCGGCCGCACACCGACATCGCCCGCCTCAACGCCGGTGCGGCGCGGGGGCCGGTTCGGGTGATGCCGGAGACGTTCCGTTTGCTGCAACGCGCCGTGGCGCTGTCCCGGGCGACCAACGGCGCATTTGATGTGACGGCCGGAGCGCTGGTCCGGGCGTGGGGCTTCATGGGCGGTTCCGGCGGCACAGCGACGGCGGAGATTCTGGACGCGGCGCGCCGGTGTGTGGGCAGCGACCTGCTGGAACTGGGCATGGGCGATTTCACCGTGCGCTTTCGACGGGAAGGCGTGGTGGTGGACTTGGGCAGCATCGGCAAGGGCTACGCGCTCGACCGTGCGGCGGAGCGGCTGCGGGAAGCCGGTGTGGAGACGGCCCTGCTGCACGGGGGCACCAGCACGGTGATCGCGCTCGGCACGCCGCCGGACGCGGAGGCCTGGACGATTGCCCTTCCGCGGGGCGGCACCGTCCGGCTGCGGGACGAGTCGTTGTCGGTTTCGGCGGGGTGGGGGAAGTCGTTCCGCGATGCCACCGGTCGGGAGCTGGGTCATGTGTTGGATCCGCGCACTGGCCAGCCGGTTCCCGGCGAACGCTTTGCCGCCGTGATCGCGCCGTCGGCCACGGATTCCGATGCGCTGTCCACGGCCGCGCTGCTGGCGGATTCGGCCGAACTGGAGCGGCTAAAGCAGTCGTTTCCGGCGGCGCGTTTCGTAGGCCCGGAAGCAGGTTGATTGGGAGGCGGGTCATGTGTGGGCGGGTTGCCCCGCAACCCGATCGGGTTTGCCAGAGCACCGAGCCGCTTGATTGGTTTCATCCCCCGGACCGTGTGGAAAGGCTGTCCTCGGTGACGATGGGCGCATCATTTGATCGAGGCTGCATCGGGACTGCGGCGCCGCGGGCGCGGCAGCGTTTTGGACTGCGCGAGTCCCCTCGCGCTTTGGCTGTCCCGCGGCGAGAGCGGCAGCGGACTGCCGCAGTCCAAAACCTCGCGGCCTCGCCCTCCGCACTCCGCAGACGGACTGACCGGCTTGCGGGGCAAGCCGCCCACAGGTTCTGCCTGCCCTACGTTGAACTACCGGCTAATCCAACCGCCGCCGAGCACGAGGTCGCCATCCGGGCTGCCGTAAACCACGCAGGCCTGTCCCGGGGTCACGGCGCGGGCCGGGGAGTGGAGTTTCACCGCCGCGGTGCCGTCCGGTCCGACCGTGACCGTGGCCGGCGCGCCCGGATGGTTGTAGCGGATCTTCGCGACGCCCTCGAACTGGGCCGGCGGCGTTTCCCAGGCGATCCAGTTGCAGTTGGCGATTGTGAAGGCATCGCGTTCCAGGTGACTGCCGTCGCCGACGACCACGCGGTTGTGCTCGGCATCCAGCTCCAGCACGTAGAGCGGTTCCTTGGAGGAAAGCCCCAGTCCCTTGCGCTGGCCGATGGTGTAGAACTCGATGCCCTCGTGCTCGCCGAGTTTGCGTCCGCCGAGATCCACGATATCCCCGCGGTGTTTGGCCGCGAGCTTCGCCTCCTGGAGGAATTTCCCGTAGTCGTTGTCCGGCACGAAGCAGATTTCCATGCTCTCCTCCTTGTCGGCGGTGCGGAGGGAGCAGGCGCGCGCGACGTCGCGGGTGTCGGCCTTGGTCTTTTCCCCGAGCGGGAACATGGCCCGGGCGAGCTGATCCTGCCTGAGGCTGAAGAGGAAGTAGCTCTGGTCCTTGCGCGGGTCTCGGCCCTTGCGGAGCAGCACGCGGCCGGTGCCGGGCTCCCGTTCGAGCCGGGCGAAGTGGCCGGTGGCGATGAAGTCGCAGCCGAGTTGCCGGGCGCGGTCGAGCAGCACGCCGAACTTGAGGTGCTGGTTGCACATCACGCAGGGGTTGGGCGTGCGGCCGGCTTTGTATTCCGCGGCGAAATACTCGATCACCTTCTTCTGGAAGAGCCCCGACTCGTCCACGAGATAGTAGGGCACGCCGAGCTGGGCGCAGACGCTGCGGGCATCCATGACGGCCTGGGGACCGCAGCACTTGTCCTCGGCGCGGTTCACGCAGTCCTGGGGCCACAGCTTGAGGGTGACGCCCACGACGTCGAAGCCTTGGGACTGGAGCAGGGCGGCCGTGGCGGAGGAATCCACCCCGCCGCTCATGCCCACCAGCACCCGTTGTTTCCGCGTCGTCGTCACCGGCGCAGCGTGGCGGACCGAGGCGGATTCGCCAACTTCCGGCTGGGGGCTGGTTTCGTAACCTGATTGTAACAATTCCGTCACTTTCGACACGTCTCCGACACCCAGCGTTAACCCAACACGTTAAGTCTATGTTTTCCCTCCAAAAACTGTTCGGCCGCGACGACATCTTCTTCCAACTGCTCGAACAGTCCGCCGCCGAGGCGCAGGAAAGCGTGCTGCTCATGCGCAAGATGCTGCTGAATCCGGAGTTGCGCACGGTGTCGATGGATGACTTCGCGCTGCTGAGGAATAAGGACAAGCGCATCACGGAAGAGATCCGGGCTCAGCTCACGAAGACCTTTGTGACGCCCTTGGAGCGGGAGGACATCGAGGCGCTGGCCAATGCGCTCTACAAGATCCCCAAGACCTTGGAGAAGTTCGGCGAACGGCTGTTGCTGTGCCCCGAAGAAATCCGGAAAGCCGACTTCTCCCGGCAGGCTGAACTGCTGGAGTCGGCCACCCTGACGCTGGTGAAGCTGGTCGGTGAACTGCGGAAACCGAACCTCGGGTCGGTCAAGGAACTCAATGACAAGCTCCAGTATCTGGAAGGCGCGGCGGACAACCTGATGATCGACCTGCTGCGCGGCCTGTATGCCGGCGACCATGACGCGGTGCGGGTGATCGCCCTCAAGGACCTTTACGAACTGCTGGAGAAGGTCATCGACCGCTGCCGCGACGCCGGCAACGTGATCTTCCACATCGTGCTCAAGAATTCCTGAGGGCTGGGCCATGACGCTGCTGATCACGGTCATCTTCGTGGCGCTGGTGTTCGAATACATCAACGGCTTCCACGACACGGCCAACTCCATCGCCACCGTGGTCTCGACCAAGGTGCTGACCCCGCGGCAGGCGATTCTGCTGGCCGCGTTCACGAACCTGGTCGGCGCACTGATCGGACATGCGGTCGCGAAGACGGTGTCGTCCGGGTTGGTGGATTCCCAGTTCGTGACCAATCAGACCATTGTGTGCGCCCTGCTGGGCGGCATCGGCTGGAACCTGCTGACGTGGTGGCTGGGGCTGCCCAGCAGTTCGACCCACGCCCTGGTCGGCGGCCTGTGCGGCGCCACGCTGTCGTCCGCGGACGGCAACTGGAAATCCATCCTCTGGTCAGTGGAAAAATTCGACGCTGCCAAGGGTGTGATGAAACACGAGGGTGTGCTCCACAAGGTGATCATTCCCATGTTCACCTCGCCCCTGATCGGCTTTGCAGTGGGCATGGGGCTGATGTCCCTCCTGTATGTGCTGCTGCGCAACGCCCGACCGGCGTGGGTCAATTCCGTGTTCGGCAAGCTGCAGTTGGCGAGCGCCGGCTACATGGGTTTCGCCCACGGACTGGCGGATGCCCAGAAGACAATGGGCATCATCACGCTGGCGCTGGTGACGGCCACGACGGCGGGCACGCTCGAAAAACTGCCCGCCGGCCTGGGTTTCCTCCGCATGGACAAGTCGCAACTCGCGGAACAGCAGATCGTCGCGTTGGAAAAGGGCAGCAAGACCCCTGTTGAGAATGCCCGTGTTCTCGCGGCCGAGGCCGACAAACTCGACACCGGCGAGTTCAAGGAGGCCTTCCACGCGCTGGCCTACCACGCCCTTCTCCAGGCCAATGAGACCGCCGCGGCCGAAAAGGAACTCGTGGCGGCCAAAGCTGCCCACCAGGCCGCTGTCGCCCGCGAAGCCGCTCGGTGGATGCCCAAGGTGCCGCTGATTGGAAAAATGGTGGCGGCCAAGCCGACCGACTGGCTGAAGACGCTGGAATCCGAAAAGTCCGGGGCGGAAAAGGCCGGCAAGTCACCGCTGGGAGCCGCGGCCAAAAAGGTGAAGGGCCTCGCTCCCGACGTCCCGGCATGGATCAAAATCGTCTGCGCGCTGACAATGGCCGCCGGCACCGCCGCCGGTGGCTGGAAGATCATCAAGACCATGGGGCACAAGATGGTGAAACTGCAGCCGGTGCATGGATTCGCCGCGGAAACCACGGCAGCCACGGTGCTGGCGGTGACCGGCCAGTTGGGCATGACCGTCTCCACGACCCATGCCATCACGACGAGCATCATGGGGGTGGGCTGTGCGAAACGATTCAGTGCGCTGAAGCTCAATGTCGTGGAGCGCATCATCTGGGCCTGGGTGCTCACCCTGCCCATCACGGCCGCGCTGGGATACCTCTGCATGAAGGTGGCAAAGTCTCTGTGATCCGTTCGCGGGGAATCGGAGAATGAAAAAACGGCTGCCGGAGCGATCCGTCAGCCGTTTGTTTTCCTCCCGAAAATGCTCAGAAGTTGAGCTGCGCTTGGAAGGCGATCCGGTCCGCCGATTCGGTTTCCAGATAGGGGGCGACGCGGGTGTTGTTGCGCTCAAACGTGTGCGAGTAGGACACGGTGAGTTCGAACTCCGGCCGCGGTTGCCACTCGATGCCGAAGTCCACTTCGTTGACCTTCAACTGCGGGGCGTTCGCGGCAAATTTCCGGGCACCGTCGAAATACTGCCACCGGACGAAAGGATACCAGTCGCCGAGATGCTGCTGGATGCGGTAGGCGATCTGGACATAGCCGCCGTGCAGTGTTTCCCGTTCGAGTGTCCGGCGGACGGGGTCCAGTTCCGGTCCGCGGCCGATGTTCCATTCAGCCTCGATGCCGAAGGGTTGCGGATACCAGACGAACGACAGGCCAACCCGTTCGTCCACCACGCCGTCGGCCGGCCGCGTGGGCGTGAAGGTTGCCCCGTTGTAGGTCATGGAACTCACCGGGCTGAGGAACTTGCCGTGGTAAGCCTGGATGCCGGTCTCGAAATATTGGCCGCTGTCGAGCTTCCACGGATAGGTGACGCGCGCGACGGCGTGGGGTTCGCCGTTGAGATCGAGGCGGTTGAGTCCCTGGCCCGAGTAGGCGCCCACGCCAACCACGCCGTAATCGCCGGATCCCTTGAGGCCGAGCTTCACCAGGTCGCGGAACCGGTGGCGGACTTCTTCGGGCGCCCAGTAGAAGAAGGCGCCGATATCGCGTTCGCCTTCCACGGCGGAATTGAGTGCGTCCGCCCGTTCCATGGGGGCGCGATTCTGGGACGACTGCATGTTGACCCATCCAAACGGCACTTTGGACTGGCCGAAGCGGACCCGGAACTCCTTTTTGTCGTCGAAGGCGAAGTCGCCGTAGTAATCGCGCATGCCCAGGGCCGTTTCACCGGAGCTGAGGGAAGCGTTGAAGTCCGCCTGTGCGTAAACGAACAGCCGGTCCGTGGCATCACCGCTCAGGATCACGCGGCCCCGGCGCAGCAGGAACGAGGAGGTCGTGCTGGCGGAAGCGTCGTTCAGCACGTTGAGCGCCGCGCCGTCCTCGTCGATGATGTGGGTGTAACGGAGCTGGGCGTAGCCGCGGAAGCTGATCCGTTCATACCATTTGCCCTTCAGCGCCTTCGCCACCGCGTCGTTTACCGACGAGGTGCCGTCGGTCTTGGCGTGCATGGCTTCCCGCTTGTCGGCGGCCGCGGTGGACACCTTGCCCTCGGTCTTGGCCGCGGCTTGGGCCGCCGTGGCGGTTGCGGTGACCGGGGAGGTGGCGATGGCGGGAGCGGGCGTGGCGGCGACCGGACTGGGCGCGGTGGGCGCAGACTTGGCGCCGGATTCCTCCTGCGCGGCGGTGACCAGCATCTGGTATTCGGTCTCGGTGATGGACCCCTTTTCCTTCAGCACCCTCAGGAGCTTCAGCATCGTTTCGCCCGCGGTGGCGGGCAGTTGGAGCAGCGAGGAGGCGGCTACCGTGACGAGCACGGCGGACCAGAATCGGTGGCGGATCGTTTTTTGCATCAGAATCGGCGTCGGGCGGCAATGTCTCTGCCGGATGTGACGTTTCGGTAAAGGACGGGTAACGGCGGTCACGGACAGGTGACTCGATTGTTACGAATGGGTGACGAACCGAGTGCGGGTGAGCCGCCGTCGTCGGTCGAATCGCCAGCAGGAGATTTTGTAACAGTTCCGACACAATTCCGACATCCGCCTGTGACCGGCGGCGGGCCTCTTGGCCGTGTGGTTTCGCACTACGAAAGCTCACTTCAGCAGGATGTTGACCGGATTCACGCCCGCCTTGCCGACATGGGCCGGCGCGCGACCCGGGGTCTTCAGGACAGCCTGGAGTCGTTTGTCCACGGCAACCGTCAGCTCGCCTACTCGGTGATGCTGCGGGACACGTTCATTGATGCCCTGGACCAGGAACTGGACCGGCTCACGCTCAAATTCATCCTCCGCCAGCAGCCGGTGGGGATCCACCTTCGGTTTGCCGCGGCAGTGCTGAAGGTGAACCTCGAACTGGAACGCGTCGGCGATTACGCCAAGAGCATCGCCAAGCAGGTGCTCAGCCTGTCGCGCTACGAGTTCACGCCCCCGCTGAACCCTTTCATCGAACTTGCCGCCCGGGCGATTCCGTTGCTGGAGGCCGCCGTGGACGCCTTCGTCCGGCGCGACGTGGCGGCCGCCCGCCGCGTGATTGCCGCCGAGCCCGAAGTGGAGGCGCTTCGGAACGGCATCGGCGAACTGCTGTTCCTCGAACGCCAAGCCGGCCGCATCCCGCTCGAGGCCTACACGCCCCTGACCAACCTTGCCCGCCGGCTGGAGCGGGTCGCCGACCAGGCGAAGAACATTTCGCAGGAGACCTTGTTCATGGTCACCGGCGAGTATTCGAAGCACAAGGACAGCGAGATCATCCGCGTCCTCTTCGTGGGCGCCACCGCTGCCGGACCCGCGCTGCTGGCCGAAACGATCGGTCAGGCCCTGGGTGACGCCCGCTTCGTCTTTACCGGCGCGGTGATGGAGCCCAACGGCGGCAATGCGGCGGTGCTCGATTTTCTCCGGGCGCACGGTTACGAGGTGTCGTCGGCCAAACTGCGGACACCGGACCAGATTCCCAACCGGGAGTTCTACCAGGTCGTCGTGGCCCTTTCGCCCCGGGCGCGGGAGGCGTTCCCGCCGGCCCGGGCGCGCACGGTCAACTTGGAATGGAATTTTGAGGATCCGACCGATCTCGAGCGCACCCATTCCGTCCTGCAAAACCAAATCAACGACCTTGTCTCGGCCCTGCTGGGAGAACGCTCTGTTCCGCGGTCTCCGGCCGTCATCCCTGTCCCACCTGAATCATGAATCCCACGTTTCGTTTAGTTTCCTCCGTGCTCCTGGCCGCCAGCCTTGGCTGGGTCGGCTGCAAGAAGTCCGATTCGGCCGCCGATGGCTCCGCCCCGGTCAAGGCCACGGTCGCCATCCAGAACATCGGCTCGGACACCATGGTGAACCTTGCCCAGGCTTGGGCGGAGGAATACGCCAAGGTGGATCCGTCCGTGTCGGTGGAAGTTTCCGGTGGCGGCTCCGGCGTCGGGGTTTCCGCACTGATCAACGGCACCTGTGACATCGCCAACAGCTCCCGCCGGCTGGAAAAGGAGGAGGAGGAAAAGGCGACCGCGAAATACGGCGGCAAGCACCCGACGGAATACCTGGTCGGTTACGATGCGCTCGCGATCTATGTCCATCCGGGCAACCCGCTCACCGAGATTTCGCTGGAACAGCTCAGCGCCATCTTCAAGGAGGGCGGCAGCGTCAACAAGTGGAGTGATCTGGGCGTGAAGGTGCCGGGAGCGTCCGAGGAGATTGTCCGTGTCAGCCGCCAGAACAATTCCGGCACCTACCACTATTTCCGTGAGGCGGTGCTCGGCAAGAAGGCTGACTTCAAGGCCGGTTCCCGCGACATGTCCGGTTCCAAGGATGTCGTCGAACTCGTCGGGAACACACCCGGCGCCATCGGCTACAGCGGTTTCGGCTACAAGACCGACAAGGTGAAGATCCTCAAGGTGGCAAAGAAGCCCGGCGAGGTGTCCGTGATGCCCAGCATCGAGACCACGCTGAACAAGACCTATCCGATTGCCCGGCCGATGTTCATGTATGTCCCGCCCGGAGCTTCGGAGCACGTCGCCAAGTATCTGGGCTGGGTCCGTTCCGCCGACGGCCAGGTGGTGGTTGAGCATTCCGGCTACGTGCCGCTGCCCAAGGAAGAGCAGGCGAAGTAGCCATCCTCGCCCACCCGTTCCCGGATGCCCAGCCCCGCTCCCACCCGCCGCCCGCGCCTGATGCTCGGTGAAAAGCTCATCGAGCTGCTCATCCGGTTGTGCGGGTTCAGTGCGATCCTGTTCGTCTTCGCGATCTTCTTCTTCGTGTTTCGCGAGGCCTTGCCGGTGCCCGACAAGGTGACGTTCCGGGGCTTTCTGCTGAACTCCGAGTGGTATCCCACCTCGCTCGGCAACGTCCGCTTCGGGGTCGGGTCCCTGGTGCTGGGAACGCTGGCGGTGACCCTTACCGCCATGCTGATCGCCGTGCCGTTCGGCCTCGGCGCGGCAGTGTTCGTGTCCGAGTTCTGCACAGGCAAGCTGCGGGAGTCGCTCAAGGTGATCATTGAGTTGCTGGCGGCCATCCCGTCGGTCGTGTGGGGTTTCATCGGCCTGACGGTGATGAACCGCTTCCTCATCGCCACCTTCGGCGTGCCCGTGGGCCTGAATGTGCTGAACGCGGCGCTGCTGCTGGCGCTCATGAGCATCCCGATCATGGTCAGCATCGGCGAGGACGCGCTAAAGGCGGTGCCCGACAGCTTCCGCGAGGCGGCCATCGCCCTGGGCGCGACCCGCTGGCAGATGATCTGGCGGGTGCTGCTGCCGGCCGGAAAAAACGGCCTGCTCGCCGCCGTGCTGCTGGGCGTCGGCCGCGCGATCGGCGAGACGATGGCCGTGCTGATGGCGACCGGCCACGCGATCAACAATCCCTTCGTGAAGGAGGGCTCCTTCAACCCCGGCTTCATGTTTGAGAGCGTCCGCACGCTCACCGCCACGATCGCCGCCGAACTCGGCGAGGCCAGCGAGCACAGCGAGCATTACCGCGTCCTGTTCCTCGTCGGCATCCTGCTGTTCACCCTGACCTTCATCGTCAACCTCACCGCGGACCT
>Ga0169931_10008008_pt1 | contig 15535 bp, 9 predicted proteins | sample Kivu_15m_20L_FD_129675 | JGI IMG/M metagenome (GOLD analysis project Ga0169931, IMG submission 129675) | Freshwater microbial communities from Lake Kivu, Western Province, Rwanda to study Microbial Dark Matter (Phase II) - Kivu_15m_20L... | ecosystem: Environmental > Aquatic > Freshwater > Lake ... | reverse complement strand
GAGTTGCGGGGGGCGATGAGCAGGAACCGATCCGAGGATCGAGTGAGGGATCATGCGGCTGGCGACGCTCGACTGGATCATTGTTGCGGGGTTCTTTGGGTTTGCGCTGGTGGTGGGGCTGGTGGTTGCCCGTCGCGCGGGGAAGAGTCGAGAGAGTTTCTTTCTTTCCGGTCGCAGCAAGCCGTGGTGGTTGCTTGGGACGAGCATGGTGGCGACGACTTTTGCCGCCGATACGCCGCTGCTTGTCACGAGTATCGTTCGTGAGCATGGGGTGGCGGGGAACTGGGTCTGGTGGGCTTTTCTGCTGACCGGGATGCTGACTGTGGCGGTCTATGCCAAGCTGTGGCGACGATCGGCAGTGGTGACCGATCTGGAGTTTTACGAGCTTCGTTATGGCGGCTCGCCGGCGGCTTTTCTCCGCGGTTTTCGCGCCGCCTACTTGGGACTTGTTTTCAACGTGATCGTGATGGCCAATGTGACGCTGGCCGCGATCAAGATCGGGCAGGTGATGTTTGGGTTTACGCCGCTGCAAACGATCCTGCTGGCCGCCGTGACGACGGTGATCTTCAGTGCGGCTGGGGGGCTAACAAGTGTCTTGGTGACCGACTTTGTCCTTTTCGGAATTGCGATGGTCGGGTCGATTGGGGCGGCGGTGGTCTTGATCCAGCAGCCCGAAGTGGGTGGGCTCGAGGGACTCTTCAGCCATCCGCAGGTGCAGGAAAAAATGGCGTTTTGGCCAGCGCTCGATTGGTCGACTCCCGAGGGGCTCAATACGCTGCTGACGATTTGCGTGATCCCGCTGGCGGTCCAGTGGTGGGCGGCATGGTATCCGGGGGCCGAGCCTGGGGGCGGGGGTTTTGTCGCCCAGCGGATGCTCGCGGCGCGGGATGAGGCCCATGCAACCGGGGCGACGCTGCTGTTCAGTTTTGCGCATTACGCGCTCCGTCCCTGGCCCTGGATTCTCGTTGCCCTTGTTTCGCTCGTGATCTTTCCGGATCTCGATTCCCTCGCACGGCATCTTCCCCAAGTCACTGGCGACTTGCTGCGGGACGATCTGGCTTATCCGGCGCTCCTCGATCGCTTGCCAGCGGGGCTGCTGGGGCTTGTGACCACATCCCTGATCGCGGCTTATATGTCCACGATTTCGACGCAGCTGAACTGGGGATCGTCCTACATCGTCAACGACCTCTGGCAGCGGTTTTTGCGGCCGGGGGCAGGGGAGCGGGAGTTGGTTATCGTTGGACGTGTGGTGACGGTCGTGCTGATGGTGCTGGCGGGATTTCTGGCCCTCCAGATTGGCAGTGTTTACGACGGTTTTTTGGTACTCCTCAATGTCGGTGCGGGGACGGGGCTCATCTACATCCTCCGCTGGTTCTGGTGGCGCATCAACGCGATGGCCGAGATTGTGGCCATGGTCGTCTCATTTGCGATTGCCGCTAGTTTCTTTTATCACGGCAAACGCTATCCCGCCGAGAGGCTGGCCGACTGGCAGCAATTTGTGATCATTGTCGGCGTGACGACGGCCGCTTGGTTGGTTGCTGCTTGGGTTTTCCCGAGCGAATCCCCGGCGACTTTGCGGCGTTTTTATGAGCGGATTCGCCCCGGAGGGCCGGGATGGCGGCGAGTTCTCCGCGACGCACACCGCGAGGGTGAATTGCTCGACTGCGACGGGACCTGGAATCTTCGCGAGGAACTGCTCTTTGCGATCGGCGGTTGCGGGGCGATCTACGGAGCGCTCTTTGCCACGGGAGGATGGTTGTACCAGTGGACTACCGTGGCGATTGTCGCCTCGGCGGTTGCGGTCACGGGCACCGTCATCATGGTACGGCTGTGGCCGCGCGTGGCGCGAGGAAGAGGCTAATTGGGCCAAGGGCCGAAGAGACTCTTCGGCTTGGGCCACTCCCATGGCTTTGCACCCTGTGTTCCTTCACTGCTCGCTGCGGGTCGACGACCGTGGACCCAGTGGCGACAAAAATGCGTTTGTAGATTCCCGATTTCCGTCACGAAGGGGAAGTCCAGCAGAAGCGATTCGGTCGGCTTGAGGACTCGTCGCCGTACCTCGGTGGCGGTCCCGAGGATCTCGACATTGTTTTTCGAACTGATGTTGGTGAGGATCGCATAGTCGGGCGAGAGCAACTGAATCGCCAGATGTTCGCGGCTGATGATGTTTTCCCATCGCGGCGCGATCGCCAGCCGATTCCCCGACGCTCGCTTTTCGCAAACGCGAGGGGTTGGATCGGACGAACGCTGACGCCCCAGGATTGAACAACCACGGAGGAAATAATCGCGCGGGTCTGGCTCGGCTTCGGCGGGCAATGGGGTTCGGGAGACCAGAACCACGGAGTAATCGGTCGGGGGCTCGACTTCGAGACCGAAACGGGAGGCGAAATAAGGAGGTCCGATGGAATCGCCGTAATGGTATCGCGCGTCGCATTCGCTCTGGGCAATCTCGCGTCGCAAGTCGCGAGAGAGCGAAAAAGACTGGGTCAGCTGATCGTAATCCTCCATTCCCGGCAGCTCGGCAAAACGCGACAGCAGCTCGGGCACGACAGTGGGGCTCGGGAGGGTCCTCGCGGCGCGGGCTGCCTCCCATTTCCGCTGCACTTCTTTCTTCCACCACTGCCAACTTCGTTCGATGTCGATGCCGATCAGTTCCGCGAGCAGCTCCGCATCTGCATCGGCGGGATGATCCTCGGACGCCGGCTTTGCTCCGCCGGTGCGGTAATCGGTTCGGTCCAAAAAAGCACTGAGGAAGTCGCTGCCCTTGGCATGCGGCTCCCAGTGGTTATCGAACATTTCAGCAAGGGAATCCATAGTTTTGGCGCGCTTCAGCACTTGGCAATCCTCGCGAGATCGAACACGTTGTTCGAGATCGGCCCCCGGCGGCTGGACCGTCTCTAGGGGAGATTCCCAAAAAAGACTCGGCGGGACAGGTGCGCGAGAAAAAAATTATTCGTCCTCCAGCGAATCGGCCAGTCGCTTTGCGCGATCGACGATCCGCTGCCAGGTACGGGTGACCGTTTTCGTCGATCGACCATGCCCCTGGTTCATCCGTTCGGCAATTTCATTGAGCATGAGTCCTTCCCACTTTCCCTGGAGGACCAGCCGTTCATCGGCATCGAGTTCCGCTTCGAGCCGCTCCAAAACAATCGCGACTCGGTTGGCATCGGCAGCGGTCGGATCACCAGCGGCCACGGCCAGTTCCTCAAGGCTTGGGCCATCCTCGGCGAGGACGGCTTCCCGCGTGTGGTCGCGTTTTTGTGCCTTGTAGTAATTCGCTTTTTTGCGAATTTTGCACAGCGCAATCGTCGTGATGAGCCGCCAAAAGTCTTCGCTTCGGTCGATTTCCACCCCCAGCTTCCCCTCGTTCTGGAGCCGCACGACCGAAGCGAGCACGCTGCCGGCCATTTCGTCGGCACCGATCTTCTGCTGCAGCCGCCGCGACATGTTCCTTTCTGCCAATCGAATCAGCTTGGGGAGATACTGCTGCAGGAGGATCTCGCCATCGATCGCGTCCGATGGGGATGGATTGTCGTTGGACTGAGTCATGGATGAAGAACCCCGCAAGAACAAAAATCAGGGATGGAAATCAAGTTCCCGATTCATCGGTGGCAGCCCGCCGCCACCCTTCAGAGGACACTATAGTCGAGATCGCGCGGCGGGGGGGGAATGCGATTCCTTGCCCTCTTTTTATCCGATCGGGTTCTCCAGGGCATTGATGGGAACGAGCTCTCGTGATGCCCCAACGAGGGTGGCGGGGGTCGCCATGCCGGAATCGATTATTCGCGGGATTATTCCAAGGCCAGCAAGCGAGAGAATTGCGGGTGTGAAGAGTCGCGGATGTTCGAATTTCGCCGCCGCCGGCCAGTGGCGCCAGTGAGGCCAAAAGCCAGTGAGGCCAAGAGTTAGTGAGGCCAAGAGTTAGTGAGGAACAGATGATGATATCGGAATATGTGGAGGGAGGAGTGGAGTCGATCCCTCAAGCTACGGGGCGCGTGTTCATGTTGCGAAGCCGCCGCGATCCCCAGGGTCTTGGTCGCGCGATTCGGGATCGGCTTTGCCAAAGTCCCTATCGATCGCTACGGAACATCCAGTGTGCCTGCAGCGCTGAGGGGAATGTGGAGCTTGTGGGATGCGTCGAAAATTTTTACTTGAAGCAGCTTGCGCAGGAGAGCATCCGGACGATCAGTGGAGTCGAGCGGATTTCGAATCGTATCCGAGTTTGCGGCCCAGTTTTGCAAGGAGCGACGCGATCGATGCCAGGCATATCCATGTCCAGGCCGCCGACGGCAAGGTGGTCCTCCGCGGCCATGTCCGCTCCCTCTCCGAACGCGACCAAGCTCAGCATGCGGCATGGTCGGCACGCGGAGTTTGCGATGTCGAGAATCAGATCGAAGTTTTTCCTTAAGAGCCTCGCCGCAAAGGGGTCTGACCCTTTGGAGGCCTTTGGAGGCAAGTTTTGACCGAGAGGGTCAGATTCCTTTTCGGAAAGGCTTTCAGCCTGATCTGGCATTAGGAATCGGTGGATTTTCTAAAGAGGTCGAGAAAACGGTCCTCGTACTGTTCGAAGACACCGAGGCGATCGAGCTCGCGCTTGAGGTCGTAGGCTTTCGAGCGGTCATTTGCCGTTTCGCGGAAGAGCCGTTCGAGCTCCTCGGCATCTTCGCGAGAGAGCGCTTCGTCGCTCGCGGCGGAGAACGCTTCTTCCTCTTCCTCCTCCTCTTCCTGGTTCTCGCGAGCGGGCTCGCGCGTCGATAGTGCTTGTCGCGCGCGGAGCTCGGACATCAGTTCCTCAAGCTGCTTATCAACCTCCGTGGTGTGCTGCACCAACGGCTTGAGGTTCAGGTTCAGTTCCAGGTAACGCGAAAAGGTGCGAAGAACCGCCAGTGCCCCCTTGGGATAAGCCAGCTGCACTAAACTGTGCGGCATCTCTCCGAGCAAGCAGAGGCCAGGAATGCCGCGATCGGCAGCGACTCCCAAGAGCACACCATTCATTCCGCCAATATTTCCTTCGCCCAAAGGTTCACCACCGAGGAGCGTGATTTCGTCGAGCAGCGGTTCGTCGGTCGCAGCCGCAAAGACGCGCGAGTCGGCGGTCAGATGCATTGTCGAGGCCATCGCTGCAAAGGTCACAATCTGCGTCGCGCCCAGCGACGTCGCACAGTCGACCAGCCGCTGGCAGAATTCGTATTTCCCCAGCGGGGGCTGAGCTTCGCCAATAAAGACCAGGATGTCGCGTTTTCCTTTCGGGGCACGCCAGCTGAAAATACGGCTCCGCGGCCGCTGGGAGGGCTGGATGATTCCATGCTGGACCGTGATGCTGTCGACATCGAACAGCCCCTGCGCCGGGAATTCAGCGAGCTCCTGCATCCCCAGCTGGGACATCAAGTAGTATCCAGCGGTGGCCGCAATCTGCCCCATGCCTGGCCAAACTGCGACGAGGATTGCATTGTCCAGTTTGTCCGAGGGTAGGGTCGACAAGTGAAAGGGGTTTTCGGATTGATTCATCGGAGTTGATGCCATAAGAGCGAGGGCGGTAGCACAGCGCGATTCGCCGAAAGAGAAATCCGCTGTGAAGTCCTTCGCATTCTTACCTCCTGCCCCCCGATGGCGACTGTTCTCCAAACCCATTTTTCCCTGCGGCAGCCCGCTTTTCTCAGCGAAAAACGGATTTTTCGAAAGGTGAACAAAAATCAGCTTGGAGATTGACATTTATTCGCCTTCAAACATCGCCCGTCACGCGGAGGAGCCGGCGAAGCGACGGTGCTCGTGCTCGTAATCGGAACCAGCCCTGATGATTGCGCACTCCTTCGACGAGAAACGGCCGGATGTTTGACGACAAAAAGCGTCGACTACCAGGATGCTGCTGCGATCGATTACGATCACGAGTACCGCTGCGCTGAGCATGAGCACGGGGCGGAGGAGCGAAGAAACGCCAGAACCATGCGATGCAACGAAGCGGCGGTGCTGCGGTTTCTCGAGCGATCGTTGGCAACCTCCGCCGCCCGCTGATCCCGGTCGACCTGGGCGAAGGCTGGTCTGCGACGAGGGGGAAAGAATCACAAAGGGTATGTCGGGCACGAAGTTGAGAGGGCGGAGAGATGGAACGAGTAGCGATTCTTGGGGCGTCGGGGTGTGTCGGAAGTGTGGTCGCGCGGGGGCTCGTTGCCCGCGGCGCGGGGGTCATCCTGCTGGGGCGGAACCCAGAAAAGCTCGAGCCGCTGGGGCTTGAGTTGGGTCAGCCTTGGCGTGGGCTCGATGTGACCCACGCGATGGGGGTCGAGGAGTATTTGCGGTCCCAAGTGGAACTGGGGGGACCGTTGACAGGGATCATCAACTGCGTGGGATCGGTGCTGCTCAAGCCCGCGCATTTGACAAGCGACGAGGAATTCCACGACGTGGTGCTCACGAATCTGGGTTCGGCTTTTGCGGCGGTGCGATCGGGTGGAAAACTGCTTCGCGGCAGTGGTGGTTCGATCGTCCTCTTTGCCTCGGCCGCGGCGGAGGTGGGGATTGCCAACCACGAAGCGATTGCCGCGGCCAAGGGAGGAGTGATTGGTTTGGGGCGTTCGGCGGCGGCGACTTATGCTCCGCAGAACATTCGCGTCAACGTGGTCAGTCCGGGGCTTGTGCAGAGCGAGATGACGCGGAGGATTTGGGAGAATCCTGCTTCGGCCAGCGCCTCGGTGGCGATGCACGCGCTGGGTCGTTTGGGGAGACCCGAGCAGGTTGCGTCGCTGGCTCTATGGCTACTGGATCCGGCGAACGACTGGGTGACGGGGCAGGTGATGGGAGTCGATGGGGGGCTCGGGCATGTCCTCCCGCGGCGTTAGAACCTGGGGAGCCAACGACGGTGCGGTGTAGCGGCCGAGAGGTGCACTGCCGCGCTTCGGTATGAGGTGTCCGCCGGTGGGTCAGTCGCCCGTGAGGTAGGGGCGAAGAAACCGTCCCAGCAGGCTTGCCATTTCACCCGGGAGTTTTCCGGCGGCGGGAATGTGGCGGGCGAACCGTGCGTCGTAAATCGAATCGCAGAATGAATCGCCGATTCCGACCGCGAGGACTCGCCAGCCCCGTTTTCGCACCTCCTGGACGACGCCCCGCGTGAGCGCGACTCCAGCCTCACCGGTGCTGCCATCAAGGGAGCAGGGGAGGCCATCGGAGAGGACGATCAAGGTTTTCGAGAGTGGCGAAGTTGGATGCTGGTCTTGGTGCTGGACGGTGGACCAAATTGCGAGGTGATCAAAATTGCGATCGGTCGCTTGATACGTTCCGAGGGGACCGGCAGCGAGCTTTCCGGCGGCACCATAATAGTGCAGCAGCAAACGCGAACCGGCGGTCGTATGGCTGTAGAAATGGGCTTCGATCGACCCGTGCGCGGCGAATGCTTCGTTGACCATCACGGCACACCGCAGTGTCGCGAGACCGCGTCCACCGTGGCTCATCGAGCCACTCGCATCGAGCAGCATCACGAGGAGGTGTTTGCGGAGATGGTTGGGGAGGTGGGGGCGGCGCTGAAAGAGTGTGTCGGTAAAGGGTGCGCGATACAACCGTCGCGGATCGATGCTTCCGGAGGTGAATCCCCCTTTTCGCGCGCGCCGCTGCAGGGGTGGAGGGAATGCGCTTCGGAGCCGCGCGACTTGCGAGCGAACGGCGGCCAATTCATGCCGGTAGATCCGCTCCCCCGCGGGGGTCGACGGCGCTTTGACCGGTGGTTGGGCGGCGTGGTCCCAGTCGTTGATAAATTGGCTCGGCAGCAGCTGTGGTCGCGACGCATCGCCCCGCCTGCGCAGATTCGTTGAGGAATGCAGCTCCGCGCTGCGCTGTGCAGCGCGATCCATTTTCTTGACCGCTTCGATCGTTTCGGTTCGCGAGCCTTGGCGCACGGTCTGGTCGAGATGCTGGTTTTGCGCTAGTGAGGCGAGCGAAAATCGGGGACGGGACGGAGCTTGTTCCGTTTCCTGGTTCGCAGCGCGTTCCCGGAATCGCTGCTCCTCTCGATCGGCTTCCCCCTGGGCGGCCAGACGCGCGATTGAATCCTCATTGCACGCCGAGGCATCGTCGAACATCAGGTCCAAAGCGCGGGTGCAGTAATCCTCGAAATAGGTGGACCAGAGCCAGTGGGCGATCCTGGCGACCTGTTCGCCGCTCTCGGGCACATCGCCCAAATGCGTACATAAGTCGGCGAAGATGGTTCGCCCGAGAAGATTGCGCCACGTTTTCAGGAGCGGGTTTTGCTCGAGCAGCATCGGCGCGCGAAGATAGGTGGTGATGATCACGAGGGTTCGATCCAAATCCGGCAGCTGGTCCCAAGCGGCGATCGCCGCGCGGAGACTTTGGTCGACGATCAGGACCTCCCGCGCCACATCGAGGTAGCTTGCGTATCCGGAGTAGTGATGGGCAAGGAGCTCCTCAATCCGCCAATCTTCAAGGAGGTTTTCCAGCGGCTTGAGCTCCTGCTTGTAATCGTTCGCCCGCATGCGGAGATAGAAACTGTGGCTGAACCGCAGATGCATGGTTTCATGGAGCGCCAGCGCGATCGCCACATCGATTTGGCGATCGGGAGGTGCACGAAAAATTGCTTCTTCACAGACAAGAATGTAGGGCTGTGTGAGAGCCGGATCGTAATATCCCGCACAGGCGACATCGATTTCCTGCTTGTTGGCCAAACGAATATCGGTGTTGGCGGGTGCTTCGGCGAGCCGCGCGAAATTGCGAATCGTCAACAGCACCTCATACAATCGTTCGCGACGGAGGTCCCCGTGGCGGTAACCCCACTGGCATGAGACGGTGCCTCGCGGTTTGCCGCGCGCGGTTTGCAGCCCGCGGGCCAGTTGGCGGCCGTACCATGAGGAGGATGTGACGGTGGGGTTGCGAGACTGGAGTGTTGTCATCGGAGGATCGACCCGGCGGGATCGCTAGCTGGTGAAAAACTGCTGGAGCAATTGGCGGAAGCGAGTCTGGTCGCTGGCCAGTCCTCCTTCATCGCTGAAGTGGGAGGTGAGTGTAAATTCGATCGCTTCGGCGAGGCGGATGCCATATTCCAGCTGCAGGCAGGTGGCCAGCAGCATCCGCGTTGAGATCGCGAATTCAAACTCGCCATCGCGTGAGAGAGCCCGTTGTTTTCCCGCGATCTTGACCAGCATCTCTGCATCTTTCTGGGAGATGCCGGGATGGCGCTTGCGGAGCAGCAGGGACTCTTCGGCCGGTGGTGGATAGTGGATGCGAAGGACGCTGTGGAAGCGATCGCGAATTGCCGCATCGAGGGCCGAAGTCGCGGTGTATTGCGGCCCGACATTCATCGTGCCGAGGAAACAGAGATCTTCAGCGACGCGAATAATGGGACTGTTGCGCGCTTCATCCATGGCGAGATATTTCTGCCCATCGAGGAGTGGCATGAGCATATTGAAGGTCTCTCGATCGGTTCGGTTCAGTTCATCGAGCAGAATGATCGTTCGCGGTTGTTGGATGGCGTTGGCGAAACGCGACGAGAAAAAAACGGTTCCCGTTTCTGGCGAGAAATGCGTCGTTCCGATGAGGCTCGTCCGCGGGTCGCTCATCGCCCCGAACGAAAAGGACTGTAGGCGGCGACCGGTGGCCTGGGCAAGCTGCGCGGCGAGTTCGGTTTTCCCGCTCCCCGCCGGGCCGATCATGAGCAGCTGGCTGGCGGTCTGCACGGCGAATGTCAATTGCAGCCAGGCTTGGGGGGAAATGATGAAATCGGCTGGAGGCGGAGGAAACCGATTCTTGCCGATCGCGATCTGACGGAGGAGGTCGCTGCGAACGTGTGCCAGTTGTGCTGCGGGGCAGGGAGGCTCGACGGTCGATGGAGTGGTGAGAGTCGGTGCGGGGGAAGGTGCTGGAGCAAGCGATTCACTGAGCAGCGAATCGATCTCGTACTTGCTCTCCAGCTCGCAGCATGTCCGCTGCATCGCGAGGTGGAGAAAGCGGTTGGCCACCGCCGAACCATGGCGGCGATCGAGTCTCTCGACGCTCAGGCGGAGCATCCGCGCGCGCCGCAGCCCTAGCCTGCGAAGCTGGGGAACAGTCCACTGCAATTTGAAAAGATAGGTTTTGCCGAGCCGCAGCAGTTCGTCAAATTCTGCTTTGGGGATCTGCAAACGCTGGCGAAATTGTTCGCGCGACGAACATCCCCAGTGGCGAAACGATTCCTGCTCGACCGCTCGATAGACGCGATCGACCAGCTCAAACACTCGCTCCTCCAGCTCGCTACCAAGAACGCTGAAGGTCTGCAAAAAAGCGGCTTCAGAAGCCGCGACCGATTGCCTGATGAGTGACACAAAACACCCCCCCTGATGTTGTGCGAAAAGCATTGACCCTCGCAAGCGACATCCCTCCCAACCAAGCACGAACCTTGATTGGACTCGCTCGAAAAGATCTCACTCCATCATCAAGATCGAAACGTCAGTGGCTAGGGAGATTTTGCGGATTCTTCCAAAAACGTTTCTTTGGGGGGAAAGGTTGGGCGCCATCATTTTGAAAGTTTCAAGACGCGGGTCTTGGCAATCAGGTCATGAATCGCAGGTTGTCCAGCCAGTGTCATCATGAGGATGACAGAGAGTGCCCAGAGCCCCATCTGGACAAACGGGAGGAGTGGAAGGACGAAATAAACGAACCATGAGATTGTGGAATAATTGTAGAAAACTCCGATTGCCGACAGTGCCACGGACCATGCAGCCAGCGGCCACTGGGCAATAAAGCGGAGGAAGACTTGGCGCTTGGTCAGTCGATGGTGTGTGAGCGAATCGACCTTGAGGTTCAGCAGCCATTTTCCGAAAGTCGTTTGTGACTTAAGCATCGGAATGACCAGCAGCGCGGACGGCACGAGGGATGTCAGCAATTCAATCAGCGGGGCGAACGACTCTGCCGATCGATCCGTAGCGTCCGCGTCGAGGAAAGACATGGTGTTCAGGAACAACCGCGAGCCCCAGAGGAGTACGATGCCGAGCACAACGTCGATCAGGGAGGCGAGCAGTCGGTCGGAGATGCTTGCGAGACGAGGCGCCAGCGGAGCGGTGTGGGCAAGCGATTCGATCAGGCTGGGGTAATCCTGGAATCGATCCTGGGGCGCTTTGGCGAGCATTCGATCGAGGACCGATTGCTGGGCGGGTTTGAGAAGCGTGCGGTCGAGCGGGGGTGGTGGATCTGCCCCTTGCCGCATGAGGAGCTCCAGATAGCTTTGGCTGTCAAAAGCAGGTCTTCCGGCCAGGAGGTAATAGAGCGTCAGGCCCAGGGAGTAGATGTCGCTGCGGGCATCGAGCGGTTCACCGCGCGTCTGCTCGGGAGACATATACTGCGGTGTCCCGAGGAGCGCTCCGGTTCGTGTCAGCGAGATTGGTCGATCATCGGGGAGCGGGACGATGGTCTCGAGGGTGATCGTTGTTGCTTGCTGTTCGGAGAGGAGTTTGGAAATTCCGAAATCGAGGAGCTTGACGGTGCCGTCGTCGGCGAGCATCAGATTGGAGGGTTTGATGTCGCGGTGGACAATCCCTTGCCGGGCGGCTTCCTGGAGTCCATACGCGGCTTGCTGGACGATTTCCCATGCCTGGGCCGCAGGGAGCGGACCCTCCTTCTTGACGATGTCTTGCAGCGTGTCTCCGGCGACAAATTCCATCGCCATGTAGGGCTGATTTCTCCAGACGCCAACGCCATAGATTTTCGCGATGTTGCGATGGTCGAGTTTCGCCGAGAGCTGGGCTTCGCGTTCGAAACGGGCGACCGCTTCCCGCGCATCGCTTCCACCGGAGGCAATGATCTTGAGGGCGACGGGCCGGTTGAGCGTTTCATCCCACCCCTTGTAAACGGCCCCCATCCCTCCGCGACCAAGTTCATTCTCCAGCCGATACTGATCGACTTGTTTTTTCGTTTGCTCCCCCAGCAGCCCGTGCGGTGTGGTCGCCGGACTGGAACCGCTGGGGGTTGGCGATGGAGAGGCGAGCGGGTCTTCTGGAGGAGGGTTTGCCGGGAGTGCCCCTTTAATCCCCTGCCGTAGACGCGATTTTGTTCCCGCCGAGGAATGCACGAGCAGATAGCGAACGAGGCGGATTCTCGACAATTTGTCGTGCAGCGGGATGCCGCGAAAGAAGACCGACGTCCCATAGAGCATGAGCGTCGCAAGGAGGAACCAGAGGGGGATTGTCCAGAGCCATTGCCACTGATCCCAGGAAGCCTCAAGCGGGCCAAGTCCCGATGCGACCAAGAGCGCAAATCCAAGGATGGTAAAGAAGGCGGTTCCACCGAAGACCCAGGCAACGCGGATCATCGACCGCGCCAGCCGCTGGACCAAGGTGGTGGGATGACCGTTCGCGCCGATGAGAAACAGTCCGCGGATGCCGCGACCGGGAGTGGTCCGATGGCAGGCCTCCCAAAAGACGAGGTAATAAACCGCCCAAAGAAGCTGAGTCGCGACGGTCAGTGGTGCCGAAATGCCGAGGGTCGCTGAGAGAAAGTCGTTGAGAGAGTAAAACCAGAATTCGACGAGCTGTGCGCAGATAAAGAGCAGCGTTGCGGCGAGTCCATAGAAGATCGCATCATAACCGAGCGTTCCGAACCGATCTCCCCACGACGCCGCGACCAGCCGTCGGTGGGCAAGCTCGTGGAGCGTTTGCATTCGCTTGTCGATGGACGTGGCTTTGACACCCCGCGAGGCGATGCGGGCAAGGAGTTTGGCAAAGGGCTTTTGCACCAGGGGGAATCGCCGGATCAGCCACCGCGCCGAGGGATGGGAGGGGATTTCGGTGGTTGTTTCCGGGCCGAGCAGCACGCGCACATAAGCCCGCGCTAAATCACGGTAATCTTCTTCGACGGCGATCGATTCCAAACGGCGCGGCTGGCCATTTTCGAAGATCAGCGACTCCCCCGGCATTCCCGTTTCAAACGGGTAGAGTTTGAGCACAAACTGCTGGCCTTGGAACGCGAGGTGCGGTGGAGCAATCTGGCCATGGATGATCCCGTGCTCGTGGAGGGTCCGCAGCGCCGCGAAAACGCCAAGGAAGGCGTGGGGCACCGGGTCGACCGAGAGCCGGGGGTCTGCTTGACGTGCAAGTTTTGCAAGGAGCTCCGTGCTGCAGCGTTCCCCCACGCCAATTGCCATAAAGACCGCAGCCTTTGTCTCGCTCGCTTCGAGAACGGAGCTCTCCAGGTGCGGATGGCGAACTTTGGCCGCGGCGCGAGCATGGGAGAGGAACCAGTCGCGGAGCACGTGCTCCTGGTTCCAGGGAGCTTCGAGAACGATCAAGCGAACCGCGCGCTGCAGCGCGCGATCTTCCCCCGAATAGATCGAACCGAATCGCCAGCTGCCAATTTTTAGCAGTCGATGATACCCACCGAGAACTTCTCCTTCAGCCGTCTTGGGAACGTTCCAGCGGGTCGGCACCGAATCCGGCTCCGGTTCGTCGCTGTCGCTCTTGATGGTCCGCAGCGTCGGAGGAATTGTCTCCAGCGGAAGAGGAGTCACGAGGGTCGCATCTTCCCGCCGTGAATCGGTGCATGCAGGGCAGAAGTGGGTCTGCGAGGAATCCAAAGGAGCGCCGCAGACCTGGCAGAAAAAAGTTTCCATCGAGCCCACTATGAAGAAAACTCGGAAGATCGCCCGATCGGCTTCGCCGGCACGAGCACCGACTCATCATCGACGCGCGCGCGAAGAATCGCAAGGCAGAGGGTTGGTCGACCAGCACTTTTTCAAAGCGTCTGATGCAGGGATGGGGCGTGGATCGCTGCCGCGGCTGGTTTGAGTGCCGTTGTGAAAAGTCGTTCGCTTCTTCCCGGCGTTCGGGGGTGCAGCGACGCCTTGGGCAGACCCTCCGCAGTGCAGGGTATTGCTGGGGCACCCCTCGGGTTGGTTCGGGAAAGTGGGCGAGGTGGAGTGAAAATTTTTTTCTTGCGCCCCCCGGTCGAGTTGCGCAGTAGAGTTCGCATTGGCCGGGCGACTCGTTCGTCGCGCTTCTTCCTGCTCGTCCCTCATCCAAGCCTGTTCTGGAATAGACATCATGGTGAAAAGTGTTTGTCGACCAGGACGCGGGCAATCGAAACGCCGGCTGTTTATCGAGCGTTAGGAGGGGAGGCAATTGCTGGCTGCGGAGCACCATGGAGGGGATCAACCGCTTCCCTTGGAATACGTGCCGAACGAATTGCTGGTGCAGTATGTCTCGCAGGCGAATCTGTTACAGCGGAATCAGGCCCGCAGCCATACTGGGGCGCGACTGGCAGAGACGATCCACACGAAAACGATGCGGGCTAGTGGCTGGGGTGCGCTCGAGCGGTTAACGCTGCCCAGTGGCTTGGGGATGGAACAGGCAATCGAGGGACTTAAACGGAATCCGAATATCCTCTACGTCGAGCCCAACTATATCTATCGTTCGGTGGCGATCAGCAATGATACCCGCTACGTCGATGGCAGCTTGTGGGGGATGTACAGCGATGATTCCCCCGTGGCAGGACCAACGGGAACGACCAATCCGTTTGGAAGCCATGCCGAGAAGGCATGGCAGGAAAATGTCACGGGAAGTGCTAGCGTGGTGGTGGGGGTGATCGATGAAGGGATTCAGGTCAACCATCCCGACCTGGTGGATAACATCTGGGTCAATCCCTACGAGATTGCTGGGGACCAGATCGATAATGATGGCAATGGCTACATCGATGACATTCATGGATGGGATTTTGTCTCTAATGACAACAGCGTTTATGACCCCGGCGAGGATGACCATGGAACGCATGTTGCTGGAACGATTGGTGGAACGGGAGGAAACGGAGCAGGGGTCGTCGGGGTCAATTGGGATGTGACAATGATCTCCCTGAAGTTTCTTGGTCCAAACGGTGGCAGCACGGCCAATGCGGTCAAAGCGCTCGATTACCTCACCGATCTGAAAAACCGTCACGGGATCAATATTGTCGCGAGCAATAATTCCTGGGGTGGCGGGGGATATTCGCAGATGCTCCATGACGCCATTATCCGGAGCGCAAAGAAAGACATCTTGTTTGTCGCCGCGGCGGGAAATTCGACGACCAACAATGACTCGAGCGCGGAGTATCCCTCGAATTACAATACGACCATTGGGACTTCGACACAGACGCCAGCCAATTACGATTCGGTGATCGCGGTTGCGTCGATTACCAGTGCCGGTGCGATCTCCAGTTTTTCCAGCTATGGTGCGACAACAGTCGATATCGGAGCTCCTGGTTCGGGGATTTGGTCGACCGTTCCGAGTAGTAGCTATGCGTCCTATAGTGGGACATCGATGGCGACGCCGCATGTTACCGGCGCGATCGCCCTGTACGCTTCAACACAGTCGGCCGGTGCTAGTGCCGCGTCGATCAAGCAGGCGTTGCTTGAGAGTGTGACCCCCACGGCGTCGCTTGCCGGCAAGACGGTCACCGGGGGGAGGCTCAACGTCTATGAAGCGATCCGCCGCGGAACATCGATCCAATTGGATCGCAGCGCCTATGCGATTCCCGCCACGATCGGGCTGACAGTCAACCATCCGGCCGCCAACCTCAGCAGCACGGTCGTCGATACCTT
>Ga0169931_10008006_pt1 | contig 15538 bp, 23 predicted proteins | sample Kivu_15m_20L_FD_129675 | JGI IMG/M metagenome (GOLD analysis project Ga0169931, IMG submission 129675) | Freshwater microbial communities from Lake Kivu, Western Province, Rwanda to study Microbial Dark Matter (Phase II) - Kivu_15m_20L... | ecosystem: Environmental > Aquatic > Freshwater > Lake... | reverse complement strand
TTTTTTCTGAAAAGAAAAAAAAAGTTGAGAAATGATTGCGACATGATTTTTTCTTGTTTTTTTTTCTTTTTTCTTTTTTTCTTTTTTTTTATTTTTTTCTTTTTTTTTGAAAAGAAAAAAAGAAAATGAGAAATGATTGTGACATGATTTTTTCTTATTTTATTTTTTTCTTTTTTTCTTTTTTTATTTTTTTATTTTTTTATTTTTTTATTTTTTTATTTCGAAAAAATGAAAGTATAAAAGTTATAAAAAATAACAACTATTGATAAATAAATGAACAATTGTAGAATTTGTTTTGAAGATATAAACAACAATGAAAATTATTTGGAACTCACTTGCAAACACGTGTTTCATTACGAATGCTTAAAAAAAATGATAAATACTTTGTGTCCGCTATGTAAAAAAGACAATAAACAACTATTTATTTGTAATGAAATTTATGCGGAAGATAATGTATCAGAAGATAGTTCTGACGATTATATAAACGATGATTATTCTGATAGCGAATATGAGTATCATATGGAAAGAGAAAGACAAAGACAAGAAAGAAAAGAAAATATAGATAAAATATTATTGGATAACAGTTTAACTTTTCCTGATGAATTTATTTGTAATATAAATAATTTGTACATTATTTTTTCTTTATGCAAAATAAATAGAGCTTATTTGCTATATAATCGTCTTCAAGAGCATAATTTGAAAATAAGAGATGATTCAGAATTGTGCAAGAATTATATTGACAATAATGACGGGAATATTGATGATGTTGTTGATATGATGATAGAAATGAATTGGTTTTGTAAATATACAAACTACAATAATTATTATAGAAATATTGATACTTATGATAGGATAAAAAAAAGTTTTGAAGCTAAAAACATGGTAATTGAAAAATACATAAAAGAACCACATAAATTTCAAATAGAACCACCTAATACAAAAACAATAAATTTACTAATGAATAAAAACAGAAAACTTTTAGATATCAATAATATCATCAAAAAATGGAATGGAAATGCAAATAAAAATATTTACGAAATACTCAAACAAAATAATTATGGTAGTTTTATTGGTCAATTTAAGTCAAAAATAGATAGTTATTTAAATGTCTTTGCAAAAAAATATTCGGAAAAAAATTACGAAAAATATATTATAAATGAAAATTATAAAAATAGTCTATCAGTAGATATTGGAAATGAAATCCAAACAATTTATCCACAATTAAATGAAAAAATTATTTGTAATTTACATAAAAATTTTGATAAATTTATTAATAAAACATATAAAAATTTTGATTTCAGATATAATAAAAACTATAATGAAAATTACAATCCATATTGCAGAGAAAAAATTTTAATTATTATGAATAATTACATTTGTGAAAAATACTTAAATTCTAAAATATTGAAATTTTTAAAGTATGAGAAGGAAAAATGGCATAAACATATTAGAGGAACATTAAATTTTAGAAATGCGGTCGTGAAAATTATTGAAGATAATATAGAGGATTATTTGTATAATTATGTTTATAACAATGAAATATACAAAATTGACATGAACAATGATTTATTAAACAAATTAAATATAGCTGAATCAAATATTTCTATGGTTAGAAATTGTATTCAATATGTTATAAATTCACATACTAATATGTATATTGAAAAAGTGTATCGTAAGTATTGTAGCGAAAAAAATGGAATAAATTTTAATTATATTTCAACATTTATAAAAGGAGAATTTGATATTGATGATTATACAATAAAAACACAGCTTTTGATGATATTACTAAACGAAAAAAATAATATTATTGAATGTATGGATTGTATAGATTTTATTGAAAATAATTTTATTGATAATAAATTAAAAAAACTGATAAAAACTAATAAATATCTTTGCGAAAAAGTCACTTTTGCGGTTGCCAAATGTGATCATTTTCCATCTCCATATTGTAAAAATAATTGTTGTAAAAATTGTTGTGGCGGATGTGAATACCATACTTTTTAATTTTATAAAAAATTATGTATTTCAAACAAAAATTAATTATAATAAATAAATAATAAATGGATAAAGCTAAATTCTTCGGAAGTAAAAAATGCGGTTTCGTTGCAGATTTTAATATAAGTAGAGTGCTAAATATGTGTATATCATATAATATTCGCAAAAAAACACATAGCACAGAAGAAAAAATAAAATATATAATTGAAAATCATTTAATAAATATAGATGATGATTATTTGAAAAATAAGGAAATTGATACGGATAAGATAGTAAATAAATTAATGGATATTTCGAAATCCGATCCTGTAAATAGCATATTATCATTATAGAACTAGATAATGATGTCCAAATATCATTAAATAAATGTATATCATCAATACAAGTTGGCAAAAAATAAAGTAATTATTGATTTTAATGAAAGTTCTGATCAAAAAATACAAAACGGAAAAAGAAATCAAAAAATTAAGTAGCAAAGATGATAATAATAGTGAAAATAATGATAATGAAAATAACATTATAACAAATGTAAATCCTATGGAAGTAATACCTGACTTTATAGTATTGACAACAATATTAACCAAAAACGATAATAATACAGATTTAATGAAATCTATTGATATAATGTCTAAAAACAAAGAATATATAGAAATTATATATGAACAATTTTTTTGCTGGGTATTTCTTATCTAAATTAAAAAAAATTACCACAATTTAGATCTAACTGAATTATCAATCCGATTTTTAATAATTTCGCATTTTTTTTCATCTTGTTCAATACGCTTTTTAAATTTATTTTTTGACACAAATATCTTATTAGAATGTTTATTTTCATTTTCATAATAAAACATTGCTCCATGAATTTTTTCAAGTAATGATTCACTTTTCTCTGTTTCAATAAATAGTAAATTTTCAAATGATGTTTTTAGTCCAAAAAAAAATGTTCTCATTCCCATATATGAAAAAAACTCATCTTGCATACTAATACCCGGATAAATCATATATACATGTCTTTCTTTTAATTCAATATATTCTTTTTCTAATAAGTCAATATCGCTTTCATTCAATCTATCTTTTGGAAGCATAGAATATTCAAATGTTCCGGGGAGTTTTTTTATTATTTCAAATGAAATTTTATTTACACTGCAAATTGTATGAATTGTTTTTATGTGATTTACTGTCGATGACATTTCAAATTTAGTTTTGTTTTCTGTCTCATAATTTTCAAATTCCTGCGATTTACTATAATTGCAATGCGAATTTTTTAATAATTCAAAATCAAATGTTTTATAATACGGTTCTACTTTCTGTTCTTCAAATAATTCATAACTTAAAGTAATAACAATTTTTCCGCGCCTTAAAATATTATTTTTCGCAATATGAATTTTCACAATAAATGGAGTTTCTATTTTGCATGATTCTGCGATCATTAACGAAAACATAAGAGCTTCTTTGAAACAATATAAACCTCCAATTATAACTTCTTTATGATAGTAGTGCATTATTTTTTTTTTCTAGCGTTAGTTAATATTTTTTATTAAGTGTAATTGTTAAATATTTTAATTTTTCAATTTTTTTTTTACACATTTTTACATTTCAAACGCAGATTTTTATATAGTCCAAACCATATAAAAATCATTTATAATTCTTTTTTATTTTTCGTATTTTATTTTTTGGAACATATTTCTTTGGTCTTTCATAAGCTCCGTTATTTAGAACTTGACAATTTTTGATAATCATCAGAACACAATTTTTTTACTGAAAAAAAAAGTTATGATCGCGTTCTTGAAGAGGAGTCACAATAGTACTAAAAATTAAAAATTAAAAATTCAAGATGAATTCTAACTTTACATCCTTGAAGATTTAAAATGCCATTTTTTATTTTACATAATTATATAATAAATATGGGCAAACATAAAAGTGAAGATTATAAGATTAGTGCGGTTCAATATTATAATGACAATAATTCATCTTATGTTGAAACCTGCAAAATTTTTAAATGCTCTGAAAAGAAGTTTGAAAAGATGTAATTAAAATTGAAAATTATTCTCCATAAATATATAAAAAATAAGCATTAAAAATAGATTAAATAATGAAACTTTGTTCTGCTGAAATATCTGGCGTTATAAATCATAATTGTTTGTCTATTCATGACACCAAATTAAATACATCCGTTCAAAATATTTTTCAAAACAATAAAGAAAAAAAATTATTTTTACTAAAATCTAATATTTTAGATACAATTGAAATTTTTGTATTAGACAATTCTTATTTATTAGCAAATAAAAAAACAATAAATGTCATCACAGAAACATGTGATTATTCTCCAATAAAAATAAAAAATAATAAATATATGGTTTATTTTTCAGAAAGTGGAGAAAAAAATATTTATAATAATTTTGATGACTGCAAAAAATATTTTCTACCATAAAAAAATTGAAAAAAAGCAAATTATTGATAATTCCATTATTAAGAAAATTATAACTAATGCTAGAAAAGTCACAGTTTCTGTACTTTATTGTGTCTTGTGTGTCCTGCAAAATGCTCCTGGAAAACATTTCTAACTACATTTACTACTTTTTTTTGAAAAATGTTGGTGGTGCTCTTGGAATTACAAAAGATCTTTCCCAAGAAGAAAAGAAAGAATTCGAAGATTTGGAAGATACTTATGCAGAATTCCTTCCATTTTACACGCTCTGGGAAAAGCTCATGGAACACAAAAATATGCAAAAATACATCCCGGAACACATCATCGCTCTTTTTGATGGTTCTAAAAATCTTCACAGATTATATCACCATTCAAATCAAGAATCAAAAGAACGGATTTTCATAACTTTGAAAAACATTTTCGTGGTGCATGTCTTATTGAACACTGAACCTGATTCTGATCTTGTTTCTGAATTGGCTCAACTTGCAAACAAATTTGAACTCGAAACATTTCAAGTTGTTCATTCAATACTCTATCCTGGTTTGTTTAATCGAATGAATGCACACAGTTTTTATGATTTTGAAGATCTGAATAAAAAAAGCGATGAAGTTGCTGCTGTTTTTGAAAACGCATGGTTTCAAGCGCAGAACAAATTTTTCAGAAATTTTCAAGATGAGTTGCAAAATGACCTTCCCATGTTCAGAACTTTTTCGACGATTGTATGTGCGGAAAATTTTGAATAAAAAATGAAAAAAATTGTAATTCACATTTTTTTATAATTGCAACTAACGCTAAAAAAGTCATAGTTTCTGTACTTTATTTTTGACAATACATGTTACGGAGTGGAAAATTCTCCAAATACTAAACTCGATCCAGACAACCTTGAATGCGCTTCTGATTATCCTTGTGTTGCTTTCTTGATTTAGTTTTGGTGAGGAAGAAAATTGAAAAAAAAAAATAAATATTTGACATCTTCATTAGTAAAAACTTTTAACTAATGCTAGAAAAGTCATAGTTTTCGCAATATTTTGAAAAACTCATTTCTCACAAAAAATTACGAAAACTATGACTTTTCTAGTGTTGGTTATAATTTGATAAATAATTTTTTTTATTAAATTTATAAATATAAAAAAAAATTATAGTGGTACAAATGAATTACTAATTCGATTTTTAATAATTTCGTATTTTTTTTCATCTCTTTTAATTTGTTTTTTCAATTTGCTTTTTGATATAAATATATTAATATTTTTGTTTTCATTTTTATAATAAAATACTGATTCGTGAATTTTTTCAAGTAATGATTTATTATCTTCTGTTTCAATAAATAACAAATTTTCAAATGATATTTTTGGACCATAAATAAATGTTCTCAATCCCATATATGAATAAAACTTAGATTCCGTACTAATTCCAGGATAAATCATACAAACATACATTTCATTCGACTTGATATTTCCTTTTTCTAATAATTCAATATCTTTTTTATTCAATTTGTCTTTTTGAAATACAGAACATTCAAATGTTTCATGAAATTTTTCAATTATTTCATATTTAAGCCCATTTACTTTACAAGTTGTATGAAGAGTTTTCATGTGATTTACTGTTGATGTCATTTCAAAACTCGGTTTATTTTTCATATTGTATTTTTGAAATTCACGCAAATTATAGTAAATATAATTAGATTTTTTTGATAATTCAGAAATAAATGTATTATAATACGGTTCTACTCTCTGTTCTTCAAAAATTTCATAACTCAAAATTATTAAAATTTTTCCACGACATAAAATAATTTCTTCACTGCTATACATTTTCACAATAAATGGAGTTTCTATTTTGCATGAATCTGCCATCATTGATGAAAATTTAAGAGCTTCTATGAAACTTACAAAACCCCCAATTATAATTTCTTTATGATAGTAATGCATAATAATAAAGAACAGAAAACTGTGACTTTTATAGTGTTAGTTAATATTTTTTACTAAGTGTGATTTTTAAATATTTAAAAATTTCAATTTTTTTTTTAATTGAAAATTATTTTCCATAAATATATAAAAATAAGTATTCAAAATAAATTAAATAATGAAACTTTTTTCTGCAGAAATATTTGGAGTTATAAATCATAATTGTTTATCTATCCATGACAATAAATTAAATTCTTCTATACAAAATATTTTTCAAAACAATAAGGAAAAAAATTTATTTTTACTTAAATCTAATATTTTAGATACAATTGAAATTTTTGTATTAGACAATTCTTATTCATTGGCAAATAAAAAAACAATAAATATCATTACAGAATCATGTGATTATTCTCCAATAAAAATAAAAAATAATAAATATATGATTTATTTTTTGGAAAGCGGAGAAAAAAATATTTATAATAATTTTGATGACTGCAAAAAATATTTTCCATCATAAAAAAAATTGAAAAAAACAAAAATATTGGTATTCCTATTGTTTTAATTCTTGTAACTAACGCTAGAAAAATCACAGTTTCTGTATTTTATTATACCGGTGTAAAAATGTTCAAATCACACACAGCTATTGTTGTTATTGAAGAACCACCGCAAACTGCTATTGTTGTCATTGAAGAACCACCGCAAACTTCTATTGTTATTATTGAAGACTTATAAAAAAAAATTTTTTAATTAAAATTAAATTTTTTTACTTTTTTTGTTGAAGATTTACTTCAAACGTTCTTTTTATCATCACAAGAACACATTTTCCCATCCTCAATAAATTTCAAACCGAATGTTCCACAAATAGTATTTTGTGGATGGCACTTTTGACACATCATACTGCAAATATACAAGCAATGATAGTTGTTTTTATAATGATTGATACATCCACATGAAAGCATGTATCTTTCAATATATTGACATTTTTCGCTTTCACATTCGCATTTTTCGATAAAAATTTCGGACACTTTTCAATAAAGTACAGAAACTGTGACTTTTCTAACGTTAGTTATAAGAATTAAAACAATAGGAATGACAATATTTTTGTTTTTTTCAATTTTTTTATATATATATATAATATTAAATGGAAGAAGAAATTTTTTTTAATGGTAAAAATTTTTCGTTAATTCATATGGATTCGCTCAAATGGTTAAAAAATGTTAAAAAAAATTCTGTCAAAAATATTGTGACAGGAATTCCGGATTATGATGAAGTTCAAAAATTTATTCCAAAAATTGAAGACTATAAAAAGTGGTTTTCAAATATTGCTAAATTAATATTTGAAGCGGTAAATATAAATGGTTATTGCATATTTCATCAAACAGATAGAAAAATTGGAAAAAAAATAACAAAAAATAACAAATGCGAATTATTAAGTAAAGCTGAATTAATAATTAGCGAAGCAAAAAAATTAGACATACGACTTTTATGGCACAAAATTTGTGTATATGATAAAAAAAACATTGCTGGTAGAATTGGATATTCTCATATATTATGTTTTAGTAAAAATTCTATTGGTGACGATTATAATTTATTTCCCGATGTAATAAGTGCCGGAACAAAATTATATAATAATTCCACACCAAGTGAAACATGTAAATTAATGATTAATTTTATTAAAAAATACAAAAAATACAATAAAAAATACGAAAATAGTGATATTTTAGAATATGATATTGTTGATCCATTTGTTGGACAAGGTTCTATTATTTATTTTGCTAATAAATATAAATTGACTGCATTAGGAATAGATATAGCAAAATACCAACTAAATCAAACAATAAAAAATATGGAAGAATTATCATAATTTTATTTTTTCTATAAAAAATCGGTATGTCCTGTTTTTATAACTTATTTTTCACCGCCATAAACAAAACTGTAATGCACATATCTGTCTAATTTATTTTTTTAAACATTTTTACGTAAAAAAATAAGTATTATATTTTTTAAACATTTTTTATAATCAAATTGTATATATAAATTATAAAAAAATATTAAAAAATATTAAAAAAAATTACAAATTAGTAAATGGTTTAACTATCTTCATTGCCTGATTCTGCATATAGTGGAATATATTTATAAATTTTGTAGGAGAATCTGAAGATAAATTTATTCATTGCACGCATCCATGACGATTCAAATTCAGACATGATTTCTTCATTTTTTGCATCATAATCATCGAAACAAATGGAATTTTGCGCATTCGACCTTACCATAAAACAAGGTTCCAAAAATGAAATGAAAACCTGCAATGCTTCTGTTTCAAATTTTACTGAAAGTTCATTTAATTCTGAAATCAATTCTGAAATCAACTCTTGTTCAGGTTCTTCATCAAAAATGCACAGATATGATGCTAAAATTTGTTTGATAAGTAATGAAATATTTTCTTTCGCTTTTTGATTTATATTCTCATGTGGCACGGGAATACAATCTCTTTTTTTAAGACATATAGAGATGTTTTTTGGGATGTGTTTTTTCATGTTTTTCATAAATCTTTCCCACAGAACATAAAATGACAAGGATTCAGAGTGAGAATCCTCCAAATCTTTAAATTTTTTACTTTCTTCTTCTGAAAGATTATTTTCAATTTCTAAAGCACCCAAACCTTTTGTCGATAAAAAGTAGTAAATGTAACTTTCAATATCTGTCATTCTTTCAATATCTGTCATTCTTTCACAATTAATGCAAGATTTAATAAAGTACAGAAACTGCGACTTTTCTAGCGTTAGTTACTAATTTTTAATTAATGAAATTATCAATGATTTATTTTTTTTCAATTTTTTTATATATAATATTGAATAAAAGAATAAATTTTTTTAATGATACAAATTTTTCGTTAATTATATAGATACGCTCAAATGGTTAAAAAATATTAAAAAACATGTTAAAAATATTAAAAAAAAAAAATTCGGATTATTTTATTATTCAAAATTTTCCGTTTCATCATACGTTGCAAATGTTCTTGGCATTGGAAGATCTCTCTGTAATTCCGCAGCGAATTTCATGGTGAATTTTTTCTCTGCTTGAATCCATGCTTGTTCAAAAACAGACATGATTTCTTCTCGTTCCTTAGCCAATTCATTGAAATCAATGAAACTGCGCGCATTCATCCGTTGCATCAAACAAGGTTCCAAAATCGAGGTGAAAACCTGCAATGCTTCTGTTTCGAATTTTACTGAAAGTTCATCCAACTCTGAAATCAAGTCTTGTCCTGGTTCTGTATCAAACAAAACATGCAACACAAAAATGTTTTTAACAAGCGTAAAAATCTGTTTTTTTGCTGTATGATTTGAAACTAAGCGTAACTCAGGAATATATTCGCCTTTTTCAAGCCGTGCAGAAATTTTTTTTGGGATATAACTTTGCATATTTTTGTTTTCATTAAGTCTTTCCCACAAAGTATAAAACGGTAAGAATTCAGAGTAAGAATTCTCTAAATCTTTAAATTGTATCTCTTTTTTTTCTGTTTTAATTTTAAGAACATGCAAAACTATTGTTGATAAAAAGTAGTAAATGTAGTTCTCAATTTCTTTTTGTAACATTTTATTAATGTAAAATTTAATAAAGTACAGAAACTGCGACTTTTCTAGCGTTAGTTACTGTTTTTTAATTAGTGGAATTATTAATGGTTTGTTTTTTTTCAATTTTTTTTTCTATTATTTTATTTTATCGAAAATAAAAGTAAAAAAAAATTGAAAAAAACAAATCATTGGAAATCTCATTGGTTTGAAATTAATAACTACCGCTAGAAAAGTCACAGTTTCTGTACTTTATTACAAAATCACAAGTTTTTCACAAGTTTCCAATGGTTTCACCCAAAGTTTCCCCCGTCCGTTTCACAACGCCACCAAGGAACACTAATGAAATCAAAGAACCTGAAAATCAAAAAAAGTTACATTATGAAGCAAAACAAAACGGAATAAAAGAAAGACGTTCAACACGTCCTATTTTTCATTCTTTTTTTCCGGATTTAGATTAATTTTTTGAATAGAGTGTTTTAAACACTTTATTTAAAAAAATTTTTTTCTGGATTTAGATCAATTTTTTGAATAGAGTGTTTTAAACACTTTATTTAGAAAAAGTTTTTTTTATTCATCTCCTATTTTTTTTATTTGACGTTTTACAAAACATGCAAGCGCAAAAAAAGAAATAAACAAAAATGATGCAATTGACACATAAATTTTGAATTCTTTTTTATCTTTATCCGCAATGCAAGCCATGATAAACAATGTTGCTGAACCAAAAATTAAAATCAACAGCAATAAACACAAAATAAATATGCGAAATGTTTTCATTATTTTTTATTTTTATTTTTTCTTAATTATTATTATAATTGATGTTTTGATTTCAATTTTTTTATAAATTTAAAAAATTTGTTTTTTTCTTTAACAAAAAAAAAAAAAAAAAAAAAAAGAAAATAAGAAAAAAAAGAAAAAAGAGCATGTGCAAGTGTTATGCTCACAAAATACCACTTATTGAAATTTTTCCTTTTCCAAAGTAATTTAATCAAAATAACTGACCGTACGTTCTTTCATGTCTTCAGTAGGAATAAACTTGGTGCCGTCTGACCTCATTGATACGAATTCGAATGGGTGATCCATCTGATCTATCAATTCCTCATCGTATTCATGCCACAACTCATCCAACATTTTCTCCATCAATTCATTCACGTGTTCCTTCCATTTATTCCATTCTTCCAAAAATGGTTCGGGAGCTTTCTTTTCCTCGTTTTTGAGAGTGTTGTTCAATCTTTTACGCTTAGCCAGCAAGCGTACATGATCTGTCTTTACTACATCAATCTTCCGTTTCAAATTTATTTTGGGCAGTTTCTTGTCGTATGGCATTTTGACTTTGACAATGTCGCAATCTTGTTCAAAATAATATCCGTCATCTCCATCTCAAAATCCATCTTTGACTTGGTTAGTGTAGTCTTGGTTGCTTATTGTAGCTTTTCTTTTTTTTCCAATAAAGTACAGAAACTGTGACTTTTCTAGCTATGGTTACAATTTTCAAACATTTAATTTTTTTCAATTTTTTTTATAAAAAAACATGAATTTTTTAAACATCTCATTTGCGGACACAGATGCGATGTTTAAAAAATTTGTTTTTTTTCTTTCGCAAAAAAATAAAAAATAAAAAAAAAGAGCATGTGCAAATTTTGTGCTCACAAAATACCGCTTATTAATGTTTTTCCTTTTCCCAGCAAGTTTAACTAACATCTGTCTCAGCTAAGCCTTTCTAAAAGGCCCAGACTACACAGACTTCTCTAACTTCACAATCTCCAAACATGGGTCTTCTCTTTCGTTTTTTGGATGGTAAAACAACAAACAATCGCCATTGACGTCCAATAAAATCCTGCTGTAAAGCTGAATTTCTTCGGAAGGCCGCTCTTTCCAGTACTCAAGTGCATTTTCGGTATTTCCTCGCCAATAAGGTTCTCGGGAACTCAAAATGTCCGTAACATGTGAGTTTAGTTCTTCTATGGATTTCCCACCGACCGCAATCTTTCCTTGCGATGTCCTTCCTACAGACACGACTCTTGGCGGAATGTCACTGAAACGAGTGAACTTTGCATTTTGAACTTGAGTTCCACATCTGTACTTTAACACACACATGGTGTTGTCACAACAAATTGAGACACATGCTTCACTTGAATCGTCTTTCCCAAACGATACTTCGGTTGGAACTCCTTGAATTTCGACATACCAGACGACGATAGCTGACATTTTGACAAGGTAAGCAAAGAATTTATTTCCAACTTTTGAGAAGCAAATCAAACCCCCGTTGTTTGTTGTGAGAGATGCCGAAAATAACCAAGAGAAAAGTTTCCTTGCCATCTCCATCGGAACAACTTTCCCAGATCCTTTTCCTTGGTGTTGGTTTGGATTTAGGTAAATGGCAGCCGACTTTCCAACAACATTCACAGGAATCTCACTGTGTCTCTTTTGTGGCATCTTTGCCTGTTGTGGCTTTGCGTTTGGCTTGACTTCTTTCTTTACTTTGTCTGCATAGTTTTCTTCCTCAGAAGTATTTTCTTCCTTTGTTGCAGGTAAGGGTAAAACTTCTTTGCTTCCCGACTTTGCAGCCAGTAAAACACTTGGTTTCTTAGCAGAATCTGCTTCCCCTTCGTTTTCCAAGTCAGAATTTTCTGAGACAGGGTTTTCAGAGTTTTCTGTGGAAAAGGTCATGAAAATTTGGGTAATCATTTCCTTTGACACATACTTAAAAACTCTTTGTTTCCACATCAGAGACAGTGGTTCTTTTGTGATGAAGGAATCAACAAGCTTTTCAATCGCCTTCCGTTTTTTATCCTCGACAGACAATTTTTTCGCTTCCTTGCCAGACATTTTTAGCTTATATTGTTTTGCTCTTATCAATAAAGTACAGAAACTGTGACTTTTCTAGCGTTAGTTAGAAAATTAATTATAATGGGATTATCAAACATTTAAAAAATTTCAATTTTTTTTTTATTTGCAATTTTCAATTTGTTTTTTTGAAATTTCAAATTCGTATAATAATTGCATTTCTCGAAACTCATTTATCATTTTCAAAATATTTATTTGTTTTGTTGCTATCCATAAGGTATTAAATTCTGTTTTTTCAGCAATTTTCATTTTTTCTGTTTCTGGTGTTTCTATAATATTTATGTTACGAAATATACCAAAAATATTACATCGCCAATCTATTGGAATCGCAATTTTTTTTATTATAAAATAATAAAAATTGATTTTTATTATTTATAAGCTATAATAATATAATTATAATAAAACCTAAAATGAACTTAAATTCTATTATTGATGAAATTAAAAGATATGGCAATGTTCCAGAAAATAAAATGAGATATATATTCGAAAATATACAATCAGTTTGGTATCATAATATAACAAATCAACATGTGAAAGACCGTATTTTTATGGCTTTTTGTTATTTTGCTAATAATAATTTATTATCCTATGAACAAACAAATGATTTAGCATTTTTTTTTGATGATAAAATAGATCCAGATAAAGTTCTTGAAAGAAATGATATTAAAAATTAAAAAAAAATTGATTTTTTTATTTTAATACAATTCCAATTTTTAATATCTCATAAGTAACGTTAAAAAAGCAAAAAAATGTGTAACCATCATAAATTAAAAATTTATAAAGCTATTTCTCTTGAATATAAAATATTGAATAATATTATTATTTTTAATATCACAGATGCAAATTTTCAAATAGATGATTTTATTGTTATTTATAAATCTTATGATGAATATAATTCTATGTTTCTAAAATTAGTCGCAAAAGTATCTTCTATTGAACAGAACAATATTTCTTGCCAAAATTTTGTTTTTTTTGAAGATTGCTATTTGTCAATTCCGGAAATTATAAAATCTGCTATTGATAAATGTGAAGTTGGACATAATAGAAGATATGTTGATGTTTTTTCTGAAATGGCTACTAAACTTTTTTTCTTTTTCCAAGAAAAAATTGTTTATTGTAATACAAATATTATTTTGCAAATCGATAAAGATATGAAATCAAAAGAATTTTTAAAAAATTGTATTTTGAAAATTTGTATTGATTATAAAAGAATAAGCGGAAAAAATATTAGCGATAGTGATAGTAACAGTGATAATGATGATGCTCCTGTCAAAAAAAAAAGACGTCAGGAAAAAATTAAAGTTAAAAATTAAAAAATTGAAAAAATAATTATATCAAATAACATTTTTTATAAGTGAAATAAAAAAAATGTTTTACAACAATATTCAAAACGATGAAAATAATGAAGAACAAAATTTTTGTAAATACATACAATTTTCTCTATGTTTCTTAACATATATTATATTTTTAACGCCACTACCAGTATATGAAATATATGTTTTTGCTACTGAAAAAAATAACACTGATAATAATATATTGCCACTAACTACTATAATATTACTCATCGGAATATTTGATTTATTAATTTCTCTTGTTGTTCTTTTTGCATTATTCGTTTATTTTACAAGTTTACAATTACAATATACTTTTGTCAAAACTATTATTAACAATTTACTGACTTTATTTATTGGATGTCAAGTAATTTTTATGTTTTTTTCAGTATTTGAATTTTATAGTACAAAAAATTATTCAAATACTATCACTTCTGTTATGATATTCATGCAAACTTTTGGATTATTTTGTTTTTTTCTTAAAATGTTTTTCATAATATTTATAAACAAAAAATTATAATTATAAATTTTATTTTTTATTATAACTTTTTGCAATCTTATCAAACAACTTTTTATTTTTCTTTGGCTTTATTTCATTTTTTATATTCTTAAATGTTAAACTTGGCGTTTCATTGTTTATAACTTCTTTTTCTATATCATAATATTCATTATAAGTTTTATCAAATGCTTTTTATTATATATTATGGTTGTTTTTTTATTATATATTATGGTTGTTTATGGATATTTGAGAGTTTCTTGTGAAAAGCAAATTATTGATAATTATAAAAATTGGATATTGCGAAAAGCTAATGATTTACAAATTGGACCAGTTATTTTTATTGAAAAAACTGTATCAGAAAAAAAGGGAATTAGAAGATTTTTATAATGCTTATACTAAGGAAAATAAAACTCGTTACGATTGTAAAAGAGCAGTTCGTAAATTCAGAGAGTTTTATAAAAAAAGATATGAAAAAAGAAATGACAACTAAATATTATAGATTTTATCATCAAATCTTTTTTTAATTATTTTTTTTACATCTTTGTTCATGTCAAACATTATACATTTTCTTCCTAATTTATCGGCAACAAATCCGGTTGTTCCTGAACCACAAACTGGATCCAATATATAGCTGTCATTATTGCTATAAATATTAATTATTCTTTCTAATAATTTTTGCGGTTTTTGTGTAGGATATAATCTTGGATCTTTTTGTGTTCTTGTTATTGAATATATATCATCCCATAAATTAGATAGAGGTTTTCCGTAGCATGTATTGTCAAGATTTTCTTGTAAAATATATTTTAACCTAAATTAATAAGTTTTAATTATATTTTTTGTATGTTTCTATACTCTTAACTTTTATCGAGTTTTTTCTTATTAAAATAACAAAAAATTTGCGTTTTTTTTATTTTTAAATTAGCTAAACTCAACATAAATGTTTTCTACAAGTATTTTTTTTT
>Ga0169931_10008005_pt1 | contig 15538 bp, 16 predicted proteins | sample Kivu_15m_20L_FD_129675 | JGI IMG/M metagenome (GOLD analysis project Ga0169931, IMG submission 129675) | Freshwater microbial communities from Lake Kivu, Western Province, Rwanda to study Microbial Dark Matter (Phase II) - Kivu_15m_20L... | ecosystem: Environmental > Aquatic > Freshwater > Lake... | reverse complement strand
GAGGGTCTTTGCCAGCGTGTCGAGCGCCTCGCTCGTCGGCGCGTTGTCCTCAATGAGCTTGGGCAGCTGTCGACGAAGAATCGCCGCTGGGTTCTGAGGATGATCGAGGTCGCCGAAGTCTCTGAGGCTCAAGCCGAGCGCGTGCAAGCGCATGTAGACGTTGGCGTCGCGATAGAACTCTTCGGGCGTCCACGTCTGCGCCGAGATGCCGAAGCCGCGCGGGAAGTAGAACCAGACGCGCGTCTCGTAGGTGAGCTCTTGGTCCTTGGCGTGGGGCAACGCGAAGTGTTGGCGCACCTCAAGGGTGCGGCGGTCTCTGGCCTGCACGTCGAGGCGTGCGCGCGAGCGCCCTATGCTCTGGGGAGCCACAGGCGCACCTCCGCGTCAGAGACGTCGACCTCGCCGCCGAGCGGACAGATGACGGGCCGCACGGCGTCGACGAAGCCTTGATGGGGCACAGCGTCGAGGGCGACGCGCACGCGGGTCGGCTCGACGTGGACAGCGGCGGCGATGACATCGCCCTTGCCGACGATGGCTTTGGCGCATCCCTCGAACGCGAGCGCCAGAGCCCGTCCGAGGCGACCGTCGACGTCGGCGAGCATGACGCCGGGCTCGTCGTCGATCTCGACCATGACGGCCGTCTCGGCCAAGAGCACGCGGCTCTTGTCGCGAGCCTCGCGCAGCACGTCGCTAAACGCCTTGGGCTCGACGAGGCCTGTTTGCGGCAGCGCCGACAGCAGGTCTTCGGGGGCCTCGTGGCCGAGGAGCACGGTGAGCGGCGGTGCGCCCGGACGCTTCAACACGTGGACGGTCCCTTCGAAGCGGACGGCCGATGTGGGGCCGACCTGGGGATCGTCGACGACGATGACGCAGGGCTCGGGGTCACCGTCGGCCTCGGCTTCAGAGACGGCGCGGCGGAAGCGACCGGAGGATGCGATCTGCTGCACACGTCGTCGCGCGGACGTGCCTTCCAAGCGGAGCGCGCGCCGCGCTGGACCGTTGAGCGTGAGCGGCTCGCCGTTTGGCTCGATGACGATGCAGGGCACGGGCAGCGCGTCGACGAGCTGGGCGAGGACGGCATCGCCGGAGCCAGCGTTGGCCAAGCGGCGCCGCAGGTCGACGGCCATCTGTTCGAGCGCCCGGCTCGCGTCGCCGACCTCGTCGTCGGTCTTCACGCCGGCGGTGGCGGAGAGGTCACCAGAGGCATAGGCGCGCGCCGTCAACACGACGCGCTGCAGGGGGCGCATGAACAGCACGGCGGAGAGCAGTGAGAGGCCGATCGCGAGAGAGATGGCGATGGCCGCGACGTTACGCGCGAAGCGCTTGAGGTCGGTGGCGGTGGAGACGACGTCGTCGACGCGGTCGGCCAGGCGCAGCACGGGGCCGCCCTCGACGAGGCGGGTGGCGGCGTACAGCGTGTCGTAGCCCGTCGAGGCGCTCACGCGTCGCGTGACGGCGATGTCGAGCAACGGCCGACCGGCGAGGGCTTCCCTCACCTCGGGTCGCTCGTGCCGTGGCATGAGGTTGAGGCTCTCGCTCTCAAAGAGGATGTCGCCAGTCGGCGCGATGAGCGTCACGCGCTGAGGCAAGACGCTCGAAATCTGCCGCGTGCGCGAGACGAACTCTCGGTCTTGGTAGGGCATGAGGCCGCTCGCGGCCCGCTTGGCGCTCTCTCGCAGTCGGTCTTCGGCGAGGCCAAGCAAGTCCTTCTGCAGCTCGGAGCGGACGTAGATGAACGTCGGCACGGCCGCCGTGGCGACGACGACGAGGTAGGAGATGAGCAGCTTGGCGGGCAGCGGGACGCGCGGCAGGGAGCGGCGACGAGGCCGCGCAGTCGATTCCATAGGAATGACAGGAGCATACGCGCTCGACCACCTCATCGCACGTTCTTAGACCGCTTGCTCATTTGTTCAGACTCATCGTCGACGGCGCAGCGCGTTGACGCGTCGTCGTCGAGCCGGGAGGGTCTGCGCCATGGCCAGAAACGTCGTCTTTGTCGCTCCGTTTCCCACCGACGTCACGATGCGCTTTGCGCGCGCGGCGCGCACGCTGAAAGACGTGAACATCCTCGGCGTGGTGCACACGCCCGGCAAGGGCAAAGACGGCCGCGTCTTTCACGACAAGGCGTTCGTGCAGGACGCGATGTCGTCGACAGACATCATCAAGGCCATCACCGAGCTCAAGAAGAGGCACGGGCAACCGTTCCGCATCATCGGCGTGCTCGAGCACTTGCAGGTCCAGATCGCCGAGGCCCGCGCCCACTTCGGCGTGCCCGGCACGCAGCCCGACGTCGCCGACCTCTTTCGCGACAAGTCGCGCATGAAGGCCCGGCTCAAAGAGGCAGGCATTCCGACGGCGAGAAACCAGCTCATCGGCACGGCCACGGACGCGCAGAACTTCATCGAGCGCGTTGGCTTTCCCATCGTCGTCAAGCCGCCGGCCGGCGTGGGCGCGAAGAGCACATTTCGCGTCGACACCATGCCCGAGCTGATGAACATCCTCGGCGGCCTCAACGTGAGCGCGAACAACCCCGTGCTCGGCGAGGAGTTCCTGCAGGGCAAAGAGTTCTCATTTGAGACCATCACCGTCGGCGGCGTGCCGCAGGTCCACTCGATCTCGACGTACATGCCGACGTGCTTGGAGGCCGTCGAGAACCCGTGGATCAAGTGGTGCTGCATGCTGCCGCGCGACATCTCGGGCTCGGAGTTCGATGACATTCGCAAGGTCGGCTTTGCGACCATCAAGGCCCTCGGCCTTGAGGCCGGCATGACGCACATGGAGTGGTTTCGCAGAAAGGACGGCACCGTCGCCGTTGGCGAGATCGCGCAGCGGCCAGCCGGCGCGAATATCTCGATCATGAACGCCTACTGCCACGACCAGGACATCTATCGCGCGTGGTGTCGGTCGCTCGTCGACGGCTCCTTCGACGGGCCGTGGGTGCGCAAGTATGCCGTCGGCACCGCGTTCTTGCGCAGCCCCGGCCGTGGTCGCGTCGCTGGCGCGTCGGGCTTCAAGGAGGTCTACGCGCGCTTCAAGGACCACATCTGCGAGGCGAAGATCCCCGACGTCGGCGCGCCCAAGAGCGACTCCTACGAGGGCGACGGCTACATCGTCGTGCGCCACCCCGAGGACGACGCCGTCCGCGCGATGCTCAAGTTCATCATCGAGACCGTGAACGTCACCTACGCCTGAGCGAGGCCCCATGTTGATCGCCGCCATTGTGCTCGCTGCCGGGAAGGGCACGCGCATGAAGGGCGCCTTGCCCAAGGTGCTCCACTCCGTGCTCGACCGGCCGATGGTCAGCTGGGTCATCGACGCCGTGAGCGCCGCCGGCGTCGGCGACATCGTTGTCGTCATCGGCCACGGCAAAGAACGCGTGCTCGCACACCTGCAGAGCGCGCATCCCACCGTTCGCACTGTTGAGCAGAAAGAACAGAAGGGCACCGGGCACGCCGTGCAGGTGGCCTTGCCCGACGTGCGCGCCGACAGCGTGCTCGTGGTCTGCGGCGACACGCCGAGGCTCGACGCGCAGGCGCTGCGCGCGCTGTGCGCCGCCCAGCGCGACCACAAAGCACCCGTCGCCATGTGGACGACGACCCTTGCGGTGCCCTTTGGCTACGGCCGCATCGTGCGCGACGACGACGGCGCGGTCACCGCCATCGTCGAGGAGAAGGACGCCTCGCCCGCGCTGCGCGCGCTCACCGAGGTGAACCCCGGCGTCTATTGCATCGACCGCGCCTTCCTCGAGCGCGCGCTCTCGTCGCTGCGCACCGACAACGCCGCTGGTGAGCTCTATCTGACCGACGTCGTGGCCCAGGCGGCGGCGGCGTCGTCAACGTCTGGCGGCGTCGTCGCCGTCAGTGTGCCGGCCGAAATGACGCTCGGCGTGAACGACCGCGAGCACCTCGCCGACGCCTGCGCCTGGGCCCGCCGGGCGCGCGTGCGCCAGCTGCGGCTCGGCGGCGTGTCGATCCCCGACGACGCCGGCGTCGCCATCGGCGCCAACGTCACCGTCGGCGAAGACACGACCATCGCCGCCGGCGTGAGCATCACAGGCAAGACGACGATCGGTGCACGCGTGATCGTCGGCCAGGGCTGCGTCATCAACGCCTGCACCATCGCCGACGACGTCGTCATCCACCCCTACAGCGTCTGCGACACCGCGGCTGTCCAGCAGGGCGCGATCATTGGGCCGTTCGCCCGACTGCGGCCGGAGGCCAACGTCGGCGAGGGCGCCCACGTCGGCAACTTCGTCGAGTTGAAGAAGACGAACCTCGGCAAGGGCAGCAAGGCGAACCATCTGGCTTACCTCGGCGACGCTGTCATCGGCGCGGGCGTCAACGTCGGCGCCGGCACCATCACGTGCAACTACGACGGCCACGGCAAGCACAAGACGACCATCGAAGACAGCGTCTTTGTCGGCAGCAACAGCACGCTTGTGGCACCTGTGGTGCTCGGTGAGGGCAGCTACGTCGCCGCGGGCTCGGTCGTCACCGACGACGTGAGCAAGGACGCGGTCGCGTTTGGCCGCGCGCGCCAGTCGGAGAAGGCCGGGCACGCGAAGGTCGTCCGCGAGCGCAACAAGGCCCGCGCCGGCAAGTAGCCGTCGAGTCGACAAGAGCTAGGCGAGTGCGCCAAGGTCGGTCCATGAGCAAGGGTGTCAAGAGCGACGCGGATGCAGACGTATTCGCCGACGACGGCGGCGAGCGCTCGCGCGCGCCGGCCGGCAGCGGCTTGGGCTCGGCCGCCGTCACGATGGTTGGCGAGGTCGATCTGAAGAGCCTCGAGGCTTCACAGGCCGTCTGGCGCTTGCACGTCGTCGGCGTGCACGGCGGTGAGGCCATGTCGTTTCACCTCGAAGAGGGTGAGCACATCATCGGCCGCGGCCAGGACGCCACGGTACGCATCGACGACGAGAGCATCAGCCGCCGCCACGCCCGTCTCGTCATCGACGACGCGCGGCTGATCGTCTCGGACCTCGGCAGCATGAACGGCACGCGTGTGCGCCAGCGGACGCTCAAGGCGAACCAAACGTCGGCGCTCGCGCCGGGCGAGAGCTTTGAGATAGGCTCATTGATGCTCGTGCTGCAGCGCCGAAAGGCCGCCGCGCGCCCGCAGCGCCGCGTCTACGACCACGGCTACTTCGAAAACCGCGTCGACGAGGAGATCTCGCGCCGCGCCGCCGCTCGCTCGCGGGTCGCTGCTGGCGGGGCCCGCAGGGGCGCGCAATCGCTCGATGACTCGGGCGCGACCTTGCGCGTCGACCTCGACGGCGGCCCCGGTCTGATCGTCGCTCGCCTGCGCATCACCGGCCTCGGCGACAACGACGCCATCACAGAGCTGCTCTACGACCTGCCAGCCTCCTGCATCGTCGCCGAGTACGCGCCCGGCGAGCTGGAGGTCATGTTCACCGACCTCTCCTGGGACGACGTCGAGAACGCCTGCGAGGCACTGCGCGCTCGCGTCGAAGGCGAGGGTGGCCACATGAAGGCCGGCTTCGCGGCCTTCCCGCGCGACGGCCGCGTCGCGAGCGCGCTGTTGTCGTCGGCCAACGCGAAGCTGAGCTCGGAGAGCGACCTCGTCGTGCAGCCGCTGAAGGCGACGACGGGCGAGGGACAGGGCGCCATGGAGCGCCTCAAGCGCCTCGTCGAGCGCGTCGCCGACAGCGACATCTCGATCGTCATCCACGGCGAGACGGGCGTCGGCAAAGAGGTCATGGCCCGAGAGATTCATCGGCTGTCGCCGCGCAAGGACAAGCCCTTCGTCGGCCTCAACTGCGCCGCGCTCACAGAGACGCTGCTGGAGAGTGAGCTCTTTGGCCATGAGCGCGGCGCGTTCTCTGGCGCCGTCGCCACCAAGCCGGGCCTCTTTGAGGTCGCCGACAAGGGCACCGTCTTTCTCGACGAGATCGGCGAGATGAGCGCCGCGCTGCAGGCGAAGCTCTTGCGCGTGCTCGAGGAACGCACGGTGCTGCGCGTCGGTGGCCTGCACCAGCGGCCGATCGACGTGCGCTTCTTGGCCGCGAGCCACAAGGACCTCGAGGACGAGGTCTACGCTGGCCGCATGCGCCAGGACCTCTACTTCCGCCTCAACGGCATCACCGTTGAGATACCGCCATTGCGCGAGCGCACCGACGAGCTCGAGGGCCTGTGCGCGACGTTCATCGCCGACGCCTGCCGTCGCAACCGCCGGGCGAGCGTGCCGACGGTGTCGAAGGAGGCGATGGCGCTGCTCATGCGCTACGCCTGGCCGGGCAACATCCGCGAGCTGCGCAACATCATCGAGCGCGCGGTGCTCTTGTCGGGCCCACGCATCACGCCCGAGCACCTGCCCGTCGAGCGGCTGCAACGAGACCGCGCCGACCGCCACGCCGATCGCCACGGCGTCGAGCGCGGTCCGGCGTCGCCGATGCCGGCGCGCGGGCAAGCACCTCACAGCACCAAGCCCGCCCCACCGGCGCGACCGATGGGACCGCGCGGCAGCGCAGGACCCGCTCCGATCGGCGACGCCGACGACGACCCCGGCACGATGCCCGCGATGCGGCGCGCCGAGATGCGCACGCGCGATGCCAACGAAGACACCGACCCGACACAGCCGCCCCTGCCCCGACCGAATGTCGACAGCGGGAGCCTGAAAGACGCCGTGTCCGACCTCGAGCGACAGCGCATCCTCGATGCGTTGCGCGCCTGCGGCGGCAACCAGACGAAGGCGGCCGAGATGCTCGGCATCTCGCGCCGCACCCTCGTCAACCGCCTCGATCAATACGACCTGCCCAGGCCGCGCAAATGACCGGCAGCGTCGTGCTCGAGCTCCAGACTGTCTCCCGGTGTCTGTTCGTACTGCTTGTGTTCGCGGCCGCCTGCGCCGAGCCCGTCGTCGTCACCGACGCTGGCGCTCCTGCAGTGGTCGACGCTGGCGCTGTCGCTGACGCGGGCGTCGTCGTCGCTGCTATCGTCGACGCGGGGTCCGCAGCCATCGTCAATGCTGGCGCTCCCGCGGTCGACACCGTCGTCGATGCCGGCAGCGCGGGCGCGCAGGCGCTGCCACCTCCGACGATCGCTGTGCCGAAGACGTTCACGTCGACGGTCTTTGATCGGATGCTCATCAAGCCGAAGCAGAAGGGCCAAAGCCCTGACGATGTGATGGCCCTCGCCGCCCGCCATGGCGCCAAGGTCGAGAGCGCGCGGCGCACGGCGGGCAGCTACGTGCTCGTGCGCTTCGCGCCGACCTCGCCGCCGCGCGGACGGGCCGAGCAGAAGGCCCTGATCGAGAAGCTGCAGAAGAGCCGCGCCTTCGCCGTCGTCGAAGGTGATGCTGTCATGACGTTGAAGTAGCTCTGCTGTCGCTGAAGAAGGTCACCCGTATGCGCATCGCCCTCACCTCGTGTGTCGCCGTTGTCTGCTCGCTTGGCTGCGCGACCGAGCCCGAAGTGAAAGATCCGCCGGTCACCGACGTCGCCGACGGCGGCCACGAAGAGCGCCCTGCCGACGGCACCGTCAAGACTGAGCCCATCCCTGACGACGGCGAGGAGCGACCAAAGCCTGTGACGGGCATCGGCATGGGCGCTCCGCGCGAGCCAGGCCAGGGCCCGAAGGTCGACCCCATTCAGGTCACGATCTTCAACAGGTTGCTCGTGAAGCCGAAGAGCCCCGACATGCCGGAGTCGGAGATCAAGCGCGTGGCCGAGGAGGCGACGGGGCAGAAGGTGGAGCGCCTGCGAAAGACGGCGGTGAAGTACTACCTCGTCGTCTTTGAGCCAGCGTCGCCGGCGCGGACAGCGGAGGAGCAAAAGGCGCTCATCGCGGCGCTGCAGCAGTCGGGGGCCTTCGAGGTCGTCGAGGGCGACCAGCTGATGACCATCAAGTGAGCGGCCACACGATGAAGCGCGTGCTCGTCTTCTGCGGCGCAAGAGACGCCGGCGCCGTCTACGGAAACGCCGCGCGCGCGTTCGGCATCGCCGTCGCTCGCCGTGGCTGGGGCATCGTCTACGGCGGCCACCACGCGGGGCTCATGGGCGAAGTCGCCGCCGGCTGCCACGACGGCGGGGGTGCGGTCACAGGCATCCTCCCCGACGATCTCGTCGGCAAAGAGATCCCGCCAGACGGCATCGAGCTCGTGCGCGTGCGCGACATGCATGAGCGCAAGGCGCAGATGGTCGAGAGGGCCGACGCCATCGTTGCCCTGCCCGGCGGCTTTGGCACCCTCGACGAGCTTTTTGAGCAGCTGACCTGGCGAGCCATCGGCAAGCACACGAAACCGGTCGCCGTGCTCGACGTGTTCGACGGCGGCCAGTCGTATTGGGCGCCCCTTGTGCGCTTTGTCGACCATGCCACCCGCGTTGGCTTTATCTCTGCTGCCGCCCGTGAGCTCTTGGTCGTCCACAGCGACATCGACGCTGTGCTCGATCACCTCGGCGTGCGGTCGGTGTGATCGTGTTCGCCTTGATGCCGATACGTCGCCGACACGTTGCGCGCTCGACGCTGACGTGATCGCTGCAAGGGGTCTGATGGGCGACGTGAACACGGGACCGACCGGCTCCGACGTGCCCTACACCGAGGCCCACGACGTCGGCATCTGCGTCACGCGCTTGAGCAAAGGGCCATAGGGCTGATGCTGTCGACTACATCCTCCGATGCGCTCGCTTTGAGCTCGCGACAGACAGCAGCGCCCATCACTTGCCTACGGCGACCACGATGTTCGCCCTCGACTTCCAGGTGAGTGGCTCAGTGGACGCACCGATCGTCTCGGCGATCGCCTCGACCGCGGCGTGGGTCGACGCGAAATAGACGACGCTCTTGCCGTTGCGCTTGGCTTTGCTCGGTTCCACGTCGCTCACCACGCACCCAGCACTCGCCAGCACTGCAGCGACACGCGCACCTGCGGTGACAACCAGTTCAGCATCCGCGACCACGGAGATGATCGGCCGCGGCGGCCCACACACCTTGGTGAGCGCGGCGCCATCGAGCGGTGCGGCGAGGAGGGTCAATGGTGCGCTGACAACGACGCGCACGTCTTTGAGATCGATGTTTGCATTGTAGCCAACGACGACGGCGATGAAGACACACGACGCACCACGCGGTGTACCGCCGCACGCGAGCGCGGCACCCACGTCGTCCCACGACGTGCCCTCGCTCTCAACGAAAGGCGCGACGAAGCGCTGATGGTTCAGCGCCTGGCGGCGCTGAAGCGGGCGACCACGTTTGCGCGCGCACGCAGCTCGACACTCGCGTCGCTGCCGCCAATCGCTGCCGCCGGCCTCGATTCCGCGTCATCCGGCCAACCGTTGTTCGTCGAAAAGGTCGTCGTTAACGCGACGTCGACGTCGCCGATGCGCACCTTCTGCTCGGCGCCCATCCCCTTCTCCGCACGCAAGACGACATCCAGCGGCGCAGCCACAAGGCTCGATGCGACGGTTTAGTTGCGGCACGCCGCAATAGCGTCAGTCGCCGCGCCGTCTTGGAAGGCGCACACGACTTTTCTCTCAACAAGCGCGCCGCGCGAAAACGTCCGCACCACTCGCTCGGTCTTGAGCGCACCGCCGTCTTGCTCCTCGAGGAGCAGCGCGACGCGCCCGGTCGATGGGTCGAGCTCGACCACGCTGGCGATGCCGATCGTTGTGCGGCCGCCACCGGTAGGTGGGGCGTGCGCGACAGCCGCCACCGGTAGGTGGGGCGTGCGCGACGGCGAGCGTGACGGCCAAGACGACTGAAGCGGAGGCAACGACCATAGTTGGTGGCAGCTTGCCACATGATCCTGATGCTCATCTGCTTGCGCGAATGCAGGTCAGCGCGCGCGAAACACAAGTCGCGATCGGCGATGGCGCGCTGGACTTTGCAGCTGATACAGGTTCTGACCCACGTCGGCCCCACAGGGAGGCGCGCGACCGCGAGAGCACGACGGCGCGCGCGGTCTGGTCCTGCCTTGGGAGCAATGAGCGATGAGAGCGCCGCTCCCTTAGCGTGGCGAGTTGCTGGAGCGACCAAACCAGCACCTCTACGATTAGAACTCCAGCACCAGCGAGACCCGCGTCGCCACATCAACGTCGCGTTCGCCCGCAATGGGCAAACGGTATGGAGGCATGGTGAGGTTCCCGACAGCGCACGTGCGTTGCTCTTCGCTGAGCGCCACGCTCCCTGGCAGGCTCTCCAAGACGACGTCCGAGAGCTCTCCCGACGACGGCGTCACGCTCGCCGCGAAACGCAACGCTCCTGGACGCTCGACGCCGGTAAAGCACCGCCCGAGCGCGAGGCTGCGCGCGCTCACTTGGAGGCGCAGCGCCGTGAGCCACGGCGGCGTCCGCAGCTGCGGTACCGGCAGCAGGTCCCGGGGTTGAGCCACGACGACGTCGTTGCGCTGCGGCTTCGCCTGCCTTGGCTTCGGCTTTGGCCGGGGCGCGCCCGTCGGGCACTCAGGCACAGTCGGGCAAACGGGGGCGTCAAAGACGACGGCCGGGGCCGAGGGCTCCTCATCACATCGACGCCACAACAACAGCATCAGCACCACCGCGATGGCGACGGCGATGAGTCGATTGCGCTGGGAAACAGCTGCGGACCCGTCTGCACTTCGCCTGCTGCGCTCGCGCATCTCGTGGATACGGCGCTCAACGTCGAGTCGCTGCGTCGGCGTTACCGCCGACAATGTGGGCACGGGCGGCAACTGCAGAGCTTGGAAGGAAGGAGCTTTCGCTCCTCTGCGAAGCGGAGGCAGTGGTGGCATCGCGATTGTCGGGCGCGGTCGTCGAGTCAGTGCGGCGAGGCGCTCCCGCGCTGCAGCGGACGACCGTGCAGCAGCGGCGCGCAGGGCATCGGGTGCGGCGCTCACTCGCTGATCCGCCACAGAAAGCGACGCTTACCGTCGACTAGCTGCTCAAACGGACGCAACACAAGTGGGAGAAACGCATTGGGCGGAGCCGACTCAGGCCGCAGAAATGGCCAAGGCAGAGGGTCCGCAGGCGCAAGCCTCACGCTGCCCGCGTAGGCTTCGGCATCGGGCGCCACTCGCTCGATGCGCCCGCGCACCGTCTCGTCGAAGACCGCGATGCCGTCGAGCAGCGTCTGCGCTCGGCGAACAGCGTCGATGCGCTTGTACGAACCACCACGGCTCGTTTCGGCAATCTGATCGAGGCGAGCGATCGCCCCTTGGAGCGTCTGCTGTTGGTTGTGACGCACGTCGAGGGGCTCGGTCGACAGTTCGTCGACAAGGCGCTCGATAAAGCGAACAAGGCCGGCGTCTCCTCCTTCGGCCGCCTTGAGCCACATCGTATGTGGCGTATTGTGCACCAGCGCCTGCAGGTGGTCGCACGTTCTGAGAACGGCGGTTGCCTTCTTGCGACGCGCTGCCTCGCAGACGAGCCCGAATGACGCTGGGTCCTGATGAAAGGCCGCGCGCCAGACCAGGCTCTCGACGACCACGTGCCAGTCCGTGACGGGCACAAAGCTCTCGACGATGGCAACGACTTCTTCGATCGTCGCGTACTGCGACAACACAAACGCCAACCAGCGACGGCTCAGGCGATGGACGGTCTCGGCGTCGCTGCTTGCGTCTGACTGGGCGAGCGCGAACGCAAAGCTCCGCAGCGCGGCAATGGTGTCGCCTTCGCCCAAAAAGCGGACGCCCCGGTGCAGGGCGATGGCGCTTCGCTCCCGAAAGCCAGTGGCGTCATCAAGAGCCAGCAGGCGCTCGCCGTGCTCGCCGAACACGATTGCGTCGCGCAGGCGACGCGTGAGGCCAGCGCCATCTTTTCGCGCGAGCAGCTGAAGGGCCACGTCGAGTACCAGGGCGTCGCGCGCCTTGCTGTCGACGACGTCTTTGAGGCCGACGTCAGCGTCAGCGAACAGGGACAGTCGTCGATCTTCGCGCAACGCCAACCACTCCGACGCCGGCCACGCCATCGCCTGACGCCACAACGTGGCCGCGGCGCTCTGGCCAAATGCCTGCTCGCGCCGCCGAGCGAACTCGAGGCGCCCCCCGGCGGTGACACCCGCATCGCGCAGGGCCTGCTCCAGAAACGTTGTCTCTCGTTTGGCCTTTGCCGCCTCGAGACGCGCTAGGGTGAGGTCGAGATCGAAGAGCCGAGTCGTGAGAACGGCGCGGCCTTGAACGATGTCGGCGTCGAGTGTCGCTTCGGCGATCCGGATGGTGTCGCGCAGCATCAAGCCGACGCTCAAGCGATCCTCCAAGTCGACCCACTGCACCGCCCCCGACGACACAACACGCGGTTGGATCAACCGGTGCACCAAACATGGGCTGCGGGAGAACCGCACGCTCTTCATTTCTTCAGCGTCGAGCACGTCAAAGAGAGAGACGGGGCGCGCCTGCATGCCACCGCCAAACGCCGTCCAAGCATGTGGTTGGCCCTGGGGTTGTCGCCGCTGGTTCTTCACGAGCCAGTTGTGCACCGCCAGTGGCCAAAGGCCTGCGCCGTCTTCGTCGTCAACGAAACCGTCGGGGCAATAGCCGCCTTCGCCGAGCGCCGCCCAGACGAGGGAGCGAAAGTCGACATCGTGGCCGGGCGCTTGACCTTGATCCACCAGCGCGTTGCGCAACAACCACAGCTTGAGAACGTCGACCGTGCGGCCCTCTCTCATCGCGAGGCGGGCGTTGAGCCACACGAGCTCCTGCGGCGCTTGCGTCGTCGCCGTCAGCGGCGTCGGCGTCGAAAGCGACAGCAGCAGGAGCAGCATCGCCGTCAAAACGCCCACCCGACGATGAACGACAGCTCCCAGAACAGGCCTAACGACGTGCCGGTCACGGGCGCCAAGACGGGGAGCGCCACCATCGCCCGCGGAGAGACAAACAGTCCGGGCTGCACGTACGTGTCGACGGCGACGCCGACGAGCGCATGCAAGCGAGCGGGGTCGATGGCCATCGCCTCGGGCGCATCAGCATCGAGGCGCTCAAGCTCAATCGCACTCAGCTGCGGTGATGCGAGGCTGAGGCCAATGTCTTGAATCGGGCGATCGGGAAATGTCTGCCAATAGCCAAGGTAACGAACGCCACCGAGGGCGACGACGACGATCTCTGCCGGAGGCACGAATGACGCGAGTGGTGTGACGACGCCTTCGGCGACGGCGTAGCCGACATTGGCGTCGATCTCGAGGTGTGCGGGTCGACCGGCTTGGCGAAATGGCGTCAGCGCCAACGTCTCGGAACTTGGCGTATCGTCGCTGAGGTACACGTGGGCGCCGACCTCAAGCACGAGGTCGGAGAACGCTTTGCGGCCAACCAAGCCATAGCGTTGCTGGCTAAAGTTGTTCTTCTCGATGATCTCGCTCGCCGAAAGCCCAACCATCACCGGCGATCGGCGCCAGTCAAAGCGAACGGCCCGCGACGTGCTCCCGACGAAGTGTTCGGAGAGGGCCTGCACGGGCGTCCTCGCGCGAGCCACGACGTCTTCTTCGGCTGATGGGCTGGCGGCAGCGACAGGTTCTGCAGCGGCGCCCGTCGTCGGCACGGGTGCTTGCGGATCGTCGTCGGCATGCGCGCCTGATGCATAGAGGCTCGCGCCGACGATGATGGCGAAGACCGTCGTTTGCGCAGCGATGCGAATGAACCACGGTCGCGCGCGGCGAGCTGCCGTTCGTTCCAGGGAGAATTCATCGGCCTTCGGCCGATGAATGTATGGATTATTCGCACCCCGAAAGGGTGCGAATTCATCAGCGCCAGCTGATGAACATGAGATTTCACGGGTCATCGGGAAATCCCCCGTCGCCCCGGCGCGGAAAGCGCGGCTGGTAGCATTGGTTTCGCATCGCCTCGGCAAAGAGGCTGCGCACGTTGTAGACGCCGGCAGAGTCAAAGACGGGATGCCGGCAGAAGCGATCACACCGCAACAGCACATCGCGGAGGTCGACCTCGCCGCCGAACCACAGCGGTGAACCCTCGAAGCCGTCAGCCCGCGGCCTTCGTGACGTCGGCGGCGACGGCTTTGGCGTAGCTCGCGGCGATTGATGCCGTCGGCGCGCCGGCGTGCTGCTTCACGTGGTCAAAGAGATCCTTTGGCAGCACCTTGGCGGCGCGGGCGAAGTCGATGGCGCCGCTCGGGTCGGTGACACGCGCGAGGTCGCGCTCGAGGAGCTGCGGCAAGGCTTGCAAGAAGGCCGTGGTCTTGTCCCTCCGATGCAGGTGCAGTGGGTAGGGCAATGGCGTGGACCGAGGCTCGACGCAACGCGGTTCGCGCGGTGCCATGACCAGCCTGCTTCAAGCGGCCATCGCCTTCGCCCCTGTGGGCTCCTCATCTGTTTGGCTCCAATCGCTGGCCTCCCTTTGGAAGGGCGGCGCTGGCAGGATGGTTTTATGTCTTTGCCGACGACCAACACCCGCTGGACCGGCGATGAAGACGACGCCCGCCTCGCGCTGAAGCTCCAGACACTTGTCCCGCCGATCGTCCTCGTCGTGGCCTGGCTCGCGACCAGCAGCGGCGGCCTGTCGGCGTTCTTCTCGCGGGTCTTCCTCGGCATGTGGATCCACGAGCTTGGCCACGCCGTCACCGCCTGGTGGTGCGGCTTCTTCGCCTTCCCCGGGCCGTGGCGCACCATCGTGGGCGACGAGCGGTCCTTCGCGATGCGTCTGCTGCTCCTGGTGGTCCTCGGCGGTGCGCTGTACGTCGTCGCGAAGGCCCGGCACCGACCCCTGACGGCAATCCTGTCGGTGCTCCTTGGGCTGCACGTGCTTGGGGCGTATCTCGTCTCGGAGAACACCGCCCAGATGGCGTTCTCGTTTGGTGGCGACGCCGGCAACCTCGTCTTTGGCCCGCTCTTGATGCTGACCTTCCACCTGCCGCGCGAGCACCCCATCAGACGACGCTGGCTGCACTGGGGCTTCGTCGTGATCGGCGCCTTCGCCTTCTGCGACGTGGCCAACCAGTGGTGGCGGGCCGCCGGCGACGTCGCCGAGATCCCGTTTGGCCGCATCGACGGCGTCGGCTTCTCGGACGCCAGCAAGCTCGTCGAGCAGTTCGGGTGGAGCGAGGCGGCTCTGGTCCGTCGCTACAACGTGCTCGCTGCGCTTGGTTTGCTTGTCTTCTTCGTCGGCCATGTGCTCGGCGTGCGCCGGGCCCGGCAGACCCTCGCCGATGTCGTCGACGACGACCTGCCGTCCCCGTCGGGCCGGGCAGGCTCATTCACCACCACAACGTCGCCATCGCCTGCGCCACCGTTCGTCTCCGAAGCGCCACCCCGTCGTCGCGAGCCGATCGATCTCTGAAAGCGCAGAATCTGGGGCGAGACTGAGCGTCAGCGGGCGGTTGCTGCTGCCGCAGCCACACGTGGCGCGCTCGGCACTGGCGCCGGGCGCGGGCGGGCTGGGGTTCCCTCGCGCACGAGCACGCGCCCCATGCGCTGTGCCCCGAGCGCCGCCGTTGGCTGGCCGTTCTCGACCGCGACATCGCCGCCGATCACAACGAGCTTCACCGCGTCGTCGTTGCGGCGCACTAGCAGGCTGAGGTGAAAACGGCGGACGGGGATCGCGCGAGACGCCCAGGTGTGATCGGCTGAGGCCATGGCGATGGGGCGACGGAAGAAGCAACAGACACAGATGT
>Ga0169931_10008004_pt1 | contig 15539 bp, 14 predicted proteins | sample Kivu_15m_20L_FD_129675 | JGI IMG/M metagenome (GOLD analysis project Ga0169931, IMG submission 129675) | Freshwater microbial communities from Lake Kivu, Western Province, Rwanda to study Microbial Dark Matter (Phase II) - Kivu_15m_20L... | ecosystem: Environmental > Aquatic > Freshwater > Lake... | reverse complement strand
GGGCAGGGCCGGTGGGCAAGAACCTCAAGCCGGCTTCCCGAGGTGTAGCCGGTAAGGTCTATGGCTACGTCCACCTCGAACGAGCGCAGAATGCTGGCGACCTCAAAGGCGCTTTTGTCTTGGCAGGATAAGTAGTGGGTAAATGCCTGCCGATAGCGTTTATATAGCAAAGACTGGTCATCAGACCCAAAGCTTACGCCAACGGTTTCGTACCCCATAGACGGAAGCTTCTCGACAAGCGCAATGAGCAGGTAGCCCACCGGATGCTCCCGGAAATCTGCCGAAAGAAAGGCAATTCTCTTGCGCCGGTGCCGATAGGTTTCGCCTTTCCAGAGGCTATTGGGGGCGGCGGCAAACCGTGCCTTACCAAACGCAATGGCGCACTTCTGGTGCAGCCGGGGGTCATCGGTTAGCGCCAAAAGAGCCATGGGGTTACACACCCGCTGCCCCTGCTCAATACCCTCTAGAATGCGATCCCGGTTCGATGCATAGTCTGTCCAGTCGCAGGCATGTAAACGGGCGTAGGCATGCAGCCCCTGGGCGTTTTCGTAATAGGGGTCTAGGTCGACAAGCCGCTTAAAAAACCGTGCTGCCTGAGCGTTCTGCTTGAACTCAGTGAGCAGATAGCCCAGGTTGTTAAGGATCTTGGGGTCATCGGGAAAAAGCTCTAAGGCCTGGTTCATCGCGGCCACCGCGTCGGCCTGGCGGTTCATGCTGTGTAGAACGGTGCATTTATTAACAAAGGCCTCCCGGTAATCCGGCTGCAGGCTAAGGGCCGCATCAAGGCTTGCCAGGGCATCTTCGAAGAGCCCGAGGGCCTGCTGCACGGTGCCTAGGGCATGGTGCCCCATGGGGTTGGCAGGGTTGGCCGCCACGGCCTTTTCAAGATAGCCAAGCGCGGTATGGGGGTCTCCATTTTGGTTCGACAATGCGCCCAACGAGTACAAGGCGACAAAATTGTCGGGGCTCTGAGACAAGATTTCTTCAAAAGCCTGCTTGGCCTGACCCACCTGACCATTGGCCTGAAGGGTAAGGGCCGCTTGAATGGCCTGGGCAACCTCGCTGCTTACCGGGGTTGTTTCGGTCGGGTAGGGAAGGGGGCTAAGGTTCTGCACCACGGCGGCAAGACTGGCCCTATGCTCTGCCGCCCCTGGCAGCGAGGGGTCGATTGCCATGGCCGATTCCACCTCTTGAAGCGCCTCTGTTGGCCGGCCGAGCCGAAGCAAAATGATGGATTTGGCAAGCAATGCCTGAGCGAAGTTTGGGCTTACACGTGTAGCCCGGCTTATGTACCGAAGAGCCTCGGGCAGACGGGCCTTGTTCTCACAGATCGCCGCAAGCGAGTAGAGCGCCGCAGCGTTATTGGGGTCTTCTCTGAGCACCCGCAGAAACTGCACCTCAGCCTCTTTGAGCTTGCCTTGTTGCTGAAGGGTAATGCCCGAGGCAAGCGAGCGGTGCACTGCAGCGTTCTGGGGCATTAGGACCATGGGAACAGTTTTAAGAACCTCATGCTCGCATTATTGCCGAAGTTTTCACGTTTTTGCCGTGGGACGTTGTTGTTGCCACAGCCTTGCATAAAGAGGGCAGCGCTGCAGCAAGGTGGCATGATCTGCAAAGTCTACGACTCTGCCCTGGTCTAATACGAGAATCTGGTCCATAGCCTGTAGTGTCGAAAGCCGATGCGCAATGACCAAAACGGTTCGGTTGGCGCATATCTCTGCAATTGCCGACTGGATCTCAGATTCATTGTTGGAGTCAATCGAACTTGTTGCCTCATCGAATAAAACAATTGGCGAGTCCTTGAGGAATGCCCGGGCAATCGCAATTCTCTGGCGCTCGCCGCCGGAGAGTTTTAGGCCTCTTTCTCCCACGATGGCATCAAGCCCCTCGGGCCGACGGGCGATAAACTCCTCGCACCGTGCGCGCCGGATGGCCCGAAGCAGGTCTTCTTCGCTTGCCTGCGGGTTGCCGTAGCGAATGTTTTGCCTTAACGATCGGTGAAAAAGCGCAGGCTCTTGAGGTACCACGGTGATGGCCTGAGCCAGAGATCCCGGGCTAATGTCCTTTATATCTTGTCCGTCGATAAGAACCCGGCCCGTAGAGGGGTCGAACTGGCGCTGCAGGAGCTTAAAAAGGGTGCTTTTGCCAGCCCCTGAGGGGCCGACCAGCCCTACCTTTTCCTTCGGTCCGATGCTCAGGTGCAGACCACAGAAAACGGTGTGTTGGCCGTAGGCAAAGGAGACTGCGTCAAATTCGATGCGTCCGGCGCCACAGACCAGGGCAGGGGCGTTGGTATTGACGCGAACTGCGTGCGGCTGGGCTATGGTCTGCAGCGCGGCCTTGAGTATTCCAGACTGATCGTAGAAGCTTTGCAGATGCTGCGTTACGCCCCAGACGCTTGTGAGCAGAATTACCGACAGGGAGCTAATCATGACCAATTCCGCTGTACCAATACGCCCTTGGGTATGGGCGTAGACCGCTAGCCCGACAAAGGCAGCTTGGAAAACCAGCTGACCCCCATGTAGGCCCGTACCCATGGCGATAAGAAACCAGCGCACTCGCAAGGATGCCTGCTTCTCGGCCTTAAGGCTCGTTTGAAAGTTTGTTCTTTCTGCCTGGGTCTGATTAAAGGCGCGAACCGTATCCATATTTCCGGCAATGTCGCCCAGTACGCCCGAGGAGTGGGCGGCGGCCTCGCCAAACCTCTGGGAGAGGGGAAGGATACGCTTAGCAAACCACCAGGCTAGGGGCAGAAATAGGCAGAGCCAGACGATAAGGGTCATGAGGAAATAATCGGGTAACGACCGGAGGGTCCAGAGCGCCATGATTAGCGCGGTAAAAAGCCGAATCTGGTGATCGAAGATGATGTCGAAAAGTGACAAGACCGCATTGCCCGATTGCTTAACCTTCTGCGCGAGACTTGCGCTATGGTGCGCCCGAAAAAACTCTGCATTGTGTTGGTCGAGCCACTTGTAGAGCCGTATCTGGGCTGCCAGTCGAAGTTCTGGGGATGTCTTTAACTCCACAATATCTCTAAGTCGGTTGACTGCTAGCGCCGAAAACCACGTTAAAACAATAAGCCCAAAAAGCAGTGCCGCCTTATCGGGAGAAGCGGGTGTGCGTTCTAGTTCTAGAACCAGCTCTCGCAGCAGCGTAGGCTCAAGGCTCACCAGAACCATGGCCAGCACGGAAAGGCTGACCATAAAAAGCGTACGCCTGGGGAATTCTCGCCTAACTAGGCTAAAGAAGAATGAAAACGGGGATTGTTCAAGCACGATTACGGAGATAATAACGGGTCAAATGAACCAAGTTAATTTTCACCAGTTCGATGCCGAGTACGCCTCGGCGTACCACACGCTTGCAGGGGCGTCTGCCCTGTCGAAGTCTGGGCTGGGATATGTCTGCCATTTTGTGTGCGGGTCTGGGGCATGGCTTGCCGCAGCGCAGGCTTTGGGGGCTAGCCGCGTTATGGGCATTGACTCACCCGCCGCCGAGCACGCCCCCCGTTGCATTCCAGAGCACCTTATCGCCCCCTATGACCTCTCCCAGATCAGTGTCTCGTTACCGGACCCTGCCGATCTGGCCTTGAGTATTCTGCATTTGCAGCAGCTGCCCGAGGAAAGGGCAGAGCGATTTGTCGAGGACCTTTGTAAGTCTGCCAGTCGGGTAATGTTTGGTGCGCTCTCGCCGTTTCAACTCTCGGACCGCTCGGCGCACCTGCGTTGGCCCTCTTATTGGGCGCGCTTGTTTGCGAAGTATGGGTTTTCGCCTGAGCTGCGTTTTCGCCCGGCTATCTGGGGCAACCGATTCATCGATCCTTCGATTCGGCAAAACGTTCTGCTGTATGTTCGGCGCTCGAAGAAATATAAGTTCGATATTCCTTTTGAGAACCTCGATGTGGTGCACCCCAGCCTTTTTGAGCAGTACATGACGAGACAGAATTGGTTTGCCAAGCAGCTCACCAAGTCGACTATTGGAAAAATTCTGGGGGCCTCCAAGCAGTGATCAACCTCACACCCATCCTTCCTAGGTCACCCCGCGCAGGGCGGCTTTCGGTTCGCCATGTGGTCTCGAAGTCCTTTGGGCTGGGCAGCTCCAGAAAAGAGGTCTTTGCGCCCGGCATGTCGAAAGACGAGGGCGCCATGGTGAGTGTGGCATTTCCGGGTGGCATCGGGTTTTGTGCGACAGCAGACTTAAGTCGAGCTGGACTGGCTCGGGCCGCGCAGCAGGCTGAGGCTATTGCGCGGTTGTCATTGCGCTGTGGCGTTTACCAGGGTATTGACCTAGACACGCTCATGCCCATTCCGCGCAAGCGTCTTGAGTGGCGATCTCCGATTGCATCGGTTGAGCACGACCGCCGCCCTTGGATTGATCTTGTTCGAGAGTCGGCATCTAACTTCGGAGACGACGAACGCCTTGTCTACTGGGCAGCCAGTATTCAGCAGGAGTCGGTCGAGCAGAATCTTTATGTCGATGGGCAATGGGTCAGCGACCAAAAGTTTTTGTTCATTTCTCCGTCGGTGCACGCCACCGTTGAGGTCAACGGCATTCGCCAGTCGCGGCATTTGGGTGGTAGGGCTACCACCGAGTGCCAGCAAGGCGGAGACGAGCAGATTGCCCGCTCTGGTTTTGTGGGTTTAGGGCAGCGGGCCACCCAAGAGGCCATTGAACTGGCCAGCGCGCCACCATGCCCCAAGGGAGTCATGGATTTGCTACTTATGCCCGATCAGATGGTTCTGCAAATCCATGAGTCGATCGGCCACCCACTCGAACTCGACCGCATTCTTGGCGATGAACGCAACTATGCGGGAGCCAGCTTCGTCACTCCCGATATGTTTGGGACATACCAGTACGGCTCTGAGCTTTTGAATATTCGATTCGATCCGGGCGAGTCGCAGGCCACGCGTCCTGAGCTGGCCTCGTTTGCCAATGACGACATGGCCAATGTGGCCTCGAGCAAGCGGCTCATTGAGAGGGGTATTCTTATTCGGCCGCTGGGCTCGCCGCTTTCTTGCGCCAGGGCCGCAAAGGGGGGGGTTGCCTTGGACCCTGTGGCCAATGCGCGGGCTAGCAGCTGGCGGCGTCCGCCCATTGACCGCATGGCCAACGTGAACCTGGAGCCCGGAGAGTCCTCTCTGGATGAAATGATTGGCGCGGTTGAGGATGGGGTTTTGATGTCCACCAATGTCTCTTGGTCGATAGACGACTCTCGCAACAAGTTTCAGTTTGGATGCGAGTGGGGCCGGCGTATCCGAAACGGCAAGCTGGCCGAGGTGGTTCGCGGAAGCGGCTACAGAGGGGTCTCGTCTTATTTTTGGCGCAGCCTTGCTATGGTGGGTAATGAGTCCACCTATGCTGTAATGGGTACACCCAACTGTGGTAAGGGCGAGCCCAACCAAGGTGTTCGGGTAGGCCACGCCTCGCCCGCCTGCCTTTTCAAGCAGGTGGAGGTCTTTGGGCCTGCAGCCTAGATTTTCAGATGCCCAAGACCCACAGTTTTCTTGCGGATCCGCACGCCTGGTTTGTTGATTTAAAGGGCGCGTTATTTGCCAAGGCCAAACCCAAGGAGCTTATTGCCTGCTCGCTTGAGGCCGATCTCTGCGACTTCGCCCGAGTGAGCCAGTCCAAGTTGGTGCAGGGCAGTCGCGTGGAGCATCTTTCGTTTGGTCTCAGCACGGGTTTTGGGGCCCGCCGAATCGGTTCAAGCCTAACCCTTCCCACCGACCTCAGGCGGGCAACGACCATGGTCTTGGCCGAGTTGGACAGCCTGCGCGGATGGCTGGACAGCGTTCCCGAGGATCCTTTTTATGTAGACTTCTCCGAGCCCTCCGAGTCGATAGAGCAGAGCAAAGTTATGCCGGTGCCTGTCGAGTTGTTTTTTGAGGATTTTCGGGCGGTCTCATCTGACCTTGATGTGGTGGGGCTTTATGCCAGCGGCCCGATGTATAGCGGCTGGGCCACCAGTCGCGGGCATTTGCATTGGATGGCAACGCACCGGTATTTCTTTGATTTCTCGGTTTATGCCCAGGGTGATAAGGCTGTGAAGGATTTTGTAAGTGGACCCGCCTGGTCCCGAGCCGACTATGCGAATAGGATTGATCGGTCCAGGCCAAGCCTCGAATTGCTTTCTCGCCCGGCTATTTCAATACCAAAGGGTGGTGTAAGGGCGTTACTCTCTGCTGAGGCTGTATCTGATCTTCTTGCGCTGTCGAGTTGGGGGGGTTATTCCGCACGGTCTCACCTGACTGGAGAAAGCCCATTTGAGTCGCTTCGCAAGGGAGGCAAAAGACTTTCAGAAAAGGTAAATATCTTTGATGACCTCGGGCGTTTTGGTTCCCCTCGCGTTCAAGACCAAGGCTATCTTAGGCCATCACACTTTGCGCTCATTGAGCAGGGTAGATGGGTTAATTGGTATTGCTCGCCTAGAACAGGCAAAGAGTACGGCCTTGACCATAATCTGGCGACTTCGGCCGAATCGCCTTCGGGGCTGGTCATGGACGCCGGATCAATGCCTGCCAGTCAGGCTCTGTTGCAGCTCGATACCGGGCTTTACGTGTCAAACGTCTGGTATCTGAACTACTCGGATCGACAACATGCGACTGTGACTGGTATGACGCGATTTGCGTCCATGTGGGTAGAGGGTGGAAGGCTGGTGGGTCCCATTGAACCGGTCAGATTTAACGATAGCCTTTTGGATATTTTTGGGGACAAGCTGGTTGATCTTGGAGACCAACAAGAAGTGTTTGAATCTACATCAACCTACGGGCATCGACCCCGCGGGGGTGTGGCCTGCCCTAGCTTGCTTGCGAAAGACCTCCAGATCGTCTTGTAAAAAGCAGCAGTTGCAGTCTTGTAACGGGCTTTACTTGCTGATTCCCTTATCTTTGAGTTCTTGGGCTGCACGCTGAAGAGACCCTTGAACCTTTAAAAGAGTGTCTAAAGACATGACCACCCTGTGAGACGTAACGTAGCGGGCTGGTAAGCCTGGTTCGGGAATAGCCTCTAGTGTTGTAAACTCCAGCCGGAAAATTCCGCCGTTGTAGGAGAGTTTTCCAACGCCATCAATAAAGAATTCTTCGGTTTTCATGAGCCCAGACCGGAGGAGATTTTTGGCAAACTACAACAGGAATGCATTGGTATTTAAAGACACCCACAGATCGCCCGTAGTAGGAAGAATTGTACCAATAAGCCTTACTTCGGAAGCACTTATTTCAGCAAGATTGGAGAAATTGTCAATTAACCACATGTCCGCACCATTGACTGGGTCAAACGTAATAAGAACATAACTGGCGCTACGAGTTGGAAGGGTTTTGAACGTTATGGGAGAGGGACTTTCGAGTGCGTTGCCGTCTGCGTCTATGTTTGTAGTGAATAACGCAGCGATTTGGTCGGCCGTGCGCGGGGCTAGATCTATTTCTTTATTGCCAGATGGTACTTCATCGACCCACTGGCCTGTATTATTAATAAGAATAATGCTGTTATGCGTAACCGCGGTTAAGTCTGCGAAGCCAGCCGCTCGGTCGGCGGTGCCGACGATCGGCTTAGCCACCTTGGGCGTAGTTTTTGCGCCTAGTAGCTTTGAGAAGCTAATCTGGTCGCCCCCATTACCAAAATCACTGATTGTGGTGAAGGCCTCTAGATTTCTGTAGGTTGACGCCTCAGCAAGAGTAAATATGTCATTACCAGCCCCTCCTGTTAGAAGATCTTGACCTGCGCTCGCATGGAGTTGATCATTGGCAGCCCCCCCGATTAAGACATCGTTTCCGAGCCCACCAATGAGGGAGGACGGTACATTGGGCGAATGGACCTTAATGCCAAGGCTTCCAGCTTTAACAGAGAACCCTTTTGCCTGAGGACCGATTCCCACCGCATCTATTTCGGTGATTAGGTTGAGGGGTAGGCTTCTCGAAAAGACACTTTGTTCCGTCTGACTGTTGTCAAGGCTGTAAATGATGCGATGGTTTGTCGATGTCCCAAGCTGGCTCAATCCAGTATCGAGACTTAGAAATAGAGAGTCTGAGAAAGACCCCGTGATAGTAAGCGCTGCGTCGCTAAACGAAAAGTAAGGCGTAGTGGATGTTGGCGAATGCCCGCTATCGACAAGCAAGTCTCTCACCATTAACCCAGGAACCTTCCCCCTTTGTGCCGTAAGTTCAGCCATCGAGGCTTCCCTGCCATGTGTAGCAAGGTAATAGAGCGCGGTGTTCACGTCTTGTTCGTAACGAATGCCGGGGGATTCGAACTGGGCCGCCTTTACGATGATCTCCGCACGGGTGATTCTCCCCATGTTTAGCTCATGAGTAAGTTGCGCCGCCAGCTGCGGGACACCAACAATCGAGTTAGGGGCTCCGAAAATTTGATCTGCGAGTTGATCGATAAACTCTTTGTTACTGAGCTTTAGGTTGTTTCCCAGCGTACCGGTTTGGAAATTAAGCCCGAACTCGGCGAGGCCAAATAGGTCTAAACCTTTCTGCTCAAGCACTTGCATGCCGGTGACAAAGGTTGAAAGATCTGGAGCTCTTCCTAAAAGAATGAAGAACATCTTCGCGAGGGTATCTGCTTCGGCAGATCTTCGCCCACTTGAGTTTGCGATCTCAATAATTTGTTGGTTAAGGCTGATATTGCCCTGATTGACCCTCGCTACGAGCACGTTCAGTTCATTCGAGGTGGGCTGATCCTTTAAAAAAACACGCGCTGCTCTGGCGAGGAGGATTCCAGAGGATGTGGTGGACAACAAAGTAGACATTTCACCTCCCTTAAATCTTGAATCTGCTATCTGGGGGCTACGGGTGCGACCCAATTAGGCTCAATTAGTTTTACTCCGGGAATAGCCTGCAGTCTTAGGGAAAGCTCCCAGACTGAACTTCCTTGAATATTCGGCAAGAAATAGAATTCCTTGAGGGGAAGTTTACGGAACAAAATCCGCTGTACGGCTAGAAAGTTCTCGGCGTCTTGCTGTCTGTCGGCCTCTATTTGCATTATGAGCCCGTCTACTGGCAATTTTGTCTGATCTAGTGGTAGTGACCGAATGCTAACCCCATCAAACCAGACTAAGGGATCAGAGGCATATGAGAGGGGCACAAAAAAGGCATAAAAAACAATGAAAATAGTTAGCCGCAAGTTATTCAAAGAGGTTTTTAGCTTCATTCAGTGCCCCCTAACGACCAAACGCCACCACAGCATCCGTCCTGTATCGAGTGCCGTCTCATCTGACACGAATACCCGCCATGTCCCTGAGGCTGACTCCCCCTTAAAGCGCGCAAGCCCAAATCTGAACCCGCTACGGATATTTGTACATTGGTCTGCGATACAGGCATGCGGGGCCGATAGCGACACCTTGTTGCTAGAGGGGGATTCAACGACGATCCGTAAGTCGCCGCTGTAGGGATGATCAATAGCAAGCGTCAACTCTACAGTTTCTACTGTCTTGATGGCGCATTGACTTGGAAGGATAAAGTACGTTGTCACAACTCCGTCACGCGAATTGTCAGGGATTGGCTGTCGATCAGCCTCTAACTGCAGTTGGCCGGAGTCGCACTCAACAAATCTACCAAGACCCTTGAATTCTCTGGCCATACGCACTGCGGCCTGTGCATCGACAATACCGAAACCAACAACAGGATCATATCCGTGTAGATTTAGTGCGGAGGGTAGGGTTGTCCTCCCAGGCGAGTCTTTCCCGCTTGCTGCTCGAGCTGTTTTGGCTAAGATCCATTTAACATCCCGCCAAGTCAGCCTGGGATTGGCTTCTAGCATGAGCGCCACCACTCCACTCACCATAGGTGCTGCTGCTGATGTGCCATCAAAAAACTGGGTGTAATCCGGATCTGAATCCCTTGGCGTACTGTATCCCCTTGGTCCCGCGATGTCAGTGGTGAAGATTCCTGTAGAAGTTCGTTGCAGTCCTAGCTCGTCTCCCGAGAAAGCCGCAACCAAGACATTCGCGCCGGGTTCCGAAAAGTCTATTGGACGACCGCGCTCATCCACGGCACCGACGGAGATTACGCGAGGGTCATTTGAGTATTCATCATAGTTTGATTGGTCGGAGGCTAAGCCACCATTCCCAGCAGCAAAAACGATCACAAGCCCGAGTCCATTGCGCCCCTGGTCAATGGCATTTTGAACCGCAGCCTTCCAAATTTGGGAGGCAAAATAAAACGACCGGTTCCCGCCACTGAATGGATCAACTGGCCCCCAGCTATTGTTCAAGATATCAGCGTTTGAATCGAGGCTACGCTGGATCGCATCGGCAAGATTTAAGTGGGTCGGGTTGACAAGGGTGTCAAAGCCAATTAACTGCGACTGGGGTGCCACGCCTTGGCCACCGATTCCATTCTGAGCCGTTGCCGCAATTATTCCGGCCACTGCCGTGCCGTGAGCGTCATCAACTTGACCAAGACCTGGGTTAAACGGGGCGTCAAGGCCTGCTTTTGGCGGTGATGGGTCTGACCCGCCATTGCGGTAGCTAAAGCTTTTCGAAGGAATGAACTGCCTTCTTAGGTCTGGGTGTCCAATTTCAATTGCTCCGTCGATAACGGAGACAATCGTGCCCTTGCCGGTCTCTTGCAGTCCCGATAGACGCAGATCTTGTCCTGATACTGCGCCCGGAAACTGCCCTGTATTCGCCAGGTGCCACTGCTGTTGAAAAAAAGGGTCCGGACGATGGTCTGGCGGATCTGGGATGGTGCTATCGGATGAAAGTTCGCCAGTTCCCCCGCCCCCGCATCCCGTTAAAGCTGCTAGGCTGAAAATTAGGCATAAACTATGGCTGAGGCAGGAGAATGGCGTTGTCATAATCTTGACTTGAATTGTCCCTCAGAATCATGACTGTCATATGAAAAATCGACTGAAAATTTCTGGAGCCGCCCCTTATGGGGTGACCCTTATCGAAATTCTGGTTGTTATTGCGATCATTGGGATCCTTGCAGCGGTTATCGTCCCAGCAGTAATGGGTCGGCCGGATGAGGCACGGGTTGTTGCGGCACGGCAAGATATTGCAGCGATAGGGCAGGCGTTAGAGCTTTATCGACTTGACAATTATGCTTATCCGACAGAGTCTCAAGGACTGTCAGCCTTGGTAGAGCGGCCATCAATAGAGCCTTTACCGCCCAATTGGAAGATGGGCGGTTATCTTAAGAAAATGCCACTCGATCCGTGGGGTCGTCCGTATATTTATGCGCCCTCATCTGACGGCTTTGGCTACGAAATTATTTCGTTAGGTTCAGACGGCAAACCGGGGGGGCAGGGTGTTTCGGCAGATATCAGCTCCAAGGGGATTTAGTCTTATCGAAATGTTGGTTGGCCTATTTATCGTAGGCCTCCTGCTTAGCCTGACGTCCATATCGCTTGGTACGCTGTTAGGATCTCAGTCCAAGGCTCAGGCGGGGATCGTCCAGAGAACACTGGAGATTGTCTCCGATAGGGCAGTTATGTTGAACCGCCCCCACCGGGTGGTTTTCGATGAAAACTCATTTTGGGTGGAAGAGTTTGTATGGGGGAAATGGCGTCGGGACATTCCGCCGCCATTTCAGCAAAGATTCTGGCAGCATAACTTCCAGCTTGTGGACGCACCGGTGACCGTAGAAGTGAATCGATATGGAGACCTTGCTCCAGCCCGCTTTAAACTTTCTCGCGGGCGAACCCAATTGGATATTGAGGTGGCACCCCGAGGTCTCGTTCACTGGCAGGCCCGTGAAGTCCGCTCTTAGATCGGAGTTGATGCCGCCCAGGGGGTTTACACTCGTAGAGGTGTTGGTTGCGTTGGCAATCTCAGCGATCACCTTACTTTCAGGTCTTAAGCTCTTTCAGTCCACCACTGAGAGCCTGAGAGACTCCCGTATTAGAACATTCGCATTTGCGTGCATCGACAACCAAATTGTACGCATCAAGGTACAGCCGCATCTTCGTAATCTTGGAACACAGACTTTAGAATGTGAATACGATCAGGTGGGCTTTCGTATCGCGCTTGAGATATCCCAAACTGCACACCCCAATTTTCGGCGACTTGAGGCGCGCGCCTATCTGAAGGGCCCCGCCTTGAACCAGCAGCTTGCTGAGCGCATTGCATTTATACCTGTGAACTTTTAAAGGGATCTGGGGTATCTCATGAAACAAAGCGTTAGGCGATTGGCCCCCCCTCTTGGGCTCACACTTGTGGAACTGCTTATTACGCTCTTGGTATTCTCAGTGTTGACAATGATGGGGTACCAAGCCCTGAGACTTATGGTTGATCATCAGCAACGTTTGGTAACAGAAGGAAACAATTTGCGAGACAAGGTATTGCTCTGGGCCCGCCTTGAAAAAGATATATCTGTGTTGGCCTCGGTTCCGGTCTCACGGCTTTCCCAGTGGATCTCTTGGTCTGAGGGGGAGAGAACTTATCGCTTGGATCTGATTAACGCGACTTGGCTCTGGAATGGTGAAAGCCTGATTCGCATTGATAAGCTGGCTGGTTCTTCAGGTGAAGGCGTCACGTTATTGGAAGAGGTTAGCGGATTCAAGGTGTTCCTTATTTCGCCCGCTTATCCGGATCAGCCTATGGTGTCAGGCACGTCCACTAGATGGCCGACATCACCGAACTCTCTCGGCCTGCTAATTAGGATTGAAGGGTCAGTGGAGGCAGAGAGAGCGATTCTGATCGGAAGAGGAGATTAGTGAGAGTATTGCCACAGGTTTCTTGCCAACCTCACGGGGCCGCACTTCTACCTGCAATCGTACTGATGGCTCTCGTAAGCATTCTTGCGGTGGGAGTATCTTGGATTGGTTACGCGTCCACCGCGCGCGTTCAAAGCCAAAGAGACATGGGACAAGCGAAGTATATTGCTGATGCGATGATTGATTACGCGAGGTGGATTTTGGTGACAGACCAGCTCGGGCAGGCTGGTGGTTCTGCCCTTATGGACCATCTGGCAGAGCCGTGGGCGATTCCGATCCCCCACTCACGACTGCAAATGCTATTCGGAGCCGAAATGTCTGAAGAGGATAAGCGAGTCTTCGGTTCTGCCACAATTGCAGGAGCGATTTCAGATGAGCAAGGAAAATATAACATTAATACTCTTTTCCTGCCCGGTTCGTCAGAGGCGCAAAGGGAAGAAGCGGCAGATAAGCTTAGAACCTTCTGTCGACTCATAGGTTTATCTGAGAATGCGACAGCAGCCCTGCTGAAAAAAGCAATGGATATTCATAGTCGACAGAAGACCTCCGAAGAAACAAAAGGTATCGAACAGATCAGCATTCCCACAGCGTGGTATGAGTTACAAGACTGGATGCGCAGTTTCCCAAATCTATCGGAGGAAGAGCGAAGCGTATTGATTAAGGAGATGACATGGCTTCCAGTTACGTCTCGATTTAATATTAATACTGCTTCAAAAAGCAGAATCGCTATGCTCTTTGAAGGTACGAACATAGACCTTGCGGACACGATCTTCTTGAGAAGAAGTCAGATTCCTTTTCGCATGCCTTCAGAGTTGACGGCGGTCACCCCGGCCCTAGTCGGCCTAGATTTCTCACAAATTGATACACGCTCGGACTACTTTAAAGTTGAAGGCTATGCGCAATACGGACTTGCTGAGCAATCTTTTATCGTACTGCTTCATCGGCAGGGTGCGCAGGTTAAGCTATTAGATCAATGGGCGCCCTAGTATCTCTTCCAGAATTGATTGGCTATATCCGAGATTTCCTCGGCCCTAGAGACATTCTTGTTTTTGAGCGTGTTGATCAGGCTAACTTGGCAAAACTCATCCGTGAAACTGCCAGTGTAAGGGTTTGGTCTGATGGTGAACCTTCTTCTGCGATGGAACTAAAAGACGTAATGCCGAGCATCCGAACGTCAGCGAAGAAAATGGTTGCTTGCGCTGATTTTTTCGATGATGTGTCTATGGCTGATCGAAAGATACCCGATGGTTTTCGTTACCTTGGACAGTCGCTGTGCTCCCATCGCAAAGGTATTTGGAAAATCTACCTATCAAGAGGGGTGCTCACTGTTGGTTATGCACCTCGAGATTTCATCACGGTTACGCTTTCGGATGACCAGGCGACGGCATTAGCGCAAGCGAAGAGCCTTTTTCGCTTAATTGGGGCTAAGTCTCCCCCAAGGAATCGCGGCGTTTACCTATACGCCGCACCTGAGGAGGCAATAGGTTCACAGCTTTTTCAATTTTTGACTTCTGCGCTTGGACAGGTTCAGCCTCTGCGGCTTGGGCGTCAATCGCTACTTAGGGGGATGGTTCTGCCAGTCGATCTTCGTCTCCCAATTTGGATACTACTTAGTTCGGCGGTGATCTACGGGGCAATAGAGGTAAGTCGTTTGCTTCAGATTCGCTCTGGGGAGAGTACGCAGGCTTTTCAAGCCGAGCAACCTGAGCGAGCCGATTTTTCGAAAACTCCGATGGGCGCCGTGATCTCCCATATTAACAAGTTAATTGAATCCGAAGGGCTTTCGATTAGACCTGGCTCAAAGTTAGAGAAGGTTGCGGTGAGATTGGAGGACAAGCTGCAGTACGAAATTGAAATTACTTTTTCTAGTGAGAAGAGGGCTATTGAGTTCACGGGTGAGCCAAAAGGTTTTACTGAAGCATGGACAGTTAATTTTGACACGCTGGGGATAAGAAACTTTACCGTGACTGACCCCACTTTAAAACACACTAACGCGTTCGAAGGGCTACCCGTGCTAATGCTTCAAGCTGCCCAAAGACGAGGTCTTCAGGTGGTGGTAAAGCCGAGTGTAATGTCGGAGACCGTTGCATTTGAGATTAGGTCCCAGTCCCTAACTAACGTAATTGAATGGATGGCTGACTTTAGCCGACACGGCGATCCGTTATTTTGGAGTTCTATTGTCATGTCAGGTGAGTCAAATCTTGGATCTATCACTATCCAAGGAGAGCTCCTTCGTGGTAAGGATCTCGAGCCATGAATAGACTTTCTAGTCGAGCGTTATTTTATTTTTCATTAACATTACTTGCCTTGATTACCTGTGTGGTGCTCTTCTGGTCAATGCCCGCTAGCCTTATGGATCTCATGCTTAGTGGCTCCTCGAAAGGAGCTATCCGTTTGGCTCAGCCACGTGGTAGGTTTTTGGAAGGATCGGGCCAGGTTCAGCTTTTTGCCGATCGTTTGGGTTCGGATTTTTCGGGGTCACCACGTGGCTACCCGGGCAAAAAGGAACCGTTACCTATTGTGTTGATTAACAACCTTTCCTGGAAACTTTCTTTTGGTTGGTCTTTTTCTGGCCCTCATATTTATTTGGGTTTAAACAGCAATCAGGTTGGAGGAAGTTTGGCGAAGGTGCCTCTAGTTTTATCTTCTAACAGTCTCGTTTTGCCGGCTGGATTCTATAAGCTATCAGAGGTTGATTTATCGGGTTTCCCCGCTGCTTTAGGAATCACACGCCCTCAATTTGGCATGGTTTTAACTTGGCCTGATACTACTATCAACTTTAAGACTCGTGCACTGTTTACGGATGCTGTATGGTTACTCGATCTGCTTGATGTCAGTACCGCATTATCCCCAATAAGGCCTCTAGGCAGCTATCGTGTAGAACT
>Ga0169931_10008003_pt1 | contig 15542 bp, 22 predicted proteins | sample Kivu_15m_20L_FD_129675 | JGI IMG/M metagenome (GOLD analysis project Ga0169931, IMG submission 129675) | Freshwater microbial communities from Lake Kivu, Western Province, Rwanda to study Microbial Dark Matter (Phase II) - Kivu_15m_20L... | ecosystem: Environmental > Aquatic > Freshwater > Lake... | reverse complement strand
TCCTTCTTCATCTGCTTATCAATTTCCGTATATGTCTTCTCAGTTTGACAGAGGACTTGACGGCGGATATGTTCAACAGAGAAATACTTACCAACAAACGGATCCATTTGAGTGACAACAGCAATACGCTGCGTCATCATCTCAATCTCTTTGAGTTCGTTGAAATGATTATCAAACAGGAAGTCATATTGGATATGCTCCTTCATGTCATCCCAATCTTCTGGTGAGATAACACCTTTGAGGATCAGTTGCGTCTTCAGCATATCTTGGAACATCTCGCTGAAACGCTTGCGGAGACGACCTATAAATTTCGCAAACTTGAGTTCATCCCTGAGAACCTCTGTGGTCTTACCAAGATTAAACCCTTTGTTGTCATCCGTAAGGCGGGAAGGTGGTAGGTTGAGTGAATTGTAAAGTTTCTTTTTGAAATACTCAACGTCCTTGAGTTCACCAAGGTTCTGACCGCCTGGGAGTGTAGTGATTTCAGTTCCTCTACCACCTTCACGGCGAGGTAACCAGAAGTCTTCAAGCATCGACATATGCTTTTTATCATCACGCATCTCTCCTGTAGATGAATCATAAACAAGTTTATTTCTATAGCGAGACATTACATCACGTAGGTATTGCTCCGCTTTTACCTTTGGTAAGTTACCTACATCAATATAGAAAATTCTACGTTCTGGTGCTCTTGATAGCCTGTAGATTACCAAACTATCTTCAATCATACGAAGTTGATTGAGAGATTTGATTGCTTTATGAAGGAAACTCAACACCATTCTTTTGTTGAGATCTTGTAAACCAGATGGAACAAAGGTAATAGAGTCAGGTGCTATCTTTACACCTTGTGACAAAGACATATCACCAATTGGTCCAAGAACACCTCCCTGGTAAAATCCTTTCGGATTGAAAATAAAATAGTCAACAAACGTACCATATTCATACTCCAACGCTGTTCCTTTGAGTGCTTGACGGGAAAGAGAATCTTTAGGTGCAGTATCAATTTTTTGACGGACCTTCTTGATCTTCATCGGATCAATATAGCGAAGCTCAAGAATTCCTTTCTTGGGATTGTCTAGGTCAACTACTTTGTGATAATATAGTCTTCCATCAATATACCAATTACGCACAATCTCATGTGCTCTATTATCAAAATTTAAAAGTTTCTTGATGTGATCAAATTCATTTCTGATTTTTATTTTTACACCAGAACCTACTTCTAAATTATCTAAATTTATTTCTACTGGACTATCATTTGCGTCACTAACAATAAATTCATTTACAACTTCATCAACAGCACTATCCACTTCTGGATGAAGTGCCATATCACGATAACGACGAATCAACTCAAACTCGTTACGAGCTTGAGATGCATTATCAGTTTCTACATACGTTCCGTAGTAACCGCCTGCCGCAACCGCAATTGGGTCATCAGCAGAAGGAGGGACAGGGGATTGTCCTTTCTGTCCCTCCTTGCGATTGATTTGGAAACCAAATAATTGACTCATAGTTTAGTATCTCACTGACCTAGATTACTCCTAGGTTATTTATGATTCAAAAAAATCGTCAAACTACACCAACTTTCACGTTGCTGGATCCTGTGCGAGCACCTTCTCCAGTTGCAGTCCAGTATGACATTTGGAACTCAACTGTAAACTCTTCAATTTGATCGTTGCTATCGTAAGCAAGATCAATTTGACCAACAGAAGTTGGGAAGCAGTGCCATAATTTATATGTTCTAATAACTTCACCGTTTTCTGCTTTTGTTTTTTCAAGTTGCCTGACTTCAAGATTTGCCATATATCCACCAGCACTTGATTGTGGGCGGAATAGTGGAGCGGTGTTTGCTTCATGAGTGTTGATGTTATCCATCCACAACTCAAAGAAAGCACGGGATTTGAAGTCTTTGTCGTTGAAGAATGTTACAGACCAAGTATCGAAGGTACGATCACCAGCGATCTTGACTGTTCTTCCACGAAATGGAACTTCAATAACACCCAGATTTGATCCAGGAAGTGCTGCAGATTTGCAGAGAATATTGACTAGTGATTGATCAGCACTTGCCAACTTTACGTCAGTTGGAAAGAAGATATCAACTAGGAACATATTTGGCTTTACGCCTTGCCCGATAGTAGTTAAGAACTTACTAACATTAGATGGTTGCATTTTACTTACCTCTTGTAATTTGTTCTATGAATAATTATCTACCTACGACTTCGGAGAATGATACTCCAGTCTTGGTAGCAGTAACAGTAACGGTTACATAGTTAATTGAACGGGTTGGCTTGAGGTATAGTTCCGCAACAAACTCGTTTCTGTCAATCACATCAGCAGTATTATTTGTTTCGTCACACACAACGAGGTAATCTGTTAGACCTCTTCTTGCTTGAACTTCAGACAAGTAAGAATCGATTGAAGAAGAAAAACCACTTCTTGTTACAAAATCATTTTGTTCAAATAGAACACCCTTAGCAAGCTGCTCTGCTCTTTTTTCAACGTTGAGGAATAGACGACGAACGTTAATTTTATCAAACGCTGAAGGAGAAGCAAGTGCAGTCTTATCGCCAAAGAGTACAGTTCCTTGACCTGGGAATGAGACAACTGGGTTGACTCTTGCCTGGTAAAGTTCGTCTCTATCTCCTTTGTTTGGATTGTATGCTAGTTTTACAACTCCTCTAAGTGCTCCTCTATTGATACCAGCTGGTGAGAACCAATCATCTAATGTTGCAGATGTTCTAACACATAGACCAGCAATATCTCCGTTGCATCCAATATAACGATACTTATCAGCAAATCTATCATAGGTATACTTGATACCGCTGTCTAGAACTGCGTATGAAGTTGAGGGTAGAGAACCAAGGAAGGCAATTGTATTATCTCTTTGATTAGTTGAAGTTAAAGCAACACCACCAGATGTAGAGATTTGATTTCCTTTGAAAGGAGAAACAAAAGCAATACAATCTTTGCGTGTAGTAGCAACACCAACTACTGCTTCTGCCTTAGCTTTGGTATTTGCCTCTGTTGACATTGATCCTCCCATGAGGATAAAATCAACGGTGCTTTGCTCAGTATCTAAAAATTCATTATAAGCTGCTGTAATTTCTCCAGTAGTGTATGCATAATCATCTAGTCCACCAGCAAGATCAAATACTCTTGTTTTACCAAGCTTGAGTTTTACAGGTGAAGCAGCAGTTGCAGCATATGTTGATACTGCTGCTCCCCATGCTGATCCAGTTGTTTGAAGATCTGCGGCAGCTAGTTCTGAACCACTATAAATGTATGCTGATGAAAGATTGATAGAATCTCTCCAGTATGACGAGGCACCCTGAGGACCTTGACCATCAAGTAGTTTTGAAAGATATGTAAACTTCTCAATAATTGTATTTGTTGTTTCATCTATGATAGCAACGTGTACTTCATCGAGTGAAATATGACGCTCTTTTGCAAAAGCAGATGTTCCAGGACGAGGACCAATCGCAGAAAGTTTGAGTCCAGTTGATCCAATTTCTGTATTTGTATACCAAGGAATTGCAGTTACACCTGCAACGGCAAACCCACCAGTATTTACAATTGCAATTGTGTTTGGATCGATGACTTCATATACTGTATGAGTCTTACTAGCAGAATCAGTATATGTTGCTCCTACTGTCAAACCGTGTGCTGTAACTGTAGCGATTTGATCAGCACCACTGTCAACAACAACTACTTTATAATTGTTGCCGAGTGATCCAGCATATCTTGCTAGTAGTTTTTCTGAAGACACACCAGCATCAAATGCATCTTTGGTTGCAACTAGAACTCCAGTTCCAGAAGCAGTAGCATTTTTTACACCTGTTGATGCACGTACTACAGCAAGAGTTCCGCCATATTTCAAATACTCTGCTGCTACTAACCAATCTTCAGCATTATCCTCAGATGGAGCTCCAAAAACATCAATTAACTCTCTTTCAGAATTGATGACTGTAATTTTGCCTACTGGTCCAGTGCTAAAACTTGAAGCAAACGCTGCAGTAATTTGCAACGCTCCTACAACAACGGCATTGGATAAATCACGCTCCTTAATAACGACACCAGGCGAGACTTGACTTGCCATTTTTTTACCTCTTAGATATCAAATTTATCTAAATCTATTTAGAAATTAGTAATGTTCAGACGGGGAAACCATGCATGAACACCTTACCAATCTGGATAAGACCAGGCATCAGTATCTTTTTTTCTGCTTCCTAGAATTCTCTTGACAGTACAAGACTTACATTCGTAAGAATATGCTGATGGAAATGGTCTTTTATTTTTTCTTGTCAAATAAAAATCGGTCAGTAAATCTTTTACCTTTCCACATGTTCTACATTTTCTTTCTGCAAAAATAAGATGCTCTAAAGAAAACTGATCTTCTAAGTCCATCAGTAGTTCCACATATATGATACTTCTTCTTGAGTATTACCATACTCCCAAAGTGATCCATCAGCATCTACAAAACTATCATCTCCCATTCCATCATCAATAAAACCAAATGGTGCCATGTCTTGTTCAATTTGGTTTCTTTGTTCTTCATAGATGCGACGCCTGACATCCTGATCCGTCATCTCCTTGAAATACTCTTGCATCACTAACCAAGAGAATAACACAAGACACATTACCAAGTCATCGTGATATCCTTCGTCAGCTTCCCACGCCATCTTTTTTTGAATGAAGGTAGTGAGTTCTTGGAGGATCTCAAAATCTCCAAACATCAACTTGTCTTCTTCAATAATTGCTTTGAGATTAGCGCAACCAAGTTTCTTGACAGTCACGCTCATCTTGACGCCCAGTTGAGTTTTGGTTCCAGAGAAACCTGTACCAACAATTTGTCCTGCTCTACCACGCATCGCACACATCAACACGTTAGGATACTCAAGATCATAGTTGAGAGTGGCAGCAATACTGTCACCAATATCATTTACTTCTACCAGAATATATGGTAGGTTATATTCTTTTGCTACCTGGAGGATGATCGAGGGAAACAATACAGGTTTAACTTCATTATTTCTGTACTTTGCCACGACCTTATACGGCAGTGTGGTGATATCAAACACGACAAAAGCACTGTAGTCGCCACCAATTCCTCTGGCAACATCAACAGTAATAATATATTCGTGATCTTTTTGTACTCTTTCGTGAATATCAAGTCCTGCATTGGATGTAATTGGGTCTGAAAATGGTATGTTTTGAAGCTTCGCTGGACTGATAAGTGTATCAGCAGATCCAAGAAAGTCGCATTCAAATTCTTGTGCGAATTGTCGTTTGGAAGTATTCTTGAGCGTCTCTTCTTTCCACTTAGCATCTCTACCAGGGACTTGTGACCAGTGTACCTCATTCATTACATAACCATTCTTGCCGTTTTTAGCATCGATCCACATCTTGTAGAAGTGGTTCATGCCATTCGGCGTTGAAATGATCATGACTTTCGTGCTTTTACCAGAAGTAATAGTAGGATAAACAGAGGCAAAGAATTGCTCTGCAACATGGTTTGGAACGAAAGCGAATTCGTCGAGGAACAAGATATTGAACGACATGCCTCTGACAGCAGACGCAGATGTAGAAGATGCCAGAATTTTTGATCCGTTTTCAAGTTCGACATTACCTTTGTTCCAAACAACGACACCATGCTGCATCCACTTTGGTAAATTTTCATAAGCAAGTTGAAGTCTACTTAGAAGCTCCCTCGATGTGGAAGCCTTATTAGCCAGAATACCAATATTAACGCTATCAAAGAATATTGCATAATAAAGCAAGTAAGCAACAACCGTAGTGGACTTTCCTGTTTGCCTTGGGAGTTTTGCGATGTTAAATCTGTTTTCATGGAAGTCTTGCAAAATCTTCTTCTGAAAATCATACATCTGGAATGGCACTAAACCTTCGTCTAGTGAGATAATCTTAATATAATTTTCAGCAAAATAAACTGGATCACTCTTACACTTGATCCATTCATTGATTTGTTTTTTAGTGAACGATATTTGGGTTCCTGCCTTCTTTAGATTAGGATTGCCCAAATAGACATCAGTACCAGCTGCCACAACAAAATTTAGTCACTACCTAGTATTTATACCAGGCGTTCTTTTTCCAAGTCTTTGTATCTCTTCCTCCAAGTATCACCACCTTCCTCACCACGTTTGGGATTGATACATGTATCATCTCCAAGATTATTACAGACCAACCCAGCAAGATCTAATTCGTTGCCAAGTTTATTTGTGCCAGTCCAGTAGTGCTGTTCACCAATCCACATAGCACCACATTTAGGACAAGTTTTTGTGTTCATTCTTGAATTCTTCGTAGAACTTTTGGAAGTCAGTTGTATCCCTCATCAGTTGCCTTTTGAGTTTCCAACCCATCCATTTCATCTGAACCCTAACGAACGCATAGCGTACCTGAAGGTCAGCATAAACAAAGAGATTCATTGTTTCTTCAAATCCAGCGTATGCTACTAGAATTCCTAGGAACACAACAATGAAATAAAAACCGTACATATTGTATCTCTCTGTTACAGTTATTATAAGATATGTAGGAAAAAAAAGTGTAACAAAAAGTAACTTTATAATAAGTATGTGTTAACGCACATATAAGTCAAACTGTTTTTCTTTTACTTAGAAGAGACCAAAAATCTTTTTGTTTTGTACCACCGTCATATTCCCAGGCGTATCCTTCGTTGATCATTTTATTATTGACTGATATTTCTTCACCGTTGATATACAAGTGTCCGATGATACGACCATACTTCTCTGTGCTATCTGGAAGTTCAGTCTTGATAAGAATATCTTTAGCTCCTTCCAGATGCTTCTTCAACCACTCTTTCGATTCGAGTCCGAGTTTCTTTTCGTATTCGTCTTTTGTTCTGCTCTCAGGCGTGTCAATGCCCGCAAGGCGAATTCGCTTACTGAGAGAGATATCAAAACCCAAATCAATGTCAGCGTCAATAGTGTCGCCATCTACTACCTTTGCAATTGAACGAATTCTGTAAATATACGGATCTTTAGTGTCCGCCATCTTTCATTTCCTCGTGTGCCATTCTTAGTATGTAGTAAATGACATACAGAGTAAAGACTAGACCTGTACCGAGGATTGTGATTACACCCCAGGGAAAATCATTTGGCATCGTGTTTATTGTGAATGTATTGTATTCCCATAATTGGTAGGACAATAACTCCAAATCCACATAGTCCTAACCAAATCTTACTACCTGCTAAAACTTCTACAAAGTGAAACATCAGATCATTGCCATAGCTCTGTTTAATTCAACATAGTGGTTCATCTCATCCACTGCGATTTCTGCAATCTTAGTATCTTCCTGGTGGTCCCAGAGATAGTTTAAGTAAGTCTCTGTGGCATGATATTCAATGCCTGCGTTCAGGTGATAAGCAGAAATGGGAGCAATAGAATAATAAACCACCAGAATCCAATAATAGACGAGAACCAGATGATAAGCGAAAAAGCGATCAAACCAGCGGTCGCTTCCGCCACGCTGCTCCATTTCGATGAGGTGTTCGGTTTCATTGATTGTCTGTGCAAAGTGTTCTTTCATTAGAAAGTAGTGTGCTTCTGTTCTAAGTCCCAGACTTTCTCTGAGATGTAGCACACTCAAAAAAGCAAAATAGGGTGCCCGAGCAATCGTCTCAAGCACCCAAAATCTTTGTATTGGTAATCCACGGTAGATAAAGTCAATGATTGCTACCGTGATTCCAAGTAATGCATCGTTGAGTTTTCTCATAAACCTCCTTGATTAATCATCGTGGGTATGCATTATTCATACCCCAATAAACAAAAGATGCTATGGCAGAAAGGACTACCATAGCACGGAAAAATAGATTATTCATTTGTTGAGTATTGTTCTAGATAGGTACGAAGTTTCTTCTCTAGATCATCATACTGGTCCCAAATATGTTCAGAACCAGTCATATCTTTATAACATCTACAAGCAAGAAGTAGACGTGTAATGTCTTCTTCGTTCAATCTCATAATCATATTAGAAACCTCAAAACTAATTATAATAATAACATCCTGTATAGACTTTTATTGTCAGCAATTCCACGCACGAAGAGATTTATTGATCCTACTATCTGGATCGCTGGCAGTTTTCTTGGAGGTTAGCTTTGATTTCATGCCTTTCATTCTGGCACAAAATGACGCCCTGCGGGGATTTCCAACCTCTTTTGAAGGTGCCTTGAGATCAGATCCAGGATTTGCTCTTTCGTAAGATTTACGTCCCTTCTCATTCAGACCTCCCTTTTTGTTCTGTCCTGCTTTACGAGTCCAAGCAGCACCTTCCTCCAGTTCAAAATGATCTGATAGGTCTACGGATAGGTCTACTTCTTCTCTCTTAACTGATTGAATGGGAACAGCAAAACGATCCCATGCTTTCTCACCATAGCAGCATTCTTTTCTTGTCTCTGGTTTTTGGCAGAGCTTACAGAAACGAACTTCTTCTTCCTTTTTCTCTTTTGCTTTTTCGGCAATAAGATTTCTTGCAAGTTCAGCAAGATCTTTGATTTCTTTAAAGTCTTTCATGATACGTATGAAACTGCTACTCCTCTGATGTCGTCATTAGAAGCAAAGATTTTCTGAGTTGGTTCTTTGCTTACAACAATAGCGTCTGATGGTGGCATACTAAAAGTTGCTACCGTAGTTCCAGAAGAATCAGTAATCGTAACCAGATGTGTTGTACTAGCGGTTGCGTCATGAACCAGACGAACATTCTTTGCGTTGCTGAAGTTACTCGCTGACCCAGCTGTTGTTGCTAGGGCTGCTTCTGTTCCTAGAATTTTTAATCTCATTTCTTTTGTCCTGGGTCCTGTATAGTATTTAGTTTGATGACATCGCAAGGAATAGTTACTGACGCAACATCAACATAACGTAAGTAATCAATCTTACATACATTCGGTCCAGTCTCTACCATCCCTACAATAGCAAATACAATATAGTTCATATCATTAAATCAATTGTTGTTTATGTTGTGGCAAACTTCTGTCTTGGGGTTTCCCGTTTTTAGGAAACTGATAAACACCGTTGATACATAAGATCCAATTAGTTCCTGTCTTAGCATCGTGAATACGTATTCTGTCACACGTTCTCATGAAGTGAGGAACTTGTCCTGGTCCCATGGGAGTTGCTGTAAAAAGTGATGCTAAGATCAAAGGCATCATCTCTTCTTACCTCCGTTCTTTGCTTTGTTAGCAGTAGCATTTCCTTGATTTTGCTTGGAGTTTTTTTGACCTCCAGGAGAACCTTTTTTACCTTTATTAGGTGACTTAGCCATGGCTCGTGAGTGGGACAATAAAGTATTTATCTTTTATTGCCACCCATTTGTTTTAGCATTTTTTGTAGTTCAGTTGTACTGCCAACGAACATCGCATTATTTGTAACGTTGGTGACCTTCTTACTTTCGGCATCTAGATCCTTCATCTTCTTCTGTAGATCTACAAGTTTGTCAGTCATGTCTGCTACCTGCTTCATGGCGTTCACAGCGACTTCATACGCTCTAGGGTGCCCGCTCTCCTGTGCGACCTCCAAGGCGCCTTGTACCGCCTCCTGACCCTTGCTGATGAGGTTGTATAACTCCCCTCGTGTATATTCATAGTCTTCTGTGCGGTCATCCTTATCACCATGCTTTATTAGAGCAGGTTTACTTTGTTCCGCAACTTCAATATCGATGTTCAATAGTTCTTCCATGTTATCTTCTAAGCTCATAATCAGTAGAATTCTATACCTTCGTTGAAACCAAAATTGTCATCAGCAGTCAATAGATTTGTATCTTGTGCATCTACATCACCATCACCATCTTGATCCGTAAGTGCTTTTGGTGTATAAGTCCTCTTAGCAAGTCTTCTATTGACAGAAGAATCTCCAATTGTCTCATAAACAATTGCTTTTTTAATAACATCAGATTGACTGTAAGGACCGTAGAAGTATGTTTTAGCAGTAAATCTTAGAGTATAAACAACGTATCTACGTTGCATATAATCATCGTCCCATTCATCTTCATAGTTAATATCATTTAGAACAATAGCAACATCTTTCTTCTCATCCATGTCAGGGATCATGTTGAGAGTGAGCGAGAATGATGGTTGGAAGTATGGTAGGATCTGTTCGATAATTTGTAGCGCATCATCCTGCGATTTTGATATGATCCCCAATTCAAAACTCATATTATAAGGAACAGGAACATACTGAACTCTGACCTCATTACCATTATCAGCAATGATCGTTTTGTATTTTTGAATTGGTGATGTTTTACGGGAAGCATCGTAATCAATTCCAGTCATCTCAAAGTAAATTCTTGGTAAAGTAATTGCTATCTTCCTAGTTACATCTGGGTTCTGTTCTAGGCGAGCAAGAAACTTTTGCTTTGGACCATATGCGAGTTGGACTTTCTCTTCTTCCAGGATAGCACCAGTCGTTGGATCTTTCTTCCTCAACGTAATGTTATTGAAGAGTGTGCCAAACGCAATAATATTCTTGCGTGTAATTTCGTTGTAGAAATGTGATCCTAACATCAGATGCTACCTGTATAATTTCCAAACTCACCAAATGGGTTTCTTTCAGTCCAATCCACGATATCATCAGCAGTATCTTCGATCTCTCTATTTTGATCGTAGTTGCTGTTAGTATTATTTAGAGTGTCAAAAGTATATGGACTCCATTTTGCGTTAGATGTGATACCAGTAATTGTCTCAGCAGTAGTGAATGTACCAGTTCTATTGATAACTTCTAGAGTACGAGTTGCTGGGTTCCAAGACTTGACTTCTGCTCTGTTATCTTTTGGTGAGTAATCAATCGTAATTGTAGGAGCAGTCGTGTAACCACTTCCAGGATTGGTTAGCGTAATACCAGTTACAATACCATTTGCGGATACTGTCGCAGTTCCTGTAGCTTGTGTACCACCCGCAGGAGGTGCTGAGAATGTAACAGTTGGTGGGATTGCTTGATTGTATTTTCCTCCACCATCAAAGACTGTTGTGCCACTTACAGCGCCGCCAGTAATTGTTGCTGTTGCTCTTGCAAGGAACTCATCACCAACAATCTCTTCTCCAACTGTGAAGTTACCAATACCACCAGGATCCATAATCAACTTGAATGCGCTGGAGAAGAGTTGCTCTATTACATCAATCTCTGGAACTCCAGTATCAATTTCATCGTTGCCAATTTCATAGATTTCAGCAGTTAGTACAAAGAATTGAAGTTTGCCAAACTGATAGAATGGAGTTTCTCTTTCTACAAATTTGATTTCGTAAACATTTTTTGTGAGTGGAAAGTATAGTAGGTCTCCCTCGTTTGGTCTTCCAGCTACAGTAAGTTGTGGAGTGTATTGTGTTTCTGCTTGACTCCATCTTCTGGTAGATACGATGAACTTGACTTCATCTGTTATGCGAATACCAAACTTACTAATGAACTCAGATGGAGAACCAAATCCCTCTACATTCTGTAGTAACATTTCAATTTGAAATTGACTTTGATACTTGGAGTAGATAATATCATCTAGAGTATTATCTTTTAGAATAGTCCTCGGTAGATAATAGATATCTGTCCCGAACAATTTGATCTGTTCGTCAGCAAGATCCTGTACTAGGTTTTGCTCCCCAGGATGACCTTGATAGTAGGTAGGAAAATAAGGACTAGTAGGCATCTTATCCGATCATATCAAGAGGTGGAATTGCATACTTACTGAGAACTTCGCTTTCTATAACAGCGAGCTCGCCAATAGCGTCCTCATATAGTTGTCTGCCGTTGAGTGATATACCACCTGGCAACTGGACGTTATTATATTTGATGAGGTTTTGTCCCCACTGCTTTTTCATTAGGGCAGCTGCGTAACGCTTCACAAACATATCATTATACATTTCAGTTGCATCATTAGGATCAAGAAGTCTATGTGCCTCAATCAACAACCATTGTCCCTCTTGTAAGAAGTCCATATCTATATCTAGATACAAACGATCACGACGCATCGTATATCTAAACTGCTGGAATGATCCATTATTCAAAACCATATCTAGAGTTTCTAGATACTGCTTAGTCATGAAGTAATTGAGAATATCAAGAGATCCGAAAGCGTAGAGATCGTTGAGGAAGATCTGATATTCGATACCAAATAAATTGCTGCGAATAGAGTTTCCAACTACACCAAATACTTTACTAATACCCACAATATGATTTGGGATTGGAATAAAATTTGTTGCCTCTTCCCAGTTGGTTGTTCCATTCGTTGTGATAACTTCACCAGAAAATCTTGTTTTATCAGCAGCAGTAATTTCGTGTCTGAGATAGCAACGCTCCATACCGTTGTAGCAGTTCTCTTGGAAGAACTGGATGGTATCATCAATAACGTTATTTACCTGCTCGTCGTCAATATTGACTTGAAGGACAGGTTCGCCAAGCTGCCTCTTACAATATGTGATAAGACTAGCTCTACTATTTGGAGATGCCATTAGCCACAAAAAACCCTTCTTACATATTTAGTAAGAAGGGATCTGGGATTATTCTACAACTTCTGTAGGTACTTCTTCTGCTTCTGGTTCTGCTTCTGGTTCTAGAAGAGTTAGAGTTTCTAGACCGCCTTGTAGTTTCAGTCTATATTCTTTTGCTTTAGTAATATTTTCTTCAAGGTCAGTAATCTGCTTATCGGTAGTAGCAAGTTGCTCTTCAAAGTTTTTCTTGAGTGTTGCGGTGTCCATAGTAATCACAAGTAATCGTGTGTATTGTTATTTAGTCGATTAATTAAATCTTATTTAATCTCATACCATACATAGCCCAACCACCCAGATTACCTGTACTTGGATATGAAAGAGAACCGCCATTATCAACTAATTTTAACATATACCATTTATATCCATAACTATTAGGATTAAAGGTCTGAGTTTTTACTGTGCATTCAGCTCCGCCGCCGCCGCTGCCTCCAAAGTGACCTCTTCCCAAATATGTATATTCAGCTTCATTTCTATAAGTTGAACCTGAAATTGACTTATTTGATCCAAAGAAGTCAACATTTCCAATACCGTTAACATGTGCTCGCCATTCTATTTGATTTAAAACTTTTCCTTTATCAGCATTAGAAACATTAATAGCAAAATATAATGGCCACTGAGTAGAGTTTCCATTGTGCCCAGTATGCCAGTGGAACTGAGCACCATTACCAGTACAAGCGTAATTTAATATTCCTCCACCACCACTACCACCAGCAGAAAGATACCAACTATCAACGTATTGTGTCATAGTTGTGGTTGTAAAACCAGTAACATTAGTTCCATCTGCGCCTTGAACAATACTCCATCCACCGCCAGCTCCAGTATCTGCTGGAGTTCCTCCAGCACTAACAGCTTGCCATCCAGCAGCGCCAGACCAAACTTTTAATATTTTAACAGTTGAATCATATACTACAGAGCCTTCAACTTGATTTGCTGGCAAATTAGCAGTTGTATATGATGGAAATCTAATAGAAGTAAGAGTGTTAAGAGAAATATCGCTAGTAACAATCTTAGATACGTTTAGTTCTGACATTTTATTTTTTTAAGACGAGCAAGTAAACACCATTCCACCATGATTGATTGTCTTCCAACTCAGTAGTTAAAATTAATCTTTTAAAAATGGTGGTTAATTTATTTGTATTTATGAACTGATCTACTGAATCAACAACTCCATCAAAATTACAATCGTCAATAACCAATATGAATTTATCATCAACATAATTCAATAGATTTATTAGTGATTCTTTTTGAACATCAAAATCATGGTTACCATCATAAAAAATTAAATTAATTTTATGGCGGACATTCTTTTCTTGAATACTTCTACAATCACCTGGCAAAATATTGATTTCAGAATTATCGGTTCCATATCGTTCAACATTAGAAATAAATGTTTCTAATGATCCATCAATATTATTCCATTCAATATCATCTCTAAATGGTTTTATATTTTTATCTTCCCATGTATCACATGCATATGCAATAAGATCATTATTTTGAATAGCAGCACAAAAAGTGCTACCATTATAAACACCAATCTCTAGATATCTTACATCTTCATAAGAACATAAATTATTCAATAAGTGTCTAATTTTATTAGAACTTAAACCCTGGATATCGTAATCATCTTCCACAAAAGATGACTTGTGTAAAGAAGCATTATCGATAGAATCTAAAACTCTTATTGTATATTCATCTATTTCAAGATTATGTTTCCTCATAGTTGATTTAACAACTGAATCACAATAATTACAATTCCAGCAATCAAATTTACAACTTTTAATTTTATCTCTCCATATGTCAATAGGTCTGGTTCCTATTTCCATATCTAACATATATTGATCAAACTGAGGAAATAATAATTCTTCATTTAAATTCCATCTTTCTATAATATCCATAGATTCTTTGAGACGCATAGCAGATTCTCTACCATGCATTTTGAAAACATCAATTCCCAAATCAAACATTTCTTCCCAGTCTTTTTTCCATGGAGGGAGGTTAGCTGCTTTTAGAGATGCTGCAGGATCTTTTTCATCCCAGTTAGAACAAGATATTCTACTAATACTATCGTTAAAATATTGAGGATTATTTTTCTCTCTAGTGCTGTTATAATGGTAGTGCTCGGGCATTATTGGACAACCACCCCAACATCCTTCATTAGATAGCATAGAGAACTTGACTGGCATTCCATTTACAATACAAAATTCTTTTGCTTCTTTTAGACGAAGTAACTGGTCTTTGTCTCTCATCAAATCTCTATCTAAATTGATGTAATGAAATCCAGCTTTAGCAAGAGATACAATATCATTAGCCTTTGTTACTTCTCTAAGAATTGTATTTTTTATATAAAGATCTGGAAATTCTTTTTGGATTTGACCAGTTAGTATCCAAGAAGTGTGTGGTATGGTAGCAGTTTTTATGCCAGCATCATACAATGGTTTAAAATTTTCTATGAATAAATCTAAATTTTGTTGATTTGGTATAACATATATGTTATTAAAAGTTGCTGATAATGGTATTTCAGTTTGATTAGAAATGTATACAGAATTATAAGTTGTTTCTTTTTCAGAAATAAAAATATCTCCCATAGCATCCTGGGAAAAAGGAGGCATACGGCAAGTAAAATATAAATCAAAAATTAAATGTTTGTGAGTTTTGAGAAAGGGTATGAATACTTCCTCTACAAACTTTTCATTTATCTTCGGATTGATTGGAAGGGAGAAGATCGCCATAAGAAGATACTACTGCATTAATAAAAGCAAATTCGCCTTGAACATCAATTTTATTTTTATGTTGATTGCACAATTCTAAAACTACATCTCTAGACACCAAATCTGAAGATGGATCTATGTTATATGTTTTGTAAATTTCTACGTGAGCAATTGGTGCTAGTTGAAGATGTCTCATAGTTGTTTTTGTCCTGTAAAATCGTGAGGTAATAATTGAGGAGCATTAATTCCTTTCTCTTGTAAGTAATTTTGAAACTCTGGTTGTAGAGCTCTATTGATTTTATCAATACCTCCACCAATCATACCAGAATATTTGATGGCAATT
>Ga0169931_10008000_pt1 | contig 15546 bp, 27 predicted proteins | sample Kivu_15m_20L_FD_129675 | JGI IMG/M metagenome (GOLD analysis project Ga0169931, IMG submission 129675) | Freshwater microbial communities from Lake Kivu, Western Province, Rwanda to study Microbial Dark Matter (Phase II) - Kivu_15m_20L... | ecosystem: Environmental > Aquatic > Freshwater > Lake... | reverse complement strand
GATGCCCCCCGATCTGCGGTAAAGCGTGTGCGTAAGGTAGCAGGAGCGGGCGCTCCTGGTGACACCAAGAAAGCCGACTAAGGAGTGAGCGATGCTGCAACCCGCTCGTCGTAAATACCGCAAGGAACAGAAAGGCCGCAACAAGGGTCTCGCAACCCGAGGTGTAACGGTGGCTTTCGGGGATTTCGGGCTCAAGGCAACGGGACGTGGACGTCTCACGGCCCGACAGATCGAGGCTGCGCGTCGTGCGATGACGCGTCACATCAAGCGTGGTGGGCGGGTCTGGATCCGGATCTTTCCGGACAAGCCCATCTCACGCAAGCCCGCCGAGGTTCGAATGGGCAACGGCAAGGGCAACCCGGAGTATTACGTCGCGGAGATCCAGCCCGGAAAAGTGCTATATGAGATGGACGGTGTCAACGAGACGCTCGCCCGCGAGGCTTTTGCGCTGGCTGCAGCCAAGCTCCCCATTTCGACAACGTTTGTCACCCGAATGGTCGGCGCCTGACGCCCCCTTTTATCCGATACGAGGCACGCGATGAAGGCCAAAGAATTCCGCGTCAAGGATGACGCGGCCCTGGAGAAGGAATTGGGCGAGCTCCTGCGCGCTCACTTTTCACTGCGGATGCAGGTTGCGACCCAGCAGATGAACAATACCAGTCAGCTGCGCAAGACGCGCCGCGACATCGCGCGGGTCCGTACCGTGCTGAACGAGAGGGCTCTCGCGAAATGAATACCTCAGCTACCGAAGGCGCGGTTCGTGCCAAGCGCTCACTGACGGGTCGGGTGGTCAGCAACAAGATGCAGAAAACCGTTACGGTCGTGGTTGAGCGCAAGGTCAAACACCCGATTTACGGCAAGTATATTTTGCGCAGCACGCGCTATCACGCCCACACCGAACTCAGCATTTCCGAGGGCTCTACCGTAGAGATTCAAGAGGGCCGCCCGGTTTCAAAGACCAAGGCCTGGTATGTGACGCGGGTCGTGGACAGCGGCGAGTGACCGCAGTGGGTCGCCACTTGCAGGCGGCATCAAAGTGTGTCATCATCTCCGGCTTCGCTTATTGAGTGAAGCAGAGCGATGAGTGTCAGAGGCGCCAAGTCATTTGGTGCAGGTTTTCAGGGCTTATCCGGGTGGGGTTTCCTGCCCCGCCTTGATGGTGTTGAGTGGGTCGGGTCGAGTCACTCAGGATGAGGCAAGTTTGAGTCATCCCTTACGGGGCCAAGACTGTCCGCGACCAGCCAGGCTGCGTGGAACAAGTTGGTGAAAAAAACATGATCCAGATGCAGTCCACGCTGGACGTCGCCGATAACACGGGCGCTCGTTCAGTCATGTGTATCAAGGTTCTTGGCGGGTCCAAGCGCCGGTATGCGGGCATTGGCGACATCATCAAGGTGTCGGTCAAGGACGCGCAGCCTCGCGGGCGGGTCAAGAAGGGTGAGATCTACAGTGCCGTTGTGGTGCGCACGGCCAAAGGCGTGCGGCGGCCGGATGGCTCGTTGATCCGCTTCGATGGCAATGCTGCCGTGCTGCTCAATGCCAAGCTTGAGCCGATCGGTACGCGCATCTTTGGCCCGGTAACGCGTGAATTGCGGACCGAGCGCTTCATGAAGATCGTCTCGCTTGCGCCCGAAGTCATCTAGGAGAAGGCTATGGACAAGATTCGCAGGGGCGACGAGGTCGTTGTCATTGCCGGCCGGGACAAGGGGAAGCGAGGTACGGTGCTTCGCCGGATTGATGAAAGCCATGTTGTTGTCGAAGGCATCAATATGGTCAAGAAGCACCAGCGCCCGAACCCGATGAAGGGCGAAATCGGGGGTATTGTCGATCGAACCATGCCCATCGACCAGTCCAATTTGATGCTGTTCAACTCGGCGACTGGCAAGGGTGATCGGGTGGGTTTCAAGGTGCTCGAGGACGGGCGCAAGGTCAGGGTGTTTCGCTCGAATGGCGAAATGGTCAAGGCTTGAGTCCAAGGGTGCGGCCACGCGCTGATCTCTGTTTATACGCAACCGGTTCTCACCGTCGCCTGGATCGGCGACGAAGACCGCGAGGAATTTACAAATGGCCCGTTTGAAAGAGTTTTATCGCGAGAAAGTCGTGCCCGACCTCATCGGTCGGTTCGGCTATCAGTCGTCCATGCAGGTTCCTCGTTTCTCCAAGATCACGCTCAACATGGGGGTGTCGGAGGCGGTGGGCGACAAGAAAATCCTCGACAATGCGGTCGGTGATCTGACGAAGATTGCCGGGCAGAAGCCTGTGATCACCAAAGCGCGCAAAGCGATCGCAGGTTTCAAGATCCGTGAGGGTTATCCAATCGGGTGCATGGTGACGCTGCGCGGTGACCGGATGTTCGAGTTCCTTGATCGTCTCGTCACCGTCGCGCTCCCTCGGGTGCGGGACTTCCGTGGCGTGTCTGCGCGGGCCTTTGATGGTCGGGGCAACTACAACATTGGCGTCAAGGAACAGATCATCTTCCCCGAAATCGAATACGACAAGGTTGACGCGGTGCGGGGACTGAACATCAGCATCACCACGACCGCACGCAGTGACGAGGAGGCCAAGGCGTTGCTTTCGGCTTTCAAGTTTCCCTTCCGCAACTGATTCACGCGACTATCAGGACGAATCCGTGGCCAAACTCTCCATGATCAACCGCGAACAAAAGCGCCAGTCGACCGTCAAGAAGTATGCGGCCAGGCGCGCCGCACTTCAGGCGATCATTGACGACCAGTCTCGCAGCGAAGAGGAGCGGTTCCAGGCGCGCCTCAAGCTTCAGGCACTGCCGCGCAATGCCAGCCCTTCGAGATTGCGCAATCGGTGTGAGGTGACGGGGCGGCCGCGCGGCACGTTCCGCAAGTTTGGTCTTGCGCGCAGCAAGTTGCGTGAATCCGCCATGCGCGGTGAGATCCCCGGCCTGGTCAAGGCCAGCTGGTAAGCCGGCATCGCTACAGAGGACAGACAACCATGAGCATGAGCGATCCGATCGCCGACATGTTCACGCGTATCCGCAATGCGCAGCGCGTAGACAAACAGTCGGTGTCGATGCCCTCGTCCAAACTGAAGGTGGCCATTGCCCGCGTGCTTCAGTCTGAGGGTTATATCGATGGGTTTGATGTTGCGGCCAACGGACCGAAGGCAGACCTTACGGTCCGCCTCAAGTACTACGCGGGTCGACCGGTCATTGACCGTATCGAGCGTGTATCGCGTCCGGGCCTGCGTGTGTACAAGGGGCGCCACGCCCTTCCGCAGGTCATGAATGGCCTCGGCGTGGCGATCGTGACGACGTCTCGCGGGTTGATGACCGATCGCCACGCGCGAGCCGCTGGGCTCGGCGGCGAAGTCATCGCCTACGTGGCTTGAGGAGGGCGCGCATATGTCTCGCGTTGCACGCATTCCGATCGCCCTGCCTGCGGGCGTGGAGATCGATATTGGTTCGGCTCAGATCTCCGTAAAGGGGCCTCTGGGCTCGTTGCGGCAGTTCACCCATCCGCTCGTTGCGGTCGTGAAAGACGGCGCGACCCTGCATGTTTCGGCGACCGACTCGTCGCAGCGGCAGTCGGTGGCCTTGAGTGGGACCTTTCGCGCACTGATTGCAAATATGGTTCAAGGCGTCTCCAAGGGTTTTGAGCGTCGGCTCAACCTGGTTGGAACGGGATATCGCGCTCAGGCGCAGGGCGCTTCGCTCAATCTGTCCTTGGGGTTCTCGCACCCCGTCGTCTACGCACTGCCCGAAGGGGTGAAGGCAGAGACCCCGACTCAGACCGAGATCGTGATCAAGGGCGCTGATCGGCAGAAGGTCGGACAGGTTGCTGCGGAGATTCGCGCATTCCGGCCGCCTGAGCCGTACAAGGGCAAGGGTGTTCGGTATTCCGATGAGCGGGTTGTGCTCAAGGAAGTCAAGAAGAAATAAGTTGAGTCGTTGACTCGATCGAGGATTTTAAGATGGACAAGAACCAGTCCCGTCTGCGGCGCTCACGTCAGACTCGGTTGAAGATTCGCGAGTTGCGGGTCAACCGATTGACCGTGCACCGGAGCAATCAGCACATCTATGCAAGCATCATCTCTGCTTCTGGCGACAAGGTGCTGGTGTCCGCCTCAACGGTCGAGTCGGACCTGCGCGCCCAAGTGGCGAGTCAGGTCGGTAAGGGAGGCAATGCCGGCGCGGCTGCATTGGTCGGCAAACGGATCGCCGAGAAGGCCTTGAAAGCGGGCATCGACAGCGTAGCGTTTGACCGCTCGGGCTATCGTTTCCACGGCCGTGTCAAGGCCTTGGCGGAAGCCGCACGCGAAGCCGGTCTGAAGTTCTGACCCAACAGCCGTTCGAACATCAGTCCAGTCAAGTCACCCGACACCGTAACAGGATTCCAAGATGGCAAAAATTCAGGCAAAAGTAGGTGCAGAAGATCGGGACGACGGTCTGCGCGAAAAGATGATTGCGGTCAATCGGGTGACCAAGGTTGTCAAGGGCGGTCGTATTCTCGGGTTTGCCGCGCTCACCGTGGTCGGCGATGGCGACGGCCGGATTGGCATGGGCAAGGGCAAGGCTCGTGAAGTGCCGGTCGCGGTGCAGAAGGCCATGGACGAGGCGCGTCGCAGGATGCTCAAGGTGCCGCTCAAGGGTGGGACGCTTCATCACACCGTATTCGGGCGTCATGGTGCGGCGTCCGTGATGCTCGCGCCAGCCCCCGAGGGTACGGGCATCATTGCAGGCGGGCCGATGCGCGCAATCTTTGACGTGATGGGTGTGGCCAATGTGGTGGCCAAGAGCCACGGTTCGAGCAACCCCTACAACATGGTTCGCGCCACGCTGGATGCGCTGACCAAGCTGCACACGCCGTCCGAGATCGCAGCCAAGCGCGGCAAGTCGGTCGAAGAGCTGTTTGTCTGATACGGAGTCGCATGATGAGTGCCGCCAAGACAGTCAAGGTCACGTTGGTCCGCAGCCCGATCGGAACCCTGCCCGCGCATCGCGCGACGGTTCGCGGTTTGGGTCTTCGGAAGATCAATCAGAGCCGTGAACTGGTCGACACGCGCGAAGTGCGCGGGATGATCAACAAGGTTTCCTATCTGGTGCGAGTGGGCTGACCTCCGGTCGGTCTTGCATGGAGTCAGCATGAAACTCAACACGATCGCGCCTGCAGAGGGCGCGAAGCACGCGAAAAAGCGAGTTGGACGCGGAATTGGTTCGGGTCTGGGCAAGACTGCGGGTCGAGGGCACAAAGGCCAGAAGTCACGCTCGGGTGGTTTCCACAAGGTGGGCTTCGAGGGAGGGCAGATGCCCTTGCAGCGGCGCCTTCCGAAGCGCGGGTTCGTCTCGATGACTGCTGGCGACTGCGCTGAGGTCCGGTTGGGCGACCTCCAGAAGCTCGACCTCGTAGAGATCGATTTGTTGGCACTTCGCGCTGCGCGGCTGATTCCGCAGCAGGCGCTCACGGCCAAAGTGATCCTTGCCGGGGCGATCGAGCGCGCGGTCACCTTGAAGGGTGTCGGTGCGACCAAGGGCGCTCGAGCCGCGATCGAGGCGGCGGGCGGGGCGGTCGCTTGAGTTTCGGTACTCCCGGAGCATTGAGGCCTCATTTGTTCGATACAGTGCATCGCTTCATCCAACATTAACCAAACGGATTTCCAGAAACGTGGCGACGTCCGCAGCAGCAGCAGCGCTCAAGTCAGGCAAGTCAGGCGACCTCAAGAAGCGCTTGTTCTTTTTGCTGATGGCGCTGGTCGTCTACCGTTTTGGCACGCATGTTCCGGTACCGGGCATCAACCCGGATGAGCTTGCCTCGCTCTTTCAGGGGCAGCAGGGCGGCCTGCTCGGAATGTTCAACTTGTTTTCGGGCGGAGCGCTGTCGCGATTTTCAGTGCTTGCCTTGGGGATCATGCCGTACATTTCGGCTTCGATCATCATGCAACTATTGACCGTGGTGGTTCCTGCGCTCGAGGCGAAGAAGAAGGAAGGTGAAGCAGGACGGCGCGAGATCACCAAGTACACGCGCTGGTTTACGCTCGCTTTGGCGACCTTTCAAGCCCTTGGTATTGCGATTGCGCTCGAATCGCAGCCGGGATTGGTCATTGATCCAGGCGCGGTCTTTCGGTTCACTGCGCTTGTCTCACTCGTGACGGGAACCATGTTTTTGATGTGGCTCGGCGAGCAGATCACTGAGCGCGGGCTGGGCAACGGTATCTCCATCATCATCTTTGCCGGCATCGTTGCGGGTTTGCCAGGCGCCATAGCAGGGTTGGGTGAACTTGTCCGTACCGGTGCGATGAGTGCGTTCATTTCTTTGTTGATTATCGCCCTCGTGATTGTGGTGACTGCGGCGGTTGTCTTTGTCGAGCGGGGACAGCGCAAGCTCACCGTCAATTACGCCAAGCGACAGGTGGGTAATCGCATTTACGGTGGGCAGACCTCCCACCTGCCGCTCAAGCTCAACATGTCGGGAGTCATTCCGCCAATTTTCGCGTCTTCGATCATACTGTTTCCCGCCACGATCGCTCAGTGGTTCACTTCGGGTGACTCCGAGAATCCTGTAGTTCGTTTTGTCAAGGATCTGGCCGCAACCCTGTCGCCAGGCCAACCGGTCTACATCTTGTTGTATGCGCTTGCGATCATATTTTTCTGTTTCTTTTACACGGCCTTGGTCTTCAACAGCCGTGAGACTGCCGACAATCTGAAAAAAAGTGGCGCATTCATCCCTGGCATCCGTCCGGGTGAGCAGACGGCTCGTTATGTCGATCGTATCCTCATGCGTCTTACGGCGGCGGGAGCGGTATACATCACTGCCGTATGTCTGCTGCCTGAGTTTCTTGTTCTTCAATGGAATGTGCCGTTCTATTTCGGCGGAACATCCCTGCTGATCATCGTTGTCGTGACGATGGATTTCATGGCTCAAGTCCAGGCCTACATGATGTCGCACCAGTACGAGAGTCTGTTGCGGAAATCGGGCGTGAAGGGCTGACCATGGTAGTTGCTCAAGTCAACAAGTGAACGAGGATCGATGAGCAAGGAAGATGTGATCCAGATGCAGGGCGAGGTCGTCGAGAACCTCCCTAATGCAACGTTCAGGGTCAAACTCGAGAATGGGCATGTTGTGCTTGGACACATTTCCGGAAAGATGCGCATGCATTACATACGCATCCTTCCTGGCGATAAGGTCACAGTCGAGTTGACTCCTTATGACTTGTCGAGGGCGCGGATTGTTTTCCGCGCCAAGTGAATGTATTCCGGTCTGCGTTTGATCGATCAACGAGGCAAACCATGAAAGTTCTGGCATCTGTTAAGAAAATCTGCCGTAAGTGCAAGGTCATCAAGCGCAACGGCGTCGTTCGCGTGATCTGTGACGATCCGCGTCACAAGCAGCGTCAGGGTTAAGCGAGGGTATTTCCATGGCACGAATTGCGGGTATCAACATCCCCGACCGTCAACACACCGAGATTGGGCTGACCGCCATTTACGGGATTGGTCGAACGCGCGCACGGGAGATCTGTGACGCGGCCAATGTTCCGTACAGCAAGAAGGTCAAAGATCTCAACGACGCCGAGCTCGAGCGCATCCGTGAGGCGATCGGGCATCTCACCGTTGAGGGTGATCTTCGGCGTGAGTTGTCGATGTCGATCAAGCGACTGATGGATCTGGGCTGTTACCGCGGTGTCCGCCACCGTCGAGGGCTGCCGGTTCGAGGGCAGCGCACCCGGACCAACGCGCGTACCCGCAAGGGCCCACGCCGCGCCGGCATTGCGCTCAAGAAGTGATTGCGGTCCTCACGTCCCCCTTTTCGGAGTACTAGCAGATGGCAACCAAGGGTCAGTCAGCCGCGCAGGCTGCAGCCGCATCGCGTGTTCGAAAGAAAGCGAAAAAGAACGTTTCGGACGGTATCGCGCACATCCACGCGTCGTTCAACAACACCATCATCACGATCACCGATCGGCAGGGCAATGCTTTGTCCTGGGCGTCTTCGGGTGGAGCTGGCTTTAAGGGCTCGCGCAAGTCCACTCCCTTCGCGGCACAGGTCGCGGCCGAGGCGGCAGGCCGTGCGGCGCAGGAGTGCGGCATCAAGAATCTCGAGGTCGAGATCAAGGGCCCCGGCCCTGGGCGGGAGTCGTCTGTGCGCGCGCTCAACGCCCTGGGTATCAAAATCATGCAAATTCAGGACGTTACGCCGATTCCGCACAACGGCTGTCGCCCGCCAAAGAGGCGTCGGATCTGAGTCGACGCAGAGGTGCTTCACAGGCTTGCCTGAGGCTGTGAGGCACCGCAAAGACCACCGTCCGTCACCCGCAAGGCCGCACTCGTGCGGCCGGGTCATCAAAGACGGACTGACCGCAGGCCAGGCGCCTGCGCAACAGAGAGGATATTGACGTGGCACGTTACATCGGACCCAAGGCGAAGCTATCTCGTCGCGAAGGAACAGACCTATTCCTCAAAAGCTCGCGACGAGGGCTTGATTCCAAATGCAAACTTGACAGCAAGCCCGGTCAGCATGGCCGTATTTCCGGCGCACGGACTTCGGATTTTGGCAAGCAGCTGCGCGAGAAGCAGAAGGTCAAGCGGATTTACGGCGTGCTCGAGCGCCAGTTCCGGCGCTATTACACCGAGGCCGTACGTCGTCGAGGCAACACCGGCGAGAACCTCCTTAAGTTGCTTGAGTGCCGTTTGGACAACGTGGTCTACCGGATGGGTTTCGGTTCCACGCGGGCCGAAGCCCGGCAGCTTGTGAGCCACAAGTCCGTAACGGTCAACGGTCGCACGGTGAACATCCCTTCTCTCCAGGTCCAGCCCAACGATGTGATTGCGGTGCGCGAGAAGTCTCGCTCGCAGGCGCGCATCCAGGACTCGCTCAACCTCGCTGATCAGCATGGATTTCCCGGCTGGGTTGCCGTCGACAAGACCAAGATGGAAGGCGTTTTCAAATCGGCGCCCGATCGAGGCGACTTGGCGGGCGATATCAATGAAAGCCTGATCGTCGAGTTGTACTCGCGCTAATCGAGAGGATTACCATGCAGACAGCCATGCTGAAGCCGCGCATTGTCGAGGTCGAGCAAGTCGGCAACGCGCACGCCCGGGTCGTGATGGAGCCCTTCGAGCGCGGCTACGGCCACACGCTCGGCAACGCGTTGCGTCGTGTACTTCTGTCTTCGATGGTCGGCTACGCGCCTACCGAGGTTCAGATCTCGGGCGTGGTGCACGAGTATTCGACCATTGACGGCGTTCGAGAGGACGTTGTTGACCTTCTCCTCAATCTCAAGGGCATCGTTTTCAGGCTGCATAATCGGGATGAGGTTTACGTCACGCTGCGCAAGGACTCACCCGGTCCGGTTACGGCAGCCGACATCGACCTGCCTCATGATGCTGAGATCATCAACCCCGCCCATGTGATCGCGACGCTTACGGTGGGCGGGAAACTCGACATGTCAATCCGGGTCGAACGGGGACGAGGTTATGTCCCCGGCACGCTGCGCGATCTGCACGACTCCAAGAGCATCGGGCGGATCGTTTTGGATGCATCGTTCTCGCCCGTCCGGCGGGTGAGCTACACCGTCGAGAGCGCGCGGGTCGAGCAGCGCACTGATCTGGATCGTCTGATCGTCGACGTCGAGACGAATGGTGTGATCGCTCCTGAAGAGGCCGTGCGCCAGTCAGCCCGCATTCTGGTTGAGCAATTGTCGGTATTTGCCTTGCTTGAGGGCGGTGCCGAACCGGTAATCGAGGTGGGAGGTATGCCCTCTCTGGTGCCGATCGGGCGTCCCGGGCCCCAGATTGACCCCATTCTCGTGAGGCCTGTCGATGATCTCGAGCTGACTGTGAGGTCAGCCAACTGCCTCAAGGCCGAGAACATCTATTACATCGGCGATCTTATTCAGCGGACCGAGAACGAGTTGCTGAAGACGCCCAATCTGGGCCGCAAATCGCTCAATGAAATCAAGGAAGTGTTGGCCTCGCGCGGCCTGACGCTCGGCATGAAGCTCGAAAACTGGCCACCGGCTGGTCTCGAGCGCCCGTAATCGTCATTTGCGCACGCGAACGCCCCACCTAGGAAAAACATCATGCGTCACCGCAACGGACTGAGAAAGCTCAACCGAACCAGCGCGCACCGCGAAGCGATGCTCCGGAATCTCTGCAATGCCTTGTTGCGACATGAGATGATCAAGACCACGCTTCCCAAAGCCAAGGAGCTGCGGCGTGTGGTGGAGCCGCTCATTACCTTGGGCAAGAAGCCCTCGCTTGCCAATCGTCGTCTTGCCTTCGATCGGCTCCGAGACCGCGAAATGGTGGTGAAGCTCTTCGACGAGCTTGGCCCGCGCTTCGCTGCGCGTCCCGGCGGCTATACGCGGATCCTGAAGTTTGGGTTCAGAGTGGGCGACAACGCGCCCATGGCGCTGATTGAGCTCACCGATCGGGCGGCCGAGCTCGAGGCGGTGGAAGCCTCTGCCGGCTGAGCGCCACCAGCCAAGGCCTGACAGGTCGTCCTCGGGCGCTTGAGCAGGCCGGACCTGCGGGGTCGTTCATTGGGTGCTCGTTTTGCCGAGCTGAAAGATGGCAGCAGTCGTTGAGCTCGAGGCGGTCGGAAAGTCCTTCGAGCAGTTCGAGGCGATCAAGGACCTTTCCCTCAGGGTCGAGGCGGGCGAGTGTTTTGGCCTCCTTGGGCCCAACGGCGCGGGCAAGAGCACGACGGTAAAGCTGCTTCTTGGGCTCACGGCTCCGGACCGCGGGCAGGTCACTGTGCTCGGTCTCCCTGTGCCGGAACACGCACTCCAGGTGCGGGCACGCACCGGCGTCGTGCCGCAGCACGACGCCCTTGATCCTGATTTCACCGTCGTTGAAAACCTCGAGGTCTACGCGCGGTATTTCGGCCTGCGTGCTGCCGTGAGTCGTGCCGACCCCACGCCGCTCCTCGAATTCGCCGGCCTTCTTCACAAGCGGGACGCCCGTATCTCGGAACTTTCCGGTGGCATGCGCCGCAGGCTTTCGCTCGCACGTGCGCTCGTCAATGATCCTGAGCTTCTGTTGCTCGATGAGCCCACCACTGGACTCGATCCACAGGCCCGTCACGTGATCTGGGAGCGTTTGCGCCGTCAGCTCGGGCGTGGCCGCACCATCGTGCTCACGACTCACTTTCTGGAGGAGGCCGAGCGCTTGTGTGATCGAGTGGCGATCATCGATCATGGGCGTTGTATTGCGGTAGATACGCCGCGCGCATTGATCGCGGCACATGTCGAGCCTCATGTGGTCGAAATCAGCCTGCCGACTAGGGAGTCTCCGCAATGGCCAATTGAACACTGCGAGGGCGAACGCCGGGAAAGGGTCGGTGACCTGCTCTACATCTATACCCCTCACGGCGCGAGAGCAGAGCGCTGGTTGCAGGCAGCGTCCCGTTACCGCGCCTTGCATCGGGCCGCCAATCTCGACGACGTCTTTCTCAAGCTGACCGGCCGAGACCTCCGTGACTGAGCCTGTCCCCGCGTGGTCGAGATTCTGGCCGATTTACCGCCGCAATCTGCTGGTGTGGCGCCGGCTCGCACCCGCGAGTCTGGTGGGCAATGTGGTCGAGCCCCTGATCACCTTGCTGGCTTTTGGTTACGGCCTGGGGAGCCTGCTGCGCGAGGTCGAGGGTGTGCCCTACATCGCCTTTCTTGCAGCGGGGTCGCTGTGCATGAGCGCCACGATGGCGGCCAGCTTCGAGTCGCTCTATTCGGCGTTTTCGAGGATGCATGTGCAGAAGACCTGGGAAACGCTGCTGAACGCGCCACTGGTCTTGCGGGATATTCTGATCGCTGAATGGCTGTGGGCTGCGAGCAAGGGCGTGTTGTCAGGCTGCGCGATTCTGCTCGTTGCGGCCCTGCTGAACGTGTCGAGGGAGCCGATGATGCTGCTCACCATCCCGGTGATCGTGGCAGTAGGCCTGTGTTTTGCCGCGATGGGCCTGATCATCAATGCCATCGCACGCAGCTACGACTTTTTCAATTTTTATTTCACCCTGGTGCTGATGCCCATGATCTTCATCTCCGGGGTGTACTACCCGATCGACCAGTTGCCGTCGTGGCTCGCGCTTGTCGCCTCGAAGTTGCCGCTTGCCGCCGCGGTGGATCTTGCCCGGCCCCTTTTTCTCGGCCACTGGCCTACCGATCCTCTGCCCTCTGTTCTGATCATTCTGGCGTGGACCATGGGCGCCCTGTGGTGGGCGCATCATCTGACTGCACGGCGCTTTCGATCCTGAGTGAGACTTCCAATGACTTCGCCGGAAGGCCCGGTCTTTCTGGCCATTCGAGCGCCCGGTGGACACCATGAGGTCTCGGACGTATCTTTCGCGATTGCGTGCCCAACCGCCGGATTGCAATGACATGACACCGTCCAAGCCACCCTTGCCTCAGGCCCAACCCGTCGATCTTGCGGTCGCTCGGCCCGAACGGGCCATGATTGCACTGAGCACCGCACCCGATCACGAGCACGCCAGTCGGATGGCTCGAGTGTTGGTTGAAGAGTCACTCGCTGCCTGCGTGAACCTGCTGGCACCGATGGAGTCGATCTACCGCTGGGAAGGCCGCATCGAAGCTGCACAGGAAATCGGCATGATCATCAAGACCACCCGGTCGCGCCTGCCTTCGCTGGAACGGCGCCTGAGAGCGCTACATCCCTACCAGTTGCCCGAGCTGATTGCCTGGGAGGCCACTGCGGGAAGTGCGCCGTTCATCGACTGGGTGATCGCGCAGACCAGGATCCGTCCTGGGGGCCTGCGCGCCGAAGACTGATCCCGATACGCTGCTTCCCACTGGCCCAGGCGCGCACGAGGTCTCAGCCCTTCGCGAGCCAGCGTGCCGCATCGCGTGCAAAGTAGGTCAACACGCCGTCGGCACCTGCGCGGCGCATCGCGAGCAGGGACTCGAGCACGGCCGCCCGCTCGTCGAGCCAGCCCTGCGCTGCGGCGGCCTTGAGCATGGCGTATTCCCCGCTCACCTGGTAGACGAAGGTTGGCACGCGGAAGGTGTGTTTCACGCGTGAAACGATGTCGAGATAGGGCATTCCGGGCTTGACCATGACCATGTCGGCCCCCTCCTGTAGATCAAGGCCCACTTCGCGCAGCGCCTCGTCGCTGTTGGCGGGGTCCATCTGATAGGTCTTCTTGTCGCTCTTGCCCAGGTTGCTCGCCGAGCCGACGGCATCGCGAAACGGTCCGTAGAAGGCGGAGGCGTATTTGGCCGAGTAGGCCATGATCTGAGTGTGAATATGCCGATTGGCTTCAAGCCCCGTGCGGATGGCCCCGATTCGCCCGTCCATCATGTCCGAGGGCGCCACGATATCGACGCCTGCCTGGGCTTGCACCAGCGCCTGTTGGACCAGGATCGCCGTGGTCTCGTCGTTCAGCACATACCCCGCCTCGTCAATCACGCCGTCCTGGCCGTGGCTGGTGTAGGGGTCGAGTGCGACGTCGGTGAGCACGCCGAGCTCCGGAAAGCGCTGCTTGATGGCGGAAACGGCGCGCGGCACCAGACCATTGGGGTCGGTCGCCGCACGTCCATCCGGGGTCTTCAGTGCGGGGTCGATCACTGGGAAGAGTGCGATCACGGGAATGCCGAGCGCCACGCAGTCGTCGGCCACGGGCAGCAACTGGTCGATCGACAGCCGCTCGACGCCAGGCATGGATACGACAGCCTGACGCCTGTTCACTCCGTCCAGGACAAACACCGGATAAATCAGCTCATTTGCACTGATCGTATGCTCGCGCACCAGACGCCGCGCGAAGTCACTTCGTCGATTTCGACGCATTCTGGTCGCAGGAAACCCTCCTGGCGTGAGAAAATCGCTCTTCATCAGCAAATACCCCCTGATTCGACTTGTAAATATGTTGACAGCCTTTGTCCAGGCTTTATCATGGACAACAGATGGCCTCCGGTTATCTCCCGCTTCTTCCTCCCTGAGCGGGTGCCCTCCTTCTCTCTGGATGGCATTGCACCCGACCGCCAAGCCGGTCGGGTTTTTTTTTAGTGGTCCAGCCAGCGTTCGATGTGCTCGCGCGCGGTCTCGAGTCCCTGGCCAGTGTTCGCGGAAAATACGATCATCGTCAAGGGGCTGGGCCGGTCGAGTGCCTGAAGTGTCTGATCGATGCGTCGACGTGTCTGCCCAAGCTCGGATTTGCCGAGCTTGTCCGCTTTGGCCATCAAGACCAGCAAGGGCAGGTCGACCGGGACGAACTCGAGTAGTTTATGGTCGAGCGCGGTCACTTCGCGGCGGCAGTCCAGCACCAGCACCACACCCCGAAGCGCGCCATGTTCGGCAAGGTAACGTCCGGCAAGCAGGTTCCAGGACTGTCGCACGGCAAGCGGCGTTGCGGCATAGCCGTAGCCCGGCGTGTCGACCAGATAGGCGGCGGCGGGTTCGTCCTCCCGGCCGAGGGCAAAGAAATTGAGCGCCTGCGTGCGTCCAGGCGTCTTGCTTGCGAAAGCGAGCCTCTTCCTCTGGCAGAGCGCATTGATGGCCGTGGATTTGCCGGCGTTGGATCGCCCGACGAAGGCGACCTCGGGAATACCAGCGGTGGGCAGTTGCGACCACTTGGCGACGGTGGTGCCGAACCGGGCGGATATCAGGCGCACGGGCAATGGAGGCTCGCTCGATAAGAGGGTCAGGCCGAACGGCGGCAGGACTTCCGCTGCCGAACGGGGGCAAGACGCGGCAGGTACGATCGCCTATTGTACAATCGACCCCTTCTCGGAAACGTCCTACCGCGCGAGATTGGATCCGAACATGTTCAGAGTCGTACGAGCCGTCGGGGCAGTCAGCCTCCCATCCTTTTTTGCCGTGTCACTCAGTCTCGGAGCCCTGTCCGTTCAGGCCCAGGGTGGCGCGCCCGCAATCGATCTCAAGAAAGGCGAGGAGATCGCGTCGCAGCTGTGTGCAGCCTGCCATGGTGCCGATGGCAACAGCGCAATCCCCGCCAATCCCAAGCTCGCCGCTCAGCACGCCGATTATCTGTACAAGCAGTTGCAGAACTTCAAGCCCAAGCCCGGCGCCAAGGAGGCCGAGCGCGCCAACGCCATCATGGGCGCGTTTGCTGCCCAGTTGTCTGACGCTGACATGCGCAATGTTTCGGCCTTTTACGCCAGCCAGAAGCTCGTGCCGGCAACTGCCAAAGACAAGGCCCTGGTCGAACTCGGTCGCAACATCTACCGTGGGGGCATTGCCTCCAAGGGCGTGCCCTCGTGCGCGGGCTGCCACAGCCCCAACGGTGCCGGCATCCCTGCCCAGTATCCACGCCTCCAGGGTCAGTATGCCGAGTACACCGAGGCTCAGTTGATCGCCTGGCGAAAGGGCGAGCGCAACAACAGCGCGCAGATGAGTACGATCGCCTCGCGAATGTCGGATCTCGAGATCAGGGCGGTTTCAGACTACATCGCGGGCTTGCGCTGACCACCATACCCCCTGAGGGCAAGGGGGCTGTTCGGCGGGTGCGATCGCGGCTCTGAGAACATCCGGGGACCTGACCGGAGGTGTCCTGCCATGTTGATCCGAATTTCCGATACGACTGAGCCCAACGGCTCAGAGATCACGAGCGAGCG
>Ga0169931_10007999_pt1 | contig 15548 bp, 17 predicted proteins | sample Kivu_15m_20L_FD_129675 | JGI IMG/M metagenome (GOLD analysis project Ga0169931, IMG submission 129675) | Freshwater microbial communities from Lake Kivu, Western Province, Rwanda to study Microbial Dark Matter (Phase II) - Kivu_15m_20L... | ecosystem: Environmental > Aquatic > Freshwater > Lake... | reverse complement strand
TCCCCGGCGACGGCACTCCACGTTGGGGTATCTCAGTCCGATGGAGTTCGAACGACAGGCGGAATTAGCGTAGGATGGTGTCAACTAAACCGGCAGCAGGCCATCAAGCCCTAGTTGTAAATAAGGCGTTTGGTATTCTTATCGAGATTTAAATTTGTTTGTTCTTGGGATCATTTGCCGATGGGTTATTTTTCCTGGCAACGAGTGGCCTAAATGCTAAGACAATTTCTTTCTTGGCTCGGACGCCGCTTTGTTTCATCTCGATCAGATTTTTCTGAGTAAGTAAGCCAATGTCGCGAGATAAAGTCTTGGTCGTTTTTTTTGCGTAAAGGCCCGCAAGGCGAGGAGTTAGTTCCGGCAATTTTTGTATAGCGACAGGCTCAGGCTGATCTGAGAGTGCCATCACCAAGAGAGAGCACCTATCACGTAATTCTACCGAGTGATCTCCCAGCTGGTCATATACATAGTTTTCCCACATGAGCTTCCATTGCTGTATGTGGATATGCTGCAGTTGAATGACCAACCCATCGACAAAGCCTTGAAGGGCATATGTCAGAAATGGGAGGCAGTCCCCAAGAGATTTGCTGGCTTGATCTAGCTGTCGATAATATTCCGAGCGAGTTTGGTTGTAGTGATTACTTAACAGTTGGCAGGCAGGAATAGGGATTCCTGATGTTGCAAGGATTAGCAGTTCAATCAGGCGCGCCGTTCTGCCATTGCCATCTCCAAACGGATGGATCCATGCAATATACAGATGAGCAAGGATTGCCTTTATCATCGCATATATGGTGATCATCCAGGGCATTTTATCGGGCGGTGAAAATTCTTCGCCGTTGAGCCAGTCGCAGAGTCGCTCAAGGAGATAGGCGCAATCTTCTGCTGGAACTGCTCTGTAACGACCCACGACAACGGAATGCTTTCGTATCTCACCTGGGACAACATCTTCTTCGAGCTGTAGTCCTCGGAGGATCTGTTTATTGAAATCCTTGATTAGTTCGGGCGTAAGATATGGCGAACGACCTTTGTTGATTTCCTCAATTATTGAGTTACATGCATCAATGATATTTTGTGTTTCCTGAGCTAGGTACTGTTTTGAAGGTGGAAGCTCAAGAGTTTTCTCAATCTGCTTCATCACTTCTTCTTCGGATAGTGTGTTGCCCTCAATCGCCGTTGTGGCCAAAACTCCTTTTGCTAGATAGATTTTGTGTAACTGGCTTGACGTCTCCGGCTCCAGAATCGCCTTAGCGATGTGCTCGCATTTGGACTTAGCTTCTCCCAATAACATCCAGAGCATCTGCGACCGTCCAGTGATATCAATTTTGAATCTTACCCATGGATGACTTTCCTCATATTTCCGTCTCGTTGTCATACTATTTGTCCTCCATAGTGTCCTATTTATTTCATTTTTTATCATTTAGTTATGCGCATTACGTCATTTTTTATGTCCGCCAACGTTTGATAATAATACATGCCAAATTGTAGAAATAGCAATAGGGTGATCCAGCAGAGGATCTTGGGGGCTTTTGACCTTGCACCTCTGTAGAACCGAGCATGAGAGCGGCTTGGCGTGCGTTTTGGTGAGGGCGGAGAACAGGCCGAGGGCCTAGCGCCGATAGATGTCTCTTCGGTGCCCTACCCGCAACACAACGATTTCATCGTGTTCAAGATCGAAGATGACTCGATAGTCGCCGATGCGAAACCGATACGACCCGAGTTCGGAATCTTTCAGCGGCTCTGCAAATGCGAGCGGGTTTTTCTCGTAACGGAGAAGGGCTTTGCCGATTCTGCTCTTGATGGTGGGTTCGAGTGCGTCGATGTCCCGGATTGCCCGGTTGGTATAGGTCAGCCGATACTTCACCGGCCGAAGACGTCCTCATGGGACTTCACTTTACCGGCCTTATAGTCCCGTCGTGCTTCCCGGATGCTGCGCAGATAGTCCGGGGATGTGGCGGCCATCAAATCTTCCAAGAAGATCAGGCGTTCTTTCTTCTTCATTTTCTTCACAGCGTTAATGATGGTGGTGGATGTCACTTCCATCCGTAATGCCGTGGCCATGGGTCCGCTCCTCTGCGTCAATCGACTAGACGGCCGGCGATGAGACATTCCGCGATGGGGTGTTCCGCTTGCCCTCATCGTGGTGAAACGAAAAAGACCTCGCGGCTGAACAAGTTCTGTGTGGTGCCGAAGGCGGGAGTTGAACCCGCATGACCTTGCGGTCGCTGGTACCTGAAACCAGTGTGTCTGCCATTCCACCACTTCGGCATTCGGATCGGAAGAGGGATTATCCTGAATTATCGCTACCGGCGTCAAGCAATTGAAGAGGATTTCCTACGAGGCCGGCTGAGCCTCCGGCATGGTCCAGCATCCCGCCGGCCCGACATCGCGAAGATCGCCGCTCAACACGATGCGTTCCCGGACCAGTCCTGAGGCGGCAAACAGCAAGGCGGTCTCGATCCAGGGCGCGTCTTCCACGATCAGCACATCGAATCGCACGCGGCTGAACAGCGGATCGCTCGCCACACGAGCCGGTGTCGCCACCACCAGCCGGCGGTTCTGAATGAAGGCCTGCCGGTTCGTATCTTCCTCGGCCGCCAGCAGTTCCCGAATCTTCTTGGTGCCGCCGAGTTTCTTGATGTCCTCTTTGAGCTCCTCGAATTCCGGGCGCAGGTCTTTCGGTACGGCGGCTTCCGGCACCAGTTCCTCTATGCGGACCTTGGCAATATCGAGCTCTTTGGTCAATTCACCAATCTGTTTTTCGTACAACACGCGGTACTGCTGCAGCGATTCCACGTTTTTCCCCACGGTCTGCATGCCCAGCCGCCGCCAGAGGGGGAGGTTTTCGTATTCCGTGAGAATCGCGGTCACATCCTTGATTTTGGCCTGCAACTCGCTCAGTTGAGTCAGGAGGCGCCATTCCAGCAAACGCACTTCATCAAGGTCCTTTTGTTTTTGTCCTTTGTAGGCCAGCAACGGCGTCAGCTCACGAAACCGGTCATACTTCCGCCGCAGGGACGCTTTTTCGGCCCGGGACTTCGCATAAAACTGATGCATCTGGGCCTCGAACCCCAGCTCCTGAATCGAGAGACCGGCCATCTGGGACACGGTGGTCATTTCATACCGGCTGATCCAGGTCTTGTAGGTCAACCCGCTGGCTTTCATGGCGCGCGCGACGGTCCCGGCCAGCTCATCGCAAGCGTGATGGTCGGGACTGATCAGCAGAATGCGCTTGTTGGCCCGGATGAGCTCCAGCACCAGGCTGGCCAGCTTCTGGCGGCGCAACACGCGATCCTCCTGCCAGATGGTGCCAAGAATCGCGGATGACCCCTGATGCAGCTGCGCAGGGTCCCCCGCCGAGAGCAGCAGCGGGACCAGCCGTTCAGCCGGCCCAAGATTATAGGCATCGGCCTTGGTCGTCATCTCCACCAGCCGCTTTGCGACGGTCTGCAGATGTCCGGCCCGGTCGGGAATCAAGGTGGCCGACGGCACCGACGAACCGATGGCATCGACGGCCTGCACCCTTGCGACACCCTCGCGGCAACTGATCACGACGCCCTCGGTCGCTTCCAATTCCTCCTCGGGGATGATCGAAACGGGAAGGTCGACGGCCAGTAAACAGCCGGCAGGGAGCGTAAATTCATACAGATGCAGCCCCCCGATCGTCTGAATCAATCGCCCCTGGGTGACCGTCACAGGCAGGTCGAAACCAGCCTGCGTCAGCTGTTGGCCCTCGGCCTCCAGCCGGACCGCGCAGGTTTCAAGACATGCTCTCGCTGTCAGCGCCATCGAACTCCTCAATTCGTCCTTCGGAATGGATCATGATAAAGGGGGATGAGAGCCCCTGTCCAGCCGGAGGAGGTCCCAGGAGAAGGACTTTGAGAATTGACTTTTGGCCGCCACCCCAGTATCTTCTTTCTCTTTCCAACAGAAGGAGTTAGGGGTATGAAAGTCATTCTTCAAGAGACGCTCGAAGGGGTCGGACACCTGGGCGATCTGATCGATGTGTCCACCGGGTTTGCCAGGAATTTCCTCCTCCCGCGCCGCAAAGCCGTGGAGGCGAATAGCCGCAGCATCAAGGCCTTTGAACACGTCAAGCGCGTGGCCGCCGAAAAAGCGAAGAAGGAAAAGCTCGAAATCGAAGCGCATGCGAAGAGCCTGTCGGCTGTGACAATCACGATCGAAGCGCAGGTCGGCAAAGACGACAAGATGTTCGGCTCTGTGACGAACAAGGACATCGTGGACGGCTTGGCCGCGCAAGGCTTCACGGTGGATCGCCGCAAGGTGCAGCTCGCTCAGCCGATCAAGGAGCTGGGCACCGTGACCGTGCCGGTCAAGATGCCGCGCGATGTGACCGCGACCATTACGGTGCGGGTGGTGAAGAAGCAGGAACCGGAAGCTCCTTCCGCTTAAGAGTCGAGTAACGCTTGGAGGATCGATGCGGGACGCGATAGGGTCGTTGGAAGCGCTCAAGGCAACGGATCTGGATGTCTATAACGCCATTGAGGCGGAAGAAACACGCCAGCACGACAAGTTATTGTTGATCGCATCGGAAAACTTCGCCAGCCCCGCGGTCTTGGCTGCCCAAGGCAGCCTCATGACCAACAAATATGCGGAGGGCTATCCCGGCAAGCGCTACTATGGCGGATGCCAGCATGTCGATACCGTCGAAGACCTCGCGATCCAACGGGCCAAGGAACTCTTCGGCGCGGACCACGTCAATGTGCAGCCCCATTCCGGTTCGTCCGCCAACATGGCGGCGTACCTGTCCGTCCTCAAGCCGGGCGATACCATTCTCGGAATGGACCTCGCGCAAGGCGGCCACCTCACACATGGCAGCAAAGTCAGTTTCTCCGGCATGATCTTCAAGGCCTTCTCCTACGGAGTGGACCGCCAGACCGAAACGATCGATTATGACGCCGTGCAGAAGATCGCGGAGGAATGCCGTCCCCGCATGCTCGTCGTCGGCGCCAGCGCCTACGCGCGCGTGCTCGATTTTCCCCGTTTCCAACAGATCGCCAAGTCCGTGGGCGCCTATCTCATGGTGGATATCGCCCATATTGCCGGACTGATCGCGGCGGGACTCCATCCCAGCCCGGTTCCCTATGCCGACTTCGTCACGACGACCACGCATAAGACGCTGCGCGGCCCCCGCGCCGGCATCGTCATGTGCAAGGCGGAGCATGCCAAGGCCGTCGATAAGATCATTTTCCCGGGCCTTCAAGGTGGGCCCTTGATGCACGTGATTGCGGCCAAAGCCGTGGCGCTCAAGGAAGCCTTGTCGCCCTCGTTTAAGAAATACCAGCAGCAAGTCATTGCCAATGCCCGCGTCCTGGCGCAAGGCCTCCTGGACCGTGGCTATAAGATTGTCTCCGGAGGCACCGACACCCATCTCTTCCTGGTGAACCTCAGCAACAAAGGCATTACCGGAAAAGAGGCCGATGCGGCGTTGGACGCGGCAGGCATCATCGTCAATAAGAATGCCGTTCCCTACGATGAAAAGCCGCCGGCCGTGGCCAGCGGCATCCGGATTGGATCGCCGATCGTGTCGACCCGCGGAATGCGCGAGGCCGAGATGAAGGAGATCGTGGAGTTGGTCGATCGCGTGTTGCAAAACCGGCAAAATCCGGCCGTCCTGGAAGAGGTCCGTGCGCAAGCCAAGGCACTCTGCGGCCGCTTCCCAATCTTCCACTCCTATTAGCCCATCGTTGTAGGGCAGGGTCACCACCGGTGAAATGTCCGTTCTGTGACGAACTCGAAGATAAGGTGGTGGACTCGCGCATGGCGAAAGAGGGCGAGGTTATTCGCCGCCGCCGCGAGTGCCTCGGCTGCAAACGGCGCTATACCACCTACGAACGCGTGGAAGAAATTCTTCCCGTGGTCGTGAAAAAAGATGGACGCCGCGAGTCGTTCGACCGCACGAAAATTTTGTTTGGCCTCAAGAAGGCCTGCGAGAAACGGCCGATCAGTACGGCCACTATCGAAACGGTCACGGACCGGATCGAGAAGCGCATTCAAGAGATGGGCGAGAGCGAAATCGAGAGCCGGATCGTGGGCGAAGAAGTGATGAAAGAGCTTCATCAACTGGACCAGGTCGCGTATGTTCGCTTTGCCTCCGTGTACAGGGAATTCAAGGACATCGACCAATTCATGGATGAGCTGAAATCCCTGGCCCAGCAACGCCGGGAGCGGTAATTCGCAAGGCCCTTCGTTGCTCCGCTCGTACCGCCGCGTTCATTGTCTCCTTCCGGTCCCGCAGCGCCTTCGTCGGGCACATGCGGTCATCTGAACATGGGTCAGACATTCATGGCGGCCACTAAATTACGTTCCCCGCGAGTTCGAAGCAAATCTTCCAAGGTTGGCGCGACGACTGTGGCGATCATCGGGGCCGGGCGCGGCGGCGCCGCCCTGATGGAAATCTTCGCCAGCGACCCCCTTGTGCAAATCGTCGGCGTCGCAGAGGTTAACGCCAAAGCGCCCGGCATCGCCCTCGCCAAACGCCTGCGCATTCCCGTCACGCGCGACTACCGGAAACTGCTGGCGATGGAGCAAGTTGATCTCGTCATCGACGTGTCGGGAGATGCCGATGTCTGGCAGTTTTTGCAGGACTTCCATCGCATGGGCGTCACGATCATCGGCGGCGCCAGCGCGAAATTTATGTGGGAGCTGATCGAGGCGCGCATCCGGGCCACGGCGGAGATTGAAAAGACCCTCAATAAATACCAGTCGCTCTACCGCCTCTACGTGAAGGAAACCGGGGCCGCGGTGACCGAGGAACGCACCAGAATCGCCTGTGAAATTCACGATGGGTTGGTGCAGAGCCTGGCTGGTGTGAATTTCAAGCTCGACCTTTGCCAGCAGCTCGTCCGGAAAGATCCTGGGGCCAGCCTGGCGACGATCAAGGAAAGCAAGGCGCAGCTGAAACTGGCCATTCAAGAAGCCCGGCAAGTCATCTTCAATTTGCGGCCGCTGCATTACGACAAAATGGAGCTGATTCCCGCGCTCACGAACTATCTCAAATCCTACGAAACCCAGTCGCACATTCAATCGCAATTTTCGGTTACGGGGGATGAGGCGATTCTGTTCCCCCGCACCAAGATTTTTCTGTTTCGCATCATCCAGGAAGCTCTCAGCAATGTTCAGAGGCATGCCAAGGCCGACCGTGTCTCCATTCAACTGGAGATCGATCTCGAAATGCTGCGGGTCACGATTTCCGACAATGGGATCGGCTTCGACATGGACACCGTGCTTCGCGACCCCGACAAGTGGGACCACTTCGGCATTCGCGGAATCATTGAGCGCGCGCGGCTCGTCGGAGGAGAGGGGCATATCGAATCGAAAAAAGGACGGGGCACCACCATCATCGTTGAAGTACCCCTCGTGAATAAGGAGACGATCGACCATGGAAAAGATTAAGGTCTTAATCGCCGACGATCATCGGGTCGTGCGCGAAGGATTGGCGGCCATTCTCAAGACGAAAGAAGATCTTCAGATCGTCGGCGAGGCTCAAGACGGGATCGAAGCCGTCGAAAAAGCGCGCACCTTGGAGCCAGACGTGATTTTGATGGACGTGAGCATGCCGCGCATGGGCGGCGTCGAGGCCACCAGGCAAATCAAGCGCGAGTTTCCCCACATCGGCATCGTCGCGCTGACCATGTACGAGGAACAGCAGTACATCTTCGATCTCGTCCGTGCCGGCGCCACCGGGTATCTCTTGAAAGACTCGGAATCGTCGCAGATTGTGGCCGCCATTCGCGCTATTTATCGCGGAGAGTCCCTCATCCATCCATCCGTGGCCAGCAAGATCTTGGCAGAGTTTTCACTGATGGCTCAGAAGAAGGGCAAGAAGCCAGGGTGGGTTGAGCATGATTTAACCGAGCGGGAAATCACCGTGCTTCGGCTGGTCGCAGACGGCAAGACGAACAAGGAAATTGCCAATAACCTCGATCTGAGCGAAAAGACCGTCAAGAACCATGTGCGGAACATTTTTCATAAGCTGCAAGTGTATGACCGGACGCAAGCCGCCATCTTGGCGATTCGCAAGGGGCTGATCGAATTGGATCCTCGCCCCTAACCGCGTCTTTTCTCTCGCCGTCCGCAATCTGCGCATCTTCGCCCAATGAAAACGCACAGTTGTATTTTTTTTACAACAGCGCTGCATTGATCGCATGTAAATATTCATCAATATATTCATGGCTTTACACATATACAATGTCGGCATGTATATTGCTCTGTGTTCGTTACGTCTGTAATTATTGGAGGAAACGTGAGGAACCAACAGACTCTTGCAGCACCGGTCACCTGTTCTGGAGTCGGGCTCCATTCGGGCCAGCCTGCCACCATGACGCTTCGGCCAGCGCCACCCAACACGGGGGTGGTGTTTGTCATTCGCAATGGGAATACCAGTACATCGCTTGCGGCGTCGATCGACCACTTGGTGCCAACCGAGTTATGCACGGCCATTCATAGCAACGGATTTCAGGTCAAGACCATTGAGCATGTCCTTTCCGCCCTCGCGGGACTTGAAATCGATAATGTCTATATCGACGTGACCGCAGGGGAAGTGCCTGTCATGGACGGAAGCGCCGCCCCCTTTGTTCGGCTGATCCAATCGGCTGGCCGGGTCTCACAAAATCGCCGGCAGCCCTATCTCAAGATTATGGCTCCTATTGAAGTCTCCGAGGGGTCCAAGAGGGTTCGGATCGAACCCTCTGCCACCCCGCGCATTACGTATACGATTCACTACGATCATCCGTCGATCAAGACGCAAACCTATATGCACGAATGCACGGTCAGCAACTTCGAACAGCATATCGCCGAAGCGCGGACGTTTGGATTTCTCCATGAAGTGCAAGCGCTTTGGGCGCGTGGCTTGGGGCAGGGTGGAACGTTGGAGAATACGGTTGTGCTGTCGGAAGACGGCGTGGTCAACGAATCCGGGCTCAGATTCCCCAACGAGTTTGTGCGCCATAAGATCCTCGATTTGATTGGCGATTTCTCGCTTCTCGGCATGCCGTTCATCGGCCATATCAGCGCGGAACGGTCAGGGCATGCCCTTCACAACCGCCTGGTGAAGCAAATCCTCAGCCAGCCTGAAAAGTGGATGCTCATGAATGCGGAACCGGTTGCCGCTGAAACACGGCCGGTCGTGTCTGTGAGCCGTCACCTGCCAGCTGTCGCTCTTCAAGCGTCCTAGTCGTTCGCACTCATCCGTACAATAGACGAAGCGGGATCTCTTCGGAGGGGACTCGCTGTGCGTTGCAGAGGGAATGGGAATTTTAACGCCGAGAGTGAGTGGCCTCACCCTCGGCGTGTAAGACGAGGCGGGTTACTTCTTCTTCTTCTTCGCTGCTGCCTTCTTCGCTGGTTTCTTCGTTGCCAAGAGACTCACCCCCCTTCCTGGTTAAGAGATGGAACTGCGGAACCGCTACACCGCTTGGATCAACACATCTTCCAACGCTTCAAATGTATTCGGGCCGACTTTTCTAAAGCGCTTATCCCGCTTGAGCGACGTCGCCACCGAGGTGAGCGGCGTCTTGCCTTTGATCTGAAGGCCGCCTTCCACTAAGCGCTGCACGAGTTCCTTCGCATGCATGGACCGATTCGACTCGCGCAGTATTTCATAGGCCGCTTCCGGGACGCTTTTCCCGACATACTTGCTGCGCCCCAGCAGAATTTCCCGCGACTGATCCGTCACGTCCATGACGGGTAATGTGCGCACGCCTTTGCTGTCGTCGGTGATAATTTGGCTGGACAGGCTGGCGAGTTTGGCTTTGTCGGCTTCCACACGGTAGAGCGTTTCCGCCAATTCGAGATACTTTTTGATGGTCGCGATTTCGTCATCGAGACGGCGCTTCTTTTTCTCGAGTTCCTGGAATCGATTCTTGTAGGCATGAATTCTCTGTTCAAGGCCTACAAGTATGTCGGTTAACTCTTCCAAGATATCCTCATGAAAAGCATGCTTGCTTTATAGCATTGCTTCTAAACACTGTCAAGTATAAATTATACAATAGTAAAATCGTATCAGATCGTCGTGTCTTGTATGGAAGGAAGCATTGTGATGAATCGTATCGCAAGGCTTGATAACTGTCTCGTAATTTATGCGTATTCTATATTATCAATGCCTTCCAATTATGTGCTTTGACCGATTATCCAGCGATGTCAGCGGTCCATTGTTCAACAGGCCAATTAAAGTATGTCCGTTGCTTGCATCGCAGTCATCGCTCCATGATAGTCTGCATCTAGTCGTATGGATTGCTCAACTCATCAGACAGATTTCCAAAACATGCTTGAAACGGCCATGGAAGCGGCGCGGCAGGCTGGAGCCGTTTTGACGCGCTATGCCCAATCAGGCTTTCATGTGGAATATAAAAGTGTCATCAATCTCGTCACAGAAGCAGACCATGCCGCAGAACAATGTGTGATCGATTGCATCCGCACACAATATCCTGCGCATGGGTTCCTTGCAGAAGAACGTGGCCGAGTTGATCAGGAACAGTCGCCCTACGTGTGGATCATCGACCCGCTCGACGGCACCACGAATTTTGCTCACGGATTCCCCGCCTATTGTGTTTCCATTGGATTGGAATACCAGGGGCAGAGTGTGCTGGGAGTGGTGTGCGATCCGACGCGCGATGAACTCTTCAGCGCGATACGTGGCGGTGGTGCGCACCTGAATGGCCATCCGATTCACGTCTCGCAGACAGCCATTCTCGATCAGGCCTTGCTTGTGACCGGCTTTGCCTACGACATCCGGGAAACGCAACAGAACAACCTGGACCATTTCGTCCGCTTTGCCCTCCGAGCGCAAGGCATCCGCCGCACCGGCTCCGCCGCGCTGGATCTGTGCTACGTGGCGGCCGGACGCTTCGACGGGTTTTGGGAGGTGAAGCTGAACCCGTGGGACATGGCGGCAGGAACGGTCATCCTGAAAGAAGCAGGGGGACAGATCACAAACCTTCGCGGGGACGCCCATTCCTTGTATGGACAGGAACTCGTAGCCAGCAACGGCCACATTCATGCAGCCATGCTCTCTGTTATTCAGGAGTCCCTGCGGGCTGCGCCGCCCCCACCGTGAAGCAGGTCGTTCCGTAAATGGTGGAATCGTTCACGGCACATCCCAACCCCCGTATACAGCCGGACTCTCCGTAGGCTAATATTACGCACGATCTTATGTGGAGTATGTGAACATGGCGACTGCAACACCTCCGTCTTGGCCAACGAACAACAATCCTTCCGGCGAAGGGCCGGCTGAAGCCGCCACGTGGGATGTCGAACTCCTTCGCGTCCTTGTCAGCCGCAAGGGCACGCAGGTCGATGCCCAATGGGCCATTCATCCCCAGCTCAAGCAGGACTTGCTGCCGGCTGAATGGAAAGAGGTCACCGATTTGATGGCCAAGGTGACGGATATCGTCGGCACCCGCTTTTCCGAAGTCCTTACAAGCGTCGAGCCCGATCCGCCCGGTCATGCCTGATCCGGAACGTTCACATCCCTCTCCTCCACAGCGGCATCCATTCCTCATGTCCGGCCAAAGGAGCTGAACGATGGATTCGTATTATCACGCGCACGATCTGGGCAAATTCGGCGATCTCGGCAAAGGCAACAAGGAGCTTTGGGACAAGTTCATGAGCTACTACAGCGCCGTGTTTGCCGAAGGGGCGCTCACCGAACGGGAGAAGGCTCTCATCGCGCTGGCCGTGGCGCATGCCGTGCAATGCCCCTATTGCATCGATGCCTACACGCAGGCTTCGCTGGAAAAGGGATCGAACATCGAGGAAATGACAGAAGCGGTGCACGTGGCCTGCGCCATCAGGGGCGGTGCGTCGCTCGTACATGGCGTGCAGATGCGCAACGTGGCCGAGAAGCTGTCGATGTAGGAGATCGTTTCGGCTGACGGCGGACCAGCGTGCTTCAGAGGTATTGGTTTTCCGGAATCGCGAGAGTGAAGTATTTTTCTCTCTCTTCGTAGAGAATGCGACGGCTCGTCAAGATTCTAAGAGTTTCGTTCAGTTCGTCATCTGGCGGCACCTTGTCACTCTTCGCTTCTTTCAGCGCCGCACGAATTTGATCCCGGCTCTTCGCGGTTTCATTGCAGGCCTCGATCATGCCGGCGGCAGGCCAGTCGAACCGTTGCCTGGTCGGTGCCTGCGGATCCCGCCCGTCATAGACCGTTACATAGTCCATCGCCTTGGAGTAATACAAGAACGGCCGGTCGCTGCCGCGGGCCCGCCTCTGCCATTCTTCTACCAGATTGACTAGCTCCTGATAGAGGTGCGGATCCACCGGCCAATTGTTGAGTTCGTACTCGAAATCGTAGGCAATCTTCAGCAAATCGAGACGCGCCGCGTCATACACATATTCATAGGCCATTCCCGGCCCCGTGATTCGCACGCCGTATTCATGCGGCCTCGTGAAATAGGGGCTGAACCGTTGGAGCCAGAATTTCCCGGTCGCCTCCGGTGCCTGCAAATGAAAGAGGGAAGGAAGGAGATCGATCTGCCGCCGATAGTCCTCGTTAGTTTCACCCGGGAAGCCGAGCAGGATATTCCAGGATACCGCCACGCGGTAGTAATAACTCCATTTGAGGCAGATAATGTTCTGCATGGGCGTCACGCCCTTGTCCATCGCCTTGAGCTGTGTGAGGCTGAGACTTTCCAGCCCCGGCTGCATGCACTTCACACCCCCCACAGCCAGCGTACGAATCTGACTCTTCTGGAGGTTGCTCTTCGTTTCGATGAACACATCAAGATCGCAGTGCGCGGCGGCAAACTGGCCGAACAGATTCTCCACATACTTCATGTCGATAATGTTATCGACCAGGCGAAACCGAGTGGTGTCGTACCGGCTGGAGAGGGCCGTCATCTCGCGCGCGGCCTGATCGGGGTGCTTGGCGCGGAATTTCATGCTCTGCGCATTCAAGCCGCAGAACGTGCAGTGGTGCTTCTCCCCCCACCAGCAGCCGCGCGAGCCTTCGTAGAGGAGAATGCGATCCAGCCCCTGCGCCGCATCGCCGAGTTCAGCCAGCAGATGATAGTAGTCGTCATAGTCCGGCGGTCCGGTCTTCGCGAAGTCCGCGAACAGCGCCGGATTCGGAGTAAAACGAATCTGGTCCTGTTCCCGGAAGATGACTCCATTCGGAACGGCATCAGACGTCCCGTCGAGTATATGGCTCACCAACTGGGGCACAACCACTTCTCCTTCGCCCACCACGACATAGTCGATAAAGGGAAAGGCCCGGAAATATTCCATCCCCATCTCGCCGTCGTAGTTGGCTCCGCCGAAGACGATTTTCACGTGAGGATAGAGGTCCTTGATGAGCTTCGCCAGCGTGAGGCTGGCCACATTCTGGTCGAACGTCGAGGTAAACCCCACCAGCTTGTACTGGCCCCAATCGATCGCCGTCATCGCCCAGGTCAGAAACTGAGGCGCCGTCCTTGTCGCCATGTCTTCAAAGAAGGAGATCGGCTGCCCGCTCTCCTGAGCGACCTGCTCAAAGACCGGTTTAAAGACGCGCGGGTATTCGGCCCGCTTGGGATTGTCTCGAAACAGGAGATAGGAAAAGAGCCATTCGCCGAAGAGCGCGCGCTTCTCGCAGATCATTTCATAGAGCGGTACGCCGATCTTGTGCGCGAAGCGGACATTCAGGTGGTGGCAATCGACGGGGATGCCTTTCGACTTCAGCAGAGCCGACAGGGTTCCGAGCTGGATCGACGGATACTTCGAGTAACTGAACGGCATGTTGACGAGCGCCACCTGGGCTTGATCGCTCATCTGGTGCCTCGTGACGTCATAGAACGGTCGTGATTACTTGGCTGCGGTTCGGAATGGCTCAAACTCTCGATCGGCTTTTGCCGCGAGATAGAAATCACTTTCCGTCAGGCCGTTGATCTTGTGTGTCCAGATCTCCACCTTGCACTTTCCCCAAGCCAGGCAGAGATCCGGATGATGGCCTTCGGCCTCGGCTACGGCGCTGATGGTGTTCACGAAGGCAAGCGCCTCCGCAAAATCTTTGAACGTATAGAGCCGCTCAAGGTGGCCCGCGCTATTCAACGACCACCCCCGGCCGAGTTCATTCAGCAAGGCCTGCGCGCGATCCGCAGAAACAGGCGGCACTCCACCACGGCAGGGAATACATCGATTGTCGGCAAGACCCATGGCGGCCTCCTGGGGTAAGAGCACGCATTGTAAAGGGGCTTGGAGCGCAGAAACAAGGCGGGGCGCGGTCCGATTGAACAGGGACGAAGTGTCAGCGAGGCGTCATCTGCCGGATAGTCACCATAAATTGACCACCCCCAGACCCTTTGCTAGACTTCTCACTGGCCCAATCGGCATGTGCCTCACAACCGGAACAGCCACGACACCCACTATGAAATCCCCCTCCACCGCGCAGGCGATCCAAGACAATATTGCCCGTGTGATCAAAGGCAAAGCGAGCGTTATCGAACTGACGGTCGTCACCTTGCTGGCTCGCGGGCATCTATTGCTGGAGGATGTGCCGGGCGTGGGGAAGACGACCCTGGCTCACAGCCTGGCACGGTCATTATGACCGGTGTGACATGGGCGACGCCCTTCAGAATATCCGCAGCCCTGGCAATGGCCTCAAACGTGACGTCACTCACCAAGGGGAATCCCTGGATGTGCGAATGTAGTCCATTTAGCAAGAAGTCGATCGGGGAACCAGAATATCCAAGAAGAGAATTTGGAGCGGGAAAAGGGATTTGAACCCTCGACCCTCGCCTTGGCAAGGCGATGCTCTACCACTGAGCTATTCCCGCTCGCTAGGGGGATGACGAAGAGGTGCGATTCTACTGAGGTAGATCTTGGCTGTCAAGCAAGACCGCTATAAAATCGATGGAGGTATACAACATTAAAAGAAAGCTAGATCTAAACAGTCTTAAGCATTCGCCAATATGCTCTTGGAGATTAACTAATTAATTTAGATGGACAGGTAACAGCATAGCGCGACGAGCTGTTACCTTTACGTAGCACGATATCTTTGTTGTGAAAATATTGCAACTAATTGTTTATGCTGCATTATTTTGATTTTATGCACCTCTCAAGTTGTTTGGCGACACCATAACTACTCATCGTTGCAAATAATCCACTTGGTTGCCCTCTTCGTTTGGCGTCATATTATTCTTATTAATCAATGCCTTGAGATGATTTGCTGGATAGATCTGTATCGTAATGGATGGTTTGAATATTGCGATAAGAATGGCTCGCTATGCTGAAAGACTTAGATGAAATGGCGTGGGAAGGGGGGTCGCTGCGGCTCTCGTTGCCAGCTATGGCTTCTTGGCTTTGAAGCGGATTCAAAAGGAAGGGGGGTGGTTAGTCGTCAGTTCGGTAGTAAGAAGGGTACGTGGGCTTGTTGAGCCCTCAACTTAGGAGGTGTCACTCATGTTTTTGTCACGTCGGCAATTTTTGAAAGTCTCCGCGGGGACCGTGGCCGCAGTGGCGGTGGCGGATAAAGTCCTGGCGCTGACCGCGCTGCAGCCGGTCATCGAAGTCGGGAACCCGCTGGGCGATTATCCGGACCGGTCGTGGGAGCGCG
>Ga0169931_10007997_pt1 | contig 15551 bp, 16 predicted proteins | sample Kivu_15m_20L_FD_129675 | JGI IMG/M metagenome (GOLD analysis project Ga0169931, IMG submission 129675) | Freshwater microbial communities from Lake Kivu, Western Province, Rwanda to study Microbial Dark Matter (Phase II) - Kivu_15m_20L... | ecosystem: Environmental > Aquatic > Freshwater > Lake... | reverse complement strand
TCCCAGTCCTTCCGCCTCGTTAAATGTATAGGTAGGATTTACTGAATTGTTGATTGCTGCCTGAGTATTCAGAAGAATTTTCGCAGTTCCTGTCGATCCTGCTATGGCCGACGCTATGCCCTCCTTAGACACCTGAGTCACTGCGTCGCCTGCTACAACAAACTTTAGCGATTCGGACGTCGATACAAGCCCAATGGCTCCAATATTTAGCGCAGGTTTTATTTCGGACCCATAGCTTATGCTCAATGTTGAGGCCGGCTGCAAAGCAAAATCTTTTACTTCCTCGGTATTTACTGTTTGAGCTATGGCTTGAGGATTTATGTATCTTCTTCCAGTAGAGGAAACCAAGACCAGGTTTTCCTGGGCATCGTCATACCATAAGGATCCAACTGGATTGGACCCCGAACTCATGGATGCAGCTGGAGGCAAACTAAATGCGCTATACATTTGAATATAGGATTTTTCTTCAAGATCTTCTACTGTGAATATCAGCTTTTCTCCCATTTTTAAGAAGGCGCCCGCCAAAGTCGACGGAATTAGACTTGCATATCCAAGTTTAAAATTGCCAATCTCTATGTTTGCGCCGGCATTCCAGGAGCTAACAGGCTTTATCCACAGCGGCACTGAAGTTCCTGCATCTGAGGACAGCTTGTATTTCAGGTCTGCGCTGTCAAAGTAGATGGGCTGCGGAAGATCTTGAAACTCTAAGTTTCCTTGAGAGTTTGCCCTAAGGATTTTTCCAAGTGTAGGAGTTTGTGTTGGTAGCTTATATCCAGCCACCTGCAGAGAATTTATAGAAAAATAACCGCTATTTACATTTATGTATCCGCTGCTAGTCGTTAATTGAAACTGGGCGACTACATGCTTCTCCAACATAAGTCCAGATGTGTCGATTTGCGTAAACTCAACGCTGTTGCCTTTAGTTCCTCCTGGGAGGGGTGCAACAACAGTGTAGGAGCTAAAACTTCCATCCTCTTTCCGCAGACTGAGAGCGAGGGGATGATTCAATTTTAGGACAGAGTTTTGATTATTATTCAGTATTTTTTGAGCAGATACAAGATTACTTACATCGATATAGCCTAGGCTGCCATTTTGATTAATGTGAAGAACATCGAAAGATTTGCCTAACGTGGTGGCCGGTATCGGGCTTGTTACTTGCTGAATCGTGTAGTCAAAATTAGAATTTAAAGCATCTAATAGTTGATTAAGGTTATCCACTATCTGCAGCTGTGACTTTGTTTTGTATTGAGTTAAATCAATAAGTGAGGGCATAAAACTATTTTACCTAATTTAGGGGAAAAAGTAGAGTCATCCTTACGCCACTCTCTAGTCCATGCTGCAGTTTAAGTCTTCTCTAATCAAAAATTAAAACTTGAATCTTCAGGCTTTTGCAAGAAAACGGTTGAAGCAAAAGCTTTTGCTGCAGCAAATCTGCCTTCTTGAAGACTCTCCTTGCCTACAGGAATGTTTTTTAATGTTTTTTCTAGATTATCGTTTCCTGGGACAATACGAGTAATACGGCAACTACTGCCGTCTTCATCAAACCCAAAGAAGTATATTGCCAGGCAGGCATTTCTCATTTCTGTGCATACGTGTAGCCTCGACTTATCACTCATGGGATCGCAGCACAACATGACTGTATTGCCGCTAATCTTTGAGGTTAATGTTTGAATTACTGACTCATCTAACCTCGTAAGTTTATTAATCTTTGCCTGGGGGTTTATCTCTTTAATAGCATCTGATGTAGCGTCTGTGCGATACTGCCCGATATCTATTTCTAGATAGCCAGAAGCTACGCATTTAGCTGAAACCTTTTTGTCATCAATTAAAGTTACTGTACCTAAGTTGCTTACAGAAAAAAGCCCCGCCAGGGTTCTACCAATTGAATTGAGTCCAACAATTACAAACTCTAGAGTATCGCTCATGATTAAATATTTTTTGTCAATTTTTTAAAAATATATTAATGCTTATTATTGTTTAAGTCGTTTTTTTAACGACAGCTGTTATTTAGTTCTTCATCTTTAAATTCTAATAGTTGCTGGGTTGTAATTTCTAAGTATTGCTTAGAATTTAAAAGTGAAACTACTTTAATATGATTATTCAGCTGTTGATCCACTGAGTCAACATTATTGTTTATTTGTTTTATTGTCTTCGTTTTTACAATTATATCGCGCAAGATCGTCATACTCCTGAGGCCATACGCCCCTCTTTATCATTTCCTGTCCGTGCATGATTGCATCTATATTAAACGCACAGTGCGCTAAATGATCTTCGTCGGTTTCTCCCATGAGAAATTGTATAAAGTGTCTATTTGCAGAGGATAAAAATACACTTAATGGCATACCCTTTTCCCAGTTTCGAATTCCATATTTACGAGCTCCTAACTCCATTACTCTACCTCTACGCATTGTTGCAAAAGGGGAGAGTAGATCCGGTCTAGGCTTATCTGCAGCCGAATCTCGCTTCGCCCCAGATTCAAATATACGGCTATCTGAGGCGAAATTAAATCCATATTCTTGAGTATTTTTTGCTTCAGAATTATAGAAATCGCCTTCCTTAAGCATGTTCTTTAAAGGAGATGCAGCCATTCTGCCATTTCCTTTACCAAGATCTAAGATTTTATTTTGCGGTGGATTCGTCTGATCTTGAGATTTCGAGGACATAGGTTTCAAGTTTTGTGTCATAGATGTAGTATCCAAATTGAGGGAACTCTTTGATCAATCCTTTGATTGACTTATTAGCCAGTTTAGCGGCCTCTTCTAAGATGTCAAAGTCTTTTACTAGTGTTCCGCTATTTTTTATTCCCTCCACACCAACCACCAGCAAAAATCTTTTTTGTCTTGCAGGTTTTACATACTTTATTTCTATAAAAGTTGGAGAAAATTTGTAGGGTTTTGATTTTTGTTCTTGTTCTTTTTTCTGTTGCTTTTTAGCCCAGGTCTTCAAGAACGATACTGGCTTAGGTTCATACATTGCTTTTTTATGTACAGTTTCTTCCACTATGACTCTTTTGACTTCTTTTTCAGTGTCTACATAGGGCTCTTTTCCATCCATCATTATTGAGTCTGAGTCCGGTATGTATATGATGTATTTTGTCACTGCAAAAAGTCTCTTAATGGTGCGACAAATATTTTATCTATAGTTAAATTAGGGTACACTTTATTTAATAAAATAACGGCGTCTGATTTTCTTTCATACGCTAATTCCATGTTTTCAAATATAAATTCAGGGTGTCGAAGGTAATCTATTAGGAAACCGTTTTGCTCACAGGCAAGAACCCATTTGTTTTGATGTTTTAGCGGGTTCTGTGCCATTAAATTCAACCCTGTCAACATTCTTTAGGATTGTTTTACACTTTTCTTTTATCTGCTCAAATCTGACCTTGTCGACCAGTATGTTAGAGCTTTCTTGCTTACCAGAAACCTGAAGTTTACATATATCATACAATAAATCTACTATTTCACGAAAGTAGATTTTAGGGTCATTATTCAAAGCTTCATTTTTAAACGCAGAAGAACTTGCGTGTATGTCTAAGATTGATATGCCAGTAATAGATGGTGCGTCTAGCCAGCCGCATATCTCATCGTACAGGCAGTTCTCTAACGTGTGTTTAGCTGGGCTTTTGCTTACTGCCAATGGCCCTTGGCATCTAGGAGCATATTCCTTAAGTATGTAGTGATTAAATACGGAGGCATCCGTTATCGCTACTTGTATGGTGAATTTCAGGGAATCTTTCAACGGCATTCTTTCAGGCTTATCGTTAATCATTTCTTTACCCTTCTTTTACATGGAGCCCTTACCCATTCATCCAATCCTTTTACTTTTAATTTAAATCCAATAACTTCAAGTGGAAGCGTGTCTATGGCCGCCTCTATGTGCTGCACCTTATCGGCATTATGTTTAAGTACATCGGCAGCAGCTTTATTAATCAGCCACAAATACCTGCCGTATCTATCTCCATAGCTCCAGATGTAATCTCTGTTGTCGTGAGCCTCAGCTACGGTATCAAAAGGTCCGAGCAAATGTTTTTCTGCTCTTTTATCCAAATCCAGAAGCCACATTCCTTGGTAAATTTTTGGTAATTCTTCTTTTAGTTTATTTACAATTTCGTACTCTAAAAGTGTTTTATATTTCATTTATTTCCTGCAATCGTCTTCAAAAACCCTTCTAAAGTGTCTATTACAACTCCTCCATCTCCTGAAGATGAAGATCGCACTAATCTTAAATAGCCATTAGGCATGCGAGTGGATATTCCGGTATGTATAACCATATCCTGATTTATCACCGAATTGTAAAATACCATGGCAGGAATTTGCCCCTTTTGGCATACGGCAACCTTTTTGGCAAATTCTTTCCAAAGCGGATGCCGTTCTAATTTTGTTGGAGACTTTAGAAAATCATTTATGCTCCATCTCTGTAACCTGTGGGTAGTTATCCAGAATTGTCCGAACAGATCTTGGAGTTCGGCTAGAGGCTCACTGCTCGCCTCTAGCCGCTCCCTCCAAACGTCAAGTTCAGGACTGCCTTCATCAAAAAACTTTGTTATCAGTTTTTTGCAAATTTTGTTTTCATATGCGCTTTGACGATTTATCTCTTGTTTTTTATGATAATTTGAAAGGCTGTCAAAGAAATTCAATTCTTGACGTTCCTTCATTCTCCAACCTCTTGTTTCTGTTCAATTAACTGATTGCGTACGGAGTACGACGTCTTTTCATATATATTTTTATTTTCTAACTTTAACCCTGGCCAAATCTTCATTCTATTTACTCCAAGGGCATCTGAGAGTCTTTCTCGCAATTCGACATTATTACGTATGGCTTCGCCCATCTCTGAGTCACTCACGGCGACCAATCCCAGTTCTTTGCAGCTGTACTTATTGCTGTTGACCGTTACGTTGACTATATCCCTTAGGCGGCTTTTAACCCCTGTTGGACTGTCGTCGGTAAGCAGCATTGCCGTGGCTGCATCCCAGTCAAACCAGCATTCGCTGATTTGCCCTCCCTCATCGCCCTTCCACCGATACGGGATCTCAATGTTGCGCTTGCTGGCGCCCATTGAATTCTTGTTTACCGTGATCTTAAGCACTTTTTCTGTAAAGCCACGAGTAGCCTTATAGACTGGAGTGCCCTTCACCACGGAGAACCATAGATCCAGCACCGCATGGTAGTCTTGACCGGTACCGCCAGGCTTGCGCTTTGCACCTTGAATTGGGCTGTTGGGATCGTCAGACAAGTGATTAATGTACACCAGTGCATATGGCTTCATATACAGGTGCTTGTTCACATGTCGGAAGAACTCGTTGTGAGACTTGCACTTGATCATGCCGCCCGTATTGCGAGGATTGACTCCACCCTCCTTTTCAATACGAGCATCGCTCTCCTTGGTGTCTACGCCGCCAAGCGAGTCGATAATAAACATCACTGGTCTATCGTGCATAGCTGGATCTTCTGATGCAAACTTAAGCGATCCGAGGATTTGCTCTTGCCACTGCTCAGTAGAGAAAGCAGGATACTCCAAAGTCTTTTTAGTGTTTACGGCTCCAACAACGGCTTTGTACAAAGTGGCAGATTTCTTGTTTTCGGTGTCTACATAAACACAAAGTCCTCCGAAATCCATCCACAGCTTTGCCAAGGTCATAGCAAATGCCGACTTACAGGATTCCTTCATTCCTGCAACTCCAATGATTCTACTCATTTGATAGCAGGTATTATCTGCCAGCCATCTGTAGGACAAATAATCACAGGGAAGTCCCCATATTCTGTCCGCCAGATCGGATGCGAGACAAACCTGATTGCCGGAGGCCCTCATGGCGTGAGCCATGAGGGCGCTGATTCCAGCATCAAGTTCTGAATTGTTATTAATGATTTCGTCTTTCTTTTTCTTTGACATTGTTGTATTCACTTATTAACGTTGTTTTGCAATTTGGACATTAAGGCTTTCATCTGTGATGACAGATCTGTACCTCCAGCCGACAGATTAACTGGTGCCGCCACTTGGGGAACTGCAGGAACCGAATTAGCAACAGGTGCCACCGGCATGGGCGGTGCCTTTGGCTTTGCCGTAGCTGAGACAGATTCGGCAGTAACGTACGGCGGCTTGACCGGCGAAGCTGGAGGATAAATTACCGTAGCAGGAGGTGTTGCTGTAGGAGCGGAAAAGCCCCCCATTGCTACACTGTTGCTACCGTCTTGGATAATGCCTGCTTCGATAAAAGCCCACTCATCCCCGGGGAACAACTCAAGCAGCCACTGAATTTGTAGCTTCTCGTTGTTCTCCAGGATATAATCACCAAACGGACGAACCTTCTTCAAGACCTCGTCAGGCAGCACATAGTGCTCCCCAAAGCGATCTGAAAGATTCTGGACAGCGCAGGTATAGGTGGCTATGCCTGCAGGACCAGATGGATAGGAAGAGAATGTCACCAGTTTTTGCTTTACGGCAAAATCTGAATGACGGAATCCTGCTTCCCAGTTTGTCTGGGCCGTTTCACTTTGAGAAATATCGCCAAAATGATTGACGATGTACTCTGGATCCATGTTAATTCCGTCGGCGCGCTCAAACCAAACATCGTAAAAGCCTTCCTTGGTTCTTGCGTCTTCACGAGACTTAATTGCAGAAATCTGATTAATCATCAGAATTTTGTGACGTGGCCAGCAGGGCTGCCCTTCTTCGTCGACCGTGTAATTGATGCCAGCGTTATTGACTACAAATCCTTGCAGGAACATGGTGCGAACACCCTTGCTCAGCGGAGAATTGAGGTCATTGCCATCAATCGGAACCAACTCGTGGGCCCTCTTGTACTTGGCGGTGCTGGTATCGACGTTGATCGTAGCCTCAGAACGACGCAAAGCTTTATTGTACTTGTGGCCGCCTCCGGTGCGCCAGAGGAACTCACGTAATTTGTACATTGGACTCATGTAGCCTTTGCCCCAGTCACGCTCGGTTTGAACAGTCATCCCGTCCGGTCCTTCCATCATATTGATGGCAAGAATGTCCTTTCGTTTTTTGTAGTCCGGATCGTTGCCCACTTTGCGATAAACCATGACCCAGTCAATGCCGTACTGGCCCAGAGTGGGCACCACACCTCTGGTAGGGTCCTGTCGGAATCCACCACTGGTCATGGCGGCATTTGCTCCATAGCTCGCATGGGGAGGCACCAGAATAAGCTCGCATGGAGCCTTGTTCGAGATGTAGCCCATGGAGGGCGCATCGTCATTAAATATTTTTTGGTAGTCCGAACTGCGGGATCCGACGTTGTTTTTGCTGTCTTCGTAAATTGCTTTGTTAAAATTAAATGCCATAATAATTGTATTTCCTTTTGCGTTTGTTAGAGTTGCGTATTGTTATTGTTGTTCATTACTTTTTGTACTTGGATAAAGCAGGATATAGTGCCACATCTTCATCTGTCAAGGGCTCTCCCCATCGAATGCATACTTCTGGATCTATATTTAGCAGAAGATCATTTCCTGGAATTTTGCACCTGTCGCACATTGCGATTTTTACGACTTCTAAAGTTTCTTCTACCTGACTTACTGGGCAAGTTACTATAATTTGGTCGTGAACACTCATGATGATTTTATATTCGAGATGCGGCCTTTCTTCATTTCTGATTAAGAACAAATTGACCAAGGCCAACGACATTAAATCGCCAACAGTTCCCTGAATGGGTGCGTTCATAGCCTGTCTCTTTTGATGCGATATGAGCTCTTTGTCTTTGGTTTTATCAAACCTTCTTTTACGGCCAAAGCCGTTTTCCACATATCCCTGCGCATTATCGCCTACGCAAGTCTGTTGTAGCTCTAGCCAATGTGCAAGGTTTGGAAAAGTCTCTTTAAACTTGTCAACAGAGTCCTGAGCCTCGTCAACCGTGATGTTGATTCCTTCCATGTACACGGCTTGACGGATCGCTGCTGCGCCACGACCATACGCAATTCCGAATGTAATAGTTTTCGCAATGGTTCTGTACTTTCCGTTACCTGACTCTTTTAACCACTCCTTAAGTCCCTTCGAATAGTCTGCCGGTGGCTTTGGCAGACGGAACATGTCTATGGCAACCTCGGAGTGGAAGTCTGAGCCTGGATCGCTCAGCTTTTGCTGCATGTTTCCATCCTTGCTAAGCCAAGCCATGACGAACAGCTCAGCTTGAATCCAATCGCAATCCAATAATGCCCAGCCTGGATCTGAATAGAAGCATGATCTTATGGATGGAATTTTCTTTCCGGTATCCTTAAAGGCACGTGCTACTAAATCTTCCGCAGTCTTTGGTAGCTGGGCCATATTTGGATCAGAATGTCCATATCGTCCGGTCTCTACCGTCTGTCTAATTCTAGTATGGGCTTTACCGTCCAACCATAGCTTTGAAAGAATTCCCCCTTCTATGAAGTGAGATCCATCTTCTTCAACCACGAACGATCCACAAAAAGTTTTAACTGTTTGCGAAACAGCTGTGTACAGCAGCATAGTGTTTAAGAATTTGTCATCTTTGTGGGATAGCAATAACTCCTGAATTACAGCACGTTCAGTCGACGGTGTATGGCTTTCAATTGTTTCAGGGTGCTTTATAACATCCGACCACTTTTTTTCGTTTGTAGATCTGATAGGCTCAAATCTTTTTAGAGTAGCTGTGCTAGGGGGATTAGTCTTAGCTCCAGGCTTTATCCATCCAAAAAGCGCTGCCGCCTTTTGAATTGAAGAGTCAGGATTGAACTCCGGCCAATTCAGCATTTCCCTCAGACAGTCGACCAGCTCTCTGCGTCTTTCAGAGTATTTTTGAGACAAAAGTTCCAGTCTCTCCACATCGACGCCTATACCAGTCATCTCCATCTCAAGAATAGGCATTGTTGCCGGCATAACCACTGTCTCAAACAAAGATTTGATCTTGATATTTTCTTTAAGATTCATCTCATGGTTCTGCACCTGAAATATTCTAAAGGTGACATCGGCATCTTTGGCTGCATACTCGAACAAAATATCGTCAGGTATACCTCCATAGCCATGCGCATCAACATCATACTTGTTATTCTTAATCCAACTATTCAAGGCCATCTCGTATCTGCCCATCTTCGTGTGCCTGGATGTGTACACTTCCAAACCCTGTGCCCAATTCTCATTGAGCAAATGGCCGGCAAGAGCTGTATCCCAACCAAACAACACCGGTAGGGTGACATTTACTCCGTTGGATACCATCCAGGGCAGGTCTGCCCTAATAAAGTGGCCCACTAGCCTGGTTTTTCCATTCTCAATAAATTTCTTTATCAGCTTCCACGTTTCAATTTTGTTGCATCCAAGTTGGGTAGGAGTCATGTCAGCGTAGCCCTGCAAAACGCAGCCAGCGTGATTGAACACGACAACAAGGGCCTTGCCGGGAGCCCAACTGAATTGAATACATCTGAGTTCTCCGTCAGTGTGATTTACGCCTCCCCACTCGCAATCCACAGAAATCCATCCAGAATACTCTGACTCAATCATCTTGAGGCTGCTCTCTAGATGATCCAGGCTATAGCAGTAGGTGTAAGATATGGGCACATCGTCCACGATTTGAGTAGTGTTGGAATTTAGCTCCTCAGCGATTCTGCTAAGTTCGATCTCCAAACCGCCCCTCATTTCCGGAACGTGCAGCACAGCTGAAAAGTCGGTTATTACAGTAGTTTTTACGTTGAGCGGACTTTCCTCCGCCGTCAGTGTCCTGTTTTTGTATTGCTCCATTGTCGCTTTTGCGCCAAATAGAGCTTTGAGAACCTTAGCGCCCAGGATGATCAGAAGATCCGGCTTAACCAGCTCCAACTCTTTCTTGAAAATTGGCATATAGTCTTCAATCAGATTTTTTGGAATAGTCGTCTTTTTGCCGGGAACGTGAGTCTTAACAAAGGTGGTAAAGTACACGTCGTTCATATTCAGTCCAGCTTTGGACATCAAATCCTTGAATTCAATGGTCCAGTCTCCATGAAAAAGCCTTTTCTCTTTATCCTCTATGGGGTTGGGCCACGATCCAACCATCATGATTTTTTTGTAACTTGGGCCTACGTTTGCCGACTTATCGGCGCATACAGAGTCCAGATGGACACCGGGCAACGTAGTCATAGGTGAGATTATGCCCGTTTCTCCGGTTTGGGTTGTCTCGTATACCTTGCTCAGTATGTCCGTAGCTGTATATGCGATGCTCTGACTGCGCTCCTTGGCAATTTTAACAACGACGTTTCCGTACGTCTCCACGTCTATATCTACTATTTCTACTGGCATTGTTACTCCAATGTTTAATTTTGGCTTCTTATCTTAGATTTCACAATGTATCTTCGCTTATTCACAGGTAGGCTCTATTGAGCAGCTTAAACCGCAGGATTTCAATTGCTCCATTATGAATTCAGCATACTCCTTATGCGTAATCTTGATTACGGAAACGCCTTCTTTGTCTACCTCTAAAGTCTTTATGACTGCCTGCTGCAGCTTCATTCCCGCTATTTCCATAAAGCAATTGATTACGTATTCAAACGTATTTACATCGTCGTTATGCACCAGCACCATCCATTGCGGAAGTGATACGTTATCAGTGTCGACATTTGGAGCATTTGCAGTTTGTTTATTCATTTTATGTGTCCTTTTTTATTTATCGCCAATTCTCTATGCCTTTCATTAACTCTAGGGTGGACATGGTGGCTGGATCCTGACCTTTTGGCAATTTTACTGTAACACAGCCTTTAGCTATTTTGCGGTTTAACCTTTCTATGCATTCAAAAATTCTGCCATTGACAGCAGCCTCGTACTCCACCATAAATATGATCTGCCCATCTTTGAATGCATTTGCTAGCAATTCCTCCTGCATGGGCTTGGGATACATGCCAAACGTGCATACTCCAGCGCGGCCGCATGCAATCGCCGATAAAGCTCCTTCGCAGACTATGCAGAACAGCCCTTCGCTGAATTTTCTAGCGTCATCCAATCTATATACAGAATTGCTGAATGAATATCCTGGGGCATTCAAGTATTTTTGTATAACGGGCTTTTTGGTAATTGAGTCACACGGTATGGGGCCTATGTATCTGGCCATCCACCCTTGCCATACTCCCTGTTGAACATTTGGGATTATCAGTCTGTCTTCAGGAGTTACGGTGCGCCACGTGCCGCCTGAATCCATAAAGCTTCTTTTCCATGGGCTTTTTTTGCAATAACAAAATTGGTATTCGGACGCCATCTTGTTTATGTCGCTAAATCCCCGGGACACCAGGTAGGATATGACGGGATGGTCTTCTGGCAGTTCATTGATAGGCACAAGGTCGTCCACATCTCCGGGCAATTCCATCCTCCTGGTGTCCGCATCGACTCCGGTTTTAAGCGAATCGGTCTTCACGTCGTATGCCGCTATTTCGGAGTTGCCATAAAGCACCTCCCACATGTCCGACCAATCGCAAGCTTCATTATGACACTTTATGCAGGAATATATTTTTTTGCCTGCTTCTTCGCATCTGGCGCCCCATACATGACTAATGTACAGACGTGAACGTTTGTCATTGCATTTTGGGCAGTTGACAGAATACGTTTCGCCCCAATTAATTATGTTTATTTTCTTTTTAGTGTCAAAGTTGAAATATGACGCTAGGGCATCGGTTACTATTCTATATTTTGCCTCTACTCCAAAATTGTTTATCTTTACTTTTCCAAATTTACCTTGAAGAGCTTTGTACAATTTTTCATTTATGGGTTTCATCCTAGGTTTTCTCTAACTGCTGAACTGAATTCTGCAGCGCTTACCGTCTTGCGAGAATGTCTATCAAATGAAATTGGCGGCTTTGCTTCTGATAGACTGTCCTGATCGTACACCTTCATGGACTCAATATCTACATTCGCTTTGTCCACATACTTCCATCTTGACATAGCGCCCTCCATCTGGATTGTCATATCCATAAATGGCTGGCCGTTTCTTACCTTAGGTGCAGTAATCCAGGCCAAATTACTTTCGGGATCTCTGTTTCCTATGCATATGACTGTATCCATGTAATGATGTAGAGTTCTGCATTGAAACGCATCCGTAGCCTCTGGCTTCCTCCTTGCGCCTGCCTGGGCAGCTTGAGTTCCAAGCTGGTGATATATGAAAATATTGACTCCGTAATCAGTGCCTATCTTTCTTAGCTGGTCGGCGCAATCATTCATCACTTTGGTTATATCGTTCTGATTTATGTTTCTGAGCGCCATATAGTTGTTCACCATGGGTCCAAGCCAGTCTATGCCGACATATCTCAGATTAGCGCCCTTGTCCAGAACTTGCTTAATCATTTTCGCGATTTCAGGAGGTCCGCCGCTACCGCCTTTGTTATTCCTGGCCGCTTCCAGCATGTCAAATAGGTGCAGCCTTCCCTTGAGTCGACGCTTTATGTCATCCCATTTGCTCATCATGGCCTTGTTGTCTTTAAACTTAGATACGCCCATACTGTTTAGCGAGGCTATCGGTATGCCAAGCGCATAGGAATAAATTCTATTGGTAATGCCCGGCACGACGGCCTGCTCGTAGCTAATGATCATAGAATCCTCGCCATTCAAGGCAGTTGCGGTAGCCATCTGAACGTTGGTTAAGGTCTTGCCACCCCCGGAGGGGGCCAATAGAAGAGTGGTTTCTCCTGGAGACGAGCCTCCGCTTGTAACCACGTCCACGAAGTCTACGCCCCACGGCTTTCTCTTGTTATCAATCAGCATTGGATCGTCTTTTGCAAACGGATCAATAGCTCCCGTCTTACAAATAGACGACCTTGCAATCTCTTCGTTTAGCTTGCCGATTCCCTCCAACAAGTCTTTAGATTTTGGAAGTTGTTCGATTACCGGCAGTATCTTTCTGGCAATCAGTAGCTTCTTGAGTTCTTCAAGAATGTAGTCCTTTACTTCTTTGATGTCAGATGTTGAGGAATACGCCCATTGCAACTGCTCTCCGAACGATACTGCATCCGATTCAGATATTAGATTGTTTCTTAATATTTTATGCTCGAACTCTGATAGCACGATATCGTAAGGAACTGCGCTCTTAGATTGTCTGAACCAACTGCTACCGATGATGTAGGCTATTCGTAATGGATTTTCGCTTTCTTTAAAATCTTTTAATGACAGCTTGCTGAAAGCCTCCTCCATTACATCGGGAGACCTCAGAAAGCCTAGGATTAGCCATTTGCTATATGTTTGGTTTATATCCATGGGTTTAAAACTTCCTGAGGTATAAAATCGTTAAATTTTTCTAAATAAACAGGATGGAAAAAAGCCTGTCGTCTTGCTGCCGATAGTATACTCTGGGGCAGCTCATCCTGCAGTCCCAGATTTTTTGCTACCGCGTATATAAAAACTTCATCGAATGTATTCAGCGGATCCTGCAAGAATTTTAATACATCTTGTCCTGCAGACAGCCTCTCCATTTTTTTAAACATAAGTTCAAACCTAAGCTTATGTTGCTGGTATTGCGGATCGGGCATTCCGCTAGCCATGTAGAAGTTGAAATTTTTATCTAATCCAAACTTATACGGCATTGGATAGGCCGGATACTCGTTAAAGAAACACCACTCCACATATGCCCTCGGGTTGATGGACCAGGCTATGCATTTAAATGCAACTTTTTCCCATGTATCTTCGACTCTTTTATTCTTGGAGTTTATGACATAGACGTAGTCTTCCATGCGTCCAGTTACGTTGAGCTTGCATTTGGCATACGTCTCTTTTGTGAGCGCTACTGTACGCCCAAATTTACCTTCAGTATCTCCCATTTTTTGTTTTCGTAGTTTTGAAATCGGGTTTTGGATCGTCTCGCTGTCCATAGGTCAAATGTGTCTGCAAAATCAATCAGAATGCCTTTGTTTTTGCCAGAAGAGATTCGGCAAACGCGTCCAGGCATTTGTATATCTTTAATTGTAGATGCTCCTCCATCGGCACGTATTATGACTGAGAGCTGAGGAAAGTCAACTCCCGTGCTCCATATTCCCGTTGCGATGGCTCTTTTCAATTGACCTGAACTAAACTTTTTTCGTATTTCCTCCACCTGCTTTTTGGTTAGCGGATCTCCTTCAAGAAGTTTCCGCTTTTTGAAATATTCCGCTGTTTCATTGTCCATGCTTCCATATACCGCTTCGAAATCAGGCATCAACTTCTTGAGCTCTAAGGCATGCTCAATCTTATCGACAAGTATTAGTATTTGTGGATCTTTTTCTGTCAAACGCTGAGGTATCGTTTCATATACCACTCTGGATATTGCAGTATTGCGAGCAAAGTTGCTCCAGTACCCGAGGCGCATTCTTTTGACATCAGATTTGAAATTTCTAATTGCATCGACAGGAGTGCACCCCCAGTCCACCTTCCACACCTCTATAGGCACGACGAGTCCCAAGTCTACGCCGTCTTGGTAGTCGACTTTGCATATCTTGTTGCCAAAATATGCCTCTATGGCTAGTGCTGTATTGTCCAGTCTTTGGTCAGGAGAGGCGGAGTACGATATCAACTTACACTCTCCGAATGCAGGATAATATTCCAAAAATGATGGAATCAAAAGTTCGTGCACTTCATCCAGTTGCACTACGTTGAACTTGTCTAGCTCCAGACCTCCAAGAGATCCCGATGTGCATATCATGGGATTTCCTTTTATATGATGATCTGAATTCCAAACGCCGGCCTTCGGAAAACATGTTTTTAGGCGTTGATACAGCTGATTGCAAATTGTCTTTGACTTAGTTACGACAGCATGCTGCTGCTTTGGATAAAGCTCAATGATCTTCTCTATGATAACGCCTTTGCCAAAACCAGTAAGAGCATCCACTATTCCAAAATCGGCTTTAACGATTTCATTAATAACCTCCAACTGGCCTGGCCTAAGCCCGATCAGTTTGGAGGCATCTGGAATTGGAAGCTTCGTGGACCTAAGATCCGAATACTCGGGTTTGAATCCAGCTTTTGCAAGAACCTTCAGGCATCGCTCCAGCAGACCGCAGGGAAAGTACATCCAGCCATCCTGCATTGCATACAGATTAACAGGAGTGCTCACATAGCGAGGCGCCCGACCAGGCTCACGAACTTGAGAGCTGTGTAAATATTGGAATTCTCGCTGCAGCACTTCATTGTGCGGGCCTTCTGGAGTTCTCAAAAATCTCATTATGCGTTGCAATACGACTTCATTACTCATGATGCTCCTTATACTGTCAGTTTTTACGACGTTGATTAAATAACAGTAATGCAGATGCCGTTATTAAATTTATGGGTCTCGCTAAAGATTGTATTAATTTCTCCAAAGTAGTCGCTATCGACCAGGGAGTTAAGATGGTAGTACTGCATGAATTGATTGAATTGCTTTTGACTGCGAACAAGTAAAAAATTAGACAACCTATCTGAGATAAGCTTAGCGTCTTTAGAATTTACGCACTGAATTTTAGTGAAATCTGCTTTGGCGATTAGCCTTATAGCAATTGCGGCTTCATCGGTGATAGTGGCGCGCATCATGTTGTTGGTGACGGGGACGCCACTAATTGGCAAAAGGTTGAGCTTTGACGATATTTTCATTTTTGTGCCCCCGCCCCCCCCCCGGGGGGGGGGGCGGG